>ERZ773241.2019-NODE-2019-length-17524-cov-15.473982_pt1 | contig 17524 bp, 13 predicted proteins | sample MGYA00580989_ERZ773241 | MGnify/ENA primary metagenome ERZ773241 (study PRJEB29015, sample SAMEA2737804) | human gut metagenome | biome: human gut; feature: human-associated habitat; material: faeces | place: China | collected 2012 ... | reverse complement strand
TGAGTCCCCGTTCCTTAAGATAGCGGCAGAAGTGCTTCCAGCTTTCCGCGTCTTCGCGGCTTCCTTCAGCAGCTCCGGGCATTTCACGATAACCTTCTTTATTGACGCCGACAGCCACAAGAATGGATACATTCTCAACTGTTCCTCCCCAGGAGGGCTTAAGCCATATTCCATCCATGTAAATATATGGATACGGGTCTTCAGTTCACGCGTACGCACGCCATTACGGCTGTCAGTGCGCTCCTCCGTGCGTTTATAGCGCGTTGCCCCGGGCTGTTCTGAGGACTCCCTGTCGAGCATGGCATTGAGCCCCTTTTGGAGCAGAAGACGGAATTCCTCATTTTTAGCCCCTGTTGTAAATGCCCGTAGAATTTCATCGGGTTCTAAGTTAAGTATGACCTGAGCCATGGTGTTCTCCTTTCGGTTTTGGTGGTTCTGCAATTCCAAACATACCGAAGGCGTTCCCGTGGCTCAATTTTTTAGCCATGGGAATTTACACCGCTATATGGACTCTGCCCAGCATGCGCTGACCGGCTTCAGCGCATGCTCCGATCGCACGGAATAAGCATCAATGGAATTAATAAAAATGTTCACTTATGCATATATAATTATATAATACTATTTAAAGATTTTGCATAAACTAGCAAAATCTTTAAATATAATTTAAACATATGGGGCACATGAGGATATCCTGAGGTTAAAAACCATGGCATCCATATTTGGTGTTTTTTGGTGAATATGAAAAACATGTCTGAATAACAGCTCGTTAACGCAATAATTCATTCATGCCGGGCAATTTTCTCCAAAACTGAAAAAGGGAAGAGGCTGGTGCGTATCTTCGTTTTTCCGCAAAGTCTGATAAGGGAACGCTTCTTGTCAGGAATGCCGTTTCTGATGCCGCGCGGCATCCCGGCAGCGGGAAACACAGATTCAGGGAAACAAAAATGAAAAAGATGCTGTGTAGTGCACTACCCGTGACCCAACAGCAACACAAAGCGGATCGCGGAATGCCTGGCGCAGGGAGCTGGCGTGAAGTGCGTGTCCATTAATACTGTGAAACCATACAAGGGGACCTGCGGCGAAGCCGCGGAGCAGGGGCTCCTTTAGATGCAGGAAGGCCTCATGCATGGACATCAGGGAGAGCGGTGTGAACGTCAGAGGCTTCGGCTCCGCCGCCGCTGGCGCCCCGGCCTGGATGTTCCAAAGTCTCCGGCGGTGTGCACCTTTCTGCACAGACGGGACTGGCAGGGAAAAACGGCCATCCCTTTCATGACTAATGGCGGCTGGCCGGGGCGTGGGAGATACTGCAGAGGGACGCCGACATCTGTAGGAATGAAGTCAGAAAAGTGTTAGGCGGCGCTGGCTGCTGATGGCTGGGAACGGCATGTGACCGACAGTTTCTCCCCGCTTGCTTTTACCCGTCCGAATGGAATACCGTCATTCCAAAGGACCGGATCTTCCAACAGCCGGAGCCGCAAACGAGAAGGAGGTCTCCCGTGACCCAGGACGAAAGGCGCGTATATCTTCTGAAAAGTCTGCTCAGTGAGAAAGAGGAATACGAAAAGCTCACGATCCCCGAAAGCGTTCTCGGACAGAAACGGCTTCTGCGCGCTCTCTTTAACGTTCGCGCCCCTGCGCCGGTATCTCAGGAATTCCTGGATGTGCAGGACGCCTATCTGAAAGAGGCGACGGCAGAAAAGGGTGTCACCGACTACCATACGCTCACTCCTGTACGGAAGGGCATCTGGATCTGGCAGGGTGACATCACGACACTGGCCTGCGGCGCCATCGTCAATGCCGCCAACTCGCAGATGCTCGGCTGCTTTAACCCGGGCCATGGCTGCATCGATAACATAATCCACACGTACGCGGGTGTTGAGCTGCGTCTCAGGATGAATGACATCATGCGGGAGCAGGGCCATGAGGAACCGGTGGGCAGAGCTAAAATTACGCCAGCCTACAATCTGCCCTGCAGGTATGTCCTGCACACGGTGGGGCCCTGTCTGGAGAGTCTGCCCACGAAACAGGATGAGGAACTTCTTGCGGACTGCTACCGCTCCTGTCTCAGCCTGGCTGCAGAGAACGGGGTGGACAGCGTGGCCTTCTGCTGTATTTCCACAGGTGTTTTCCATTTCCCCAACAGACGGGCTGCGGAGATCGCCATACGCGAGGTGTTGAACTACAGAAAAGGCGCAAAGAAACCCATGGATATTATTTTTAACGTCTTCAAAGATATGGACTATGCCATTTACCAGGAACTGCTCGGCTGATGCCGCCCGCCTGGCGGAGCGTGTCAGCGAAGCGGAATGCCGTTGCTTCCAGAAGGCAGGCTTTGCGAAGGAGCGCCTCTTCTGCACGCAGGGAGGGGCGGACTTTCCAGTGCCGTCTGCTCTGCAGGGAGGAGACTTGCGACAATGAGGACGCGGTGAGGGAAATCCATCTGAATTCGTGCCTCACTGCCTCCACTGCGGCCGCCCCATGACCATGTTTACAGCATTATATGGACTCTGTCCGCAAACATAGAGTAGGCCGGATTTTATGGAGGAGGGATAAATTTTGAAACAGTTTATAGTCGATGCTTTTACAGATACGCTTTTCAAAGGAAATCAGGCTGCAGTATGCGTGATGGATAAATGGATCCCTGATGAACTGATGCAGAATATTGCAGCAGAAAACCGTTTTTCTGAAACTGCGTTTACTGTGAAGGAGGGAAGGATCTATCATCTTCGCTGGTTCACTCCAGGTGGAGAAATTGATTTCTGCGGGCATGCAACACTGGGTACATCTTATGTGCTGCTTACTTTTTATGAGAAAGAGGCGGAAGAAATCGATTTTAAGACGCAGGTCGGGATACTCAAAGTTCAAAGAGACGGAGACACATTTGTCATGAACTTTCCTGCCTATCATTGTCAGCCTGTAGCTGTTACGGACGATATGAAGGAGGCAATCGGAGCAGACATTACAGAGGCGTATCTGGATCGCGATTTGCTGCTGGTGCTGCAGGACGCCAATACGGTTATCAATCTGAAACCGGATCAAAGCAAGGTAAAGAACCTTGACGGACTGCTTGTTGCCGTAACGGCAAAGGGTAATGATTGTGACTGCGTTTCCCGCGTTTTTGCGCCCAGGGTGGGAGTGGAGGAAGATCCTGTAACAGGAAGCACTCATTGCATGATTACGCCATACTGGTGCAAGAAGCTGGGGAAAAATCATCTGAGCTGTTTCCAGGCATCAGCAAGAACCGGAAAACTCTACACGGGTATTGACGGAGATCGCGTGACAATTGCCGGAAAGGCCGTACTTTATTCTGTTGGTGAAATTCTTCCGGAAGGGATAAATTCCAGTTTGCCGAACGCAAATGGATAACTATTGTTGACAGGGGAGCGCGGCCGACGTTTTGGAGAGTCTGCCCACAAAAAAGGATGAGGAACTGTCTGTGGGCTGCTACCGCTCCTGTCTCAGTCTGGCTGCTGGGAATAGTGTGACAGCGTGGCCTTCTGCTGTATTTCCACAGGCGTTTTCCATTGCCTCAACAGACAGGCTGCGGAGAGCGCCATACGCGAGGTTATGAATTACAGAAAAGGCGAGAAGAAACCCATGGATATTATTTTTAACGTCTTCAAGGATATGGACTATGCCATTTACCAGGAACTGCTCGGCTGATGCCGCCCGCCTGGCGGAGCGCGTCAGCGAAGCGGAATGTGTTGTCGTGGGGGCCGGAGCCGGCCTCTCCACAGCGGCGGGATTTACGTACGATGGCGGGCGCTTCAGGCAGTACTTCTCTGATTTCGAGAAGAAGTACGGCTTTCACGATATGTACTCGGGAAGTTTTTATCCGTTCCCCACAGCCGAGGAACGGTGGGCATATATGAGCCGGATGATCTGGGTGAACCGCTATCAGTCCCCGCCGAAACCTGTTTATGAAGAGCTCTATAATCTGGTGAAGGATAAGGACTACTTTGTTCTGACCACCAATGTCGACCACTGCTTCCAGAAGGCAGGCTTCGCGAAGGAGCGCCTCTTCTACACGCAGGGGGATTTCGGGCTTTTCCAGTGCAGTCTGCCATGCAGGCAGGAAACTTTCGACAATGAAGACGCGGTCAGGGAAATGCTGAGGACGCAGAAGGATATGCGTATTCCTTCTGAACTCGTGCCTCACTGCCCCCACTGCGGCCGCCCCATGACCATGAATCTGAGAGCCGACGGCACGTTTGCCGAGGACGAAGGCTGGCACAGGGCGCAGGAGCGCTACCATAGTTTTCTGCAGACGAGAGAGGGAAAACGTGTGCTCTTCCTTGAGCTCGGAGTAGGGTATAACACGCCGGTGATCATCAAGTTTCCGTTCTGGCAGGCTGTGAAGGAGAATCCCCGCGCCTTCTATGCCTGTGTCAACATGGGAGAGGCATACTGTCCGCAGGAGATTGCACAAAGGTCAGTGTGTATTGATGGTGATATCGGAGAAGTGCTGCAGAATCTATTTTAGAAAAAGGGGCCAGTGGTCCCAAAATCTAAAAGAGAGAAAGCGATGCTTATGGCGGAATCCTTGCCCCTGGGAAACTGATAGCCAGGAGCATTATGTCCTGACAGGCTTCAGCTGGGCTGAGTCCTCCGCTCTGGGACAGACAGGGGGCGCCTCCGCCGGCAGGAGGGTTGGCCGCCTGTCAGAACTGTGCATTCGGGCAGCGCCCGCCACAGCTTCAGGCAGCAGCTCCTGTGAAAGATGCGGAGAAGAGGGGGCCGCTGGGAGAAAGCGGCTGATGGTTACGGGCAGACCGGTGCGGTCCCCGGACCGCACCAGGAAAGCTCTTTCCATGCGTCTGCCGTTCTCAGAGGATGTTGTCCGGTATTTTTGGATAATAGTAAAAAACGCCTGTTAAGTCGGCTCAAAACATCTTTTTTTTGTTTTCAAAAAACAGCGGGAAACGTCGTTTTTTCTGAAAACGGCACAGATGAGCGCCTGGGGCTTCACCAGCCTCAGAAGTATGCCCGTAGCAGCTTTCTCTGTAACAGAGTCTCCGGCTGTATTCCGTTTTTCGGAATACAGTAGACAACACTATGCCGGGGGAGTGTGTATTTTTCCCGGAGGTGACGTTTCTTATAAAAACAGGCGTGCGGACTAACCGCAATGAACAATGGTATGGATACGCTTCTGAATCTGTTCTTCCGTGGTGAGCCCCTCGAAAAGATCCCTGGTGGGGTAAAGCTGGCGGAGGCCGCTTATGCATTCGGGACGGACCGTAGCCAGAGATGCGAGGGAAGAGCTCGGCATACCGATGCCGAGGGCTGGGCCCGGAAGTTCCCAGTAGACGATTTTGACGTTCCTGTATCCGGGATACGCGAAGAAGGCGGTGAAGAAAGCGCCGGGATCAGAACGGATGGTTTCTGAAAGAGAAACCTTCCTGTCGGCTTCTCTGCCGACGAGGGACAGAAGCTCGGCCTGAGCACCCACCTGCAGGCGCTTGATGTTGACCACCTGCTGCTGGAGGGGATCGTCGCTGTCCATGAGCTGGGTCAGCGTACTGCCTGCCGGCAGAGTGATGGTGACATCGGCCTCGCTGACGCTGAATCCCGGCCTGCGTGTCCTGGCGCTGTGGAGTTTTGCCGCGCCAATGACCTGCGTGATGCTGCGGTGGCCATGCACGCCGGTGAAGAAGCCCGGGGTGAAGAAACGGCCGTCCGCATCCCGGATGCTCATGACGGACGGCTGTTCTGCCGGTAAGAGCGTATTCCATGTGCTGAGAGTGATGAGAACGTCTTCATACCCCTCCGCGTTCTCAATCCGCTCCCTGGTTTTACGGATAGTAGCCATAGGCATCAATCCTTTCTCTCAGATCTTCTTGGTCTTCTCCTGAACCTGGCTGCCGCTACGCGGGCTCTGGCGCGGGGCTGTGCGGGATGTGCCGCCGGTTCCCCGTCAGCGCTGTCAGAATTCAGGGGGACATTGTTTTCCGCGACCCCTTCTGCCGTTTCGGCCGGCTGTTTCTGTTCCTGCCGGACGGCTTTATGGGAGGCAGAGGACTTCTTTTTCGCTTTTGTGGATTGCTCCGCAGCGGGCTTCTCCCCGTCCGAGGGAGAGCCGGCCTGTGCTGTTTCAGCATCTTCGGAGAACGCCCCGCTGACCGACTTCGCGGCCTGAAGCGCCTCGCGGTCCTTGCGGCTGCGCGGCAGTCCGAAATTTTCGCGGCGGTAGCTGTCATCGCGCCAGGACTTGCGCCTGACGACCTCGAGCAGGGAGCTGAAGCCCCTGGCTACCGCTTCGTCGTTGACCATATCGATGTACTGGAGGAAGCCCGTACGCCCGTAGCGGCGGATAATGGCCTCAATGAGGTAGGCCAGCTTGCGCGCGGAATCGCCGGGCAGAGCTTTGCCGAGGCGGTACTGGGTGCCTGCCTGCGGCGTGGTGCCGAGGAGCATGAGCAGCTTGTTCTTGCCGCGCACCAGGGTCAGGAAAAGCTCCTGACGCCAGTCTCCCTTGGGCAGGGGCTTCTTTTCGAAAAATTCATGAAGAATCCACACGTAGAGGCGGTCGATAAACGGCAGAAGATCCGGCATATCCGGAGTCATGGGCTGCACGTTCCAGGCGCTCACGCAGCGGGCCGCGAGGGGCAGGGTCGGCGCCTTGCACTGGAAGCTGGTGTGGGATTTGCCGTTCAGGAGCCAGGTCCAGTCAGCTCCGCTCCATGTGGTGGTGCCGCGCATGCCCTTCACATCCGCCACGGTCTGATAGGTAACCGTATGGGTGACGCTGCCGTTTTCTCCTTCCTCGTCATGGGCCATCTGCGCGGGTTCGTAAATGCTCTGGAATGTGGAATGAACCATCTCGCCGACACCGAAGAAGAGCCAGTCAATATTGTAGTCAAACGTGGACGTGAGCCATTCCAGGGAACGGCGCGAAAGGTTTTTTGCGGCGCTTTCCTTCACCAGACGGGCCAGACAGGAGCCGAAGGACTCGCGATCCATGCGCGTCTCGGGGCGGCTGCTTCTTTTTCCCCGCAGGGGGGATATGCCGAGATCGCTGAGATCGCCATTGAGCCAGCGTTCCTCCTGCTCGTAAACGGGGCCTTTTTCCTCGGCCTCAAATTCGTAGATGCCCCTCCTGCCGTAATCTGCGAGATCCTGAATAAGACGAAGGAAGCGATCCGCGAATATGGAATCAATAACTGAATCCAGGTCTTTCAGTTTCAGGGGCAAATCAGGAAGGGGCACTTCTTCCCCTGTGCGGAAAAGAGAATCGGCGGAAAGATGTTTGTTTTTTCTGAGGCACCGCGCGACAAAATCACGCAGTGTCGTATAATTACGATTATCTGTGCTTTCGTTTTCCATCTCAATCTCCCAACCGCTTGTTCTCTGTATGTGAGAGCTGGCATGCCGTAAAATCAAATATTAGTAAAATACTTTCCTTCCGCGTTACATGGCATGTTTAAAAAAAATTCGCAAGAGCCAAAAGGGGCTTATTTTCAAAAAATTTCAATTTCCCGGGTTGCGTAGCTTTTCTATTATGCCCATTCCTGTAAAAAACAAGCCCTTTTGGGCCCGCAGGATGCACGAATGCATCTCGGGGGATCCGGAACAGGCAAAAAATAACAACAATACGGATTTGACTGTCAGGATCCCGGCTGCCGGAGCCGCCGTGCGGAGCGGCACCGGCACGCTGCGCCTTCAGGGACGCGTACCGCCTGTCACGCATCAGAAAAAAAAGCACTGTGTGGCATTTTCTGGCCGCAGCGTCCTCCGGATTTGGGAATGATTTTTTTGAGGAGTTTACGGATGGAAAATCTAAGATGCCCGGATAACAGAGTGGATTTGCGAAAACTGAAAAAGAATTTCAAAGATATTCGAAAATGTATCTGTTAACAAAGATAGAGTAAATAATGAATTGATGCTCCTTTTCCTCTGAGTCTGATTTGAAAATGCATGAAGTGTTTTTCTGATATGTTTGTTAAAAAGGCTGAGTGGATCCGTCTGCTGCCAGTGCGTCCGCAGTTTTGTCCCGGGAAGGACCGGAGAAAAGCAGTCCGGAAAACGGAATAGTCTTCAGTCCCCACGGCTGGTTCCCGGCGGGAGGTGTTCCTCCCGCCGGAATTTATTATCAGGCGAAAGCCCTGTCTGCCCATTCCGGGTCTTTCAGGAGTGCCCTGCCCACGCCGATGAGGTCGGCTTTGCCTTCCCCAATGAGGCGGTCCGCGTCAGCGATGTCTTTTACGCCGCCCGTGAGCAGAACAGGGACGGAGACTTCCTTTCTGACGGCTTCGGAGAGGTCGCCGAAATAGCCGGGAAAGTTCATGCCCCTGCGCATATACCGGCACATGCCGCCTGTGAGGCTCAGGTAATCGAGTCCGTCCTTTTCAAGGACCCGGCAGGCGTTCACGGCGTCTTCAATCGTGGCTCCGCCTTCCATGTAATCGCAGCCTCCGAGGCGGAGTCCGACCATATAGGAAGGTCCGGTTTTTTCCCTGACCGCGCGGATAACCTCGCGGATAATCCGGATCCTGTTCATGAGCTCCCCTCCGTATTCGCCCGTTCTTTTGTTGGTGAGCGGCGAATAGAACTGATCCAGCAGGTAGCCGTGCGCCGCGTGGATCTCCACGCCGTCATAGCCTGCTTTTTCTGCGCGTCCCGCAGCAGCCGCGAAAAGACCCGGCAGGGCGTGAATTTCGTCGGCCGTCATCGCGCGGACCCCCTCCGCGTCCTCCTGCGAACCCGCCGGCCTGATGGCGCTCGGGCCAGCGGGATCCATGCCCGTCACTTCCCTCAGCGCCGCTGTTCCGGCGTGATTCAGCTGGGCCACGGCGAGAGAGCCGCTCTGATGCAGGCAGGCAGTGAGCTTTTTCAGACCGTCAGTCATGGTGTCAGAGGCGATGGAAATCTGCCTTTCCCTGGCTTTGCCCTGCTGGGTAATGAAAAAATGTTCCGTTGTGATGATGCCGATGTGTCCGCCTCTGGCTCTGGCTGCATAATAGTCCAGGTTTTCCTGGCTGACTTCCCCGTTCTCCCCGGCCATGTAGGTCGCCATGGGAGGCATGACTATCCGGTTTTTCGCCGTCACTCCGGCTATCCGGATGGGCTGGCTGACGTATTTCATGATTACCTCCAGTTGACAGTCTTTTTTTCGCCGGGACGGCCTGCACGCCCCGGAGCGGCATCTCCCTGCCGCTCCGCCATAAACGAAAAGGCGGACGCCCAAAGGACGTCCGTCTCGCAATACAGAACCGTTACGCGGCTCTGTTTCGTTCAGGAGCTTTAAAATTCACTCAGCGTCTTTTTGACCGGCGGTGACTGCGGGAAGCTTTGGATGAGCGGGTACGGCTGGCGCTGTGTTTGACAGACCTTCCGTGACCGCGCCGCACGCTCTGACGGCTGGGGCGGTCCATGTCCTCAAGCTCGGCGACTTCGGTCATGGCCCGGTTGCTGCCTGTCATAATGATGCGTCTCGCGCCGATGAAATTATTGCGGAAAAATGCGGAATCGCAGGACTCAACGCGGACGCGGGAATTGGTGCGGGGTGCATGGATAAAGCGGCCGTCACCGATATAGATGCCCGTGTGATATCCTCCGCCGCTGCGCCGGAAGGCGACGATGTCGCCTGCGCGCATTTTGCTGACATCCATGATGCGGTATCCCATGAGGGACTGTTCCCGCGCCGTACGGGGAAGGTTGATTCCCACAGATTTGTACGTCCATCGTACGAGGCCGGAACAGTCAAATCCGGCAAGGGATTCGCCGCCGAAAACGTAGGGAGTGCCCACAGCTCTGTGGGCGCGCCGCACCAGGCTGTGCTGATTCTTTTCAGCGTGATTCTGTGCGGAGATATGATGCTTGGAGGAATACTCGTCGTTCTTCGCCTTGTGCGTGAAGCCGCACGAGAGAAAACAGACGAGCAGAAGCGTGAGCATTTTAAAGGGTATTCGCATATACTTCCCTTTGTTTTTGCCCGGCCCCGGGGGAATGAGGGGAGAAAAATGAAGAGACCGGCTGGTTGACGGGAAGAGTTCCGCGCGGACAGAACCCATGCATCAGTGCGATGCAGCCGGAGTGCGGCCGGACGCTTGGCGCCATGGCCCGGTTCCGGAACCCGTAAGGGAGCTGCGGAATGAACAAACACAACAGTGCCTGCCACACCGTAGGTGACTGAGTATAGGCGGACTATTTAAAAACGGTCAAGACTTTCTCTGAACGGTTGAAAAATCTTTACCCTTTTTACAAAAACGGAACAAATTTTTTAGAACGGTTAAAATTTTTGTTCGCACAAAACCGCTCTTCCTGACGCAAAAGCATCATTTTCCTTCCTGAATTCCTGAACCTGGAACCGAAAGGCGGCGTTTTCTCTGTCTGTTTCTGCCTGCGGCGGATATGTTTTTCCCGGTTCCGGTATAGTCCCGCCAGGTCCTGTGGGCAGCTTTCCCCGGCAACGCGCAGCATCCTGAGCAGATCGTTTTCATAGGAAAGGGATAACTTCGCTGCCGGCACTTTGGAAACAAAAAAGGGAAGCCCGGTGAGAAACGGGCTCCCCTGTGAAAGTACGCTGAATCTCTGGAGATAAATACCTTAGATATGGTAACGCCAGATGTACCATCCTGCGGCGGCGGCGAGGCCGAGCAGGGTCAGAATGAGGATGACGGATGAGGTGCGCATGCAGCGTATGGAGAGACCGAGTTCGGAAAGGAAATTGCCGAAGGTGCGGTTTTTGCCGAAGCGCAGCACCGGGGCGTATTCCGGATTCACGGGAATGGGATCCCTGAAGGCTGTGTGCAGGATTTTCGTAGCCAGGGGCACTGTCGTGTCAAACTGGCCAAAACTGATATGGCCCGCGTCATCGGAAAGGGATATGTCAGTGGTACGCACGCCGAGGGCTCCGGAAAGGCCGTCGAACTTCAGCCAGGCCCGGATGCCGTCAGGGTCGATTTTCATTTTCGTTATCCGGCAGCCGTACTCCTCAAGCCGCAGGTTGCAGGCTGGCATGAGGGACTTCCGTGCGGTGATTTCCCTGAGGGTGGCAAACATCACTTCCTCCCTTTCTGTGTATTGATGAGGCCGAGCCAGCGGGCGCTGCGCAGCACTGCGGCCGTTTTCCCATCGGCGACGGAGACAGGTCCGTTCTCCACGGCAAGGAGTTCGAGCCCTCTGGCGACGGCGGGAACTGTGCTGGCAAAGTCGCTGAAGGAGAGCGTTCTCCCATCAGGGCTCATTATGACGGTGCCGACAGAAACGGGCACGATCTCACGGATACCCGAGATCTTCATCCCAAGCGCCAGCGTGCCATCCCTGAATTCGATACTCCTCACCTTGCCGTAATGCCGGAAGGTCTGATTCAGCAGCTCCTCAAGGGCGGGAAGGGCGGCTTTGTTGGTGAGGCCGTTGGCGGCCATGGAACCGAGCGCGTGGCTCATGTCCGCGAGATCAGCGGCGCCATGGCTGATGCCCCTGGCCAGCCGTCCAATGGCCTGGACGCCCCTGTTGCCGGACTGATAGGGATCAGCCGGTTTCCTGCGGAGTTTCTCCTGAAGAGACCCCATCCGGCCGAGCACGCCTCTCACATTCTCCCGTACGGTCTCGCCGGAAGGAATGCGTTCAGCGGCCTCCCTGATGTCCTCTTCAGCCCTGTCCGCGGCGTTCCTGATCCTGTTCCCCGCCGCTGCGGCAGATTTTCTGATCTCTTCCGCCGGATGGATTTTTTCTCTGAGAGAACGGAACCTGCCTCTGAGGAAACCGGCTCCTTCTCTGGCTTTTTCGGCGAAATTGATGTCCGCCGCGTCTCCGGCCTTTTTCTTCAGCCCCTCCGCGGCGGAAGAGAGTTTTTCTCTCGCGTCCCGGACGGCTCCCTTCATGGCACCGGCGACGGCCTCCCTGTCGGGAAGCCTGTCAGCCACGGCTCCCAGTTCTTCCTTCACGATGCTGCCGGCTTTCCCGGCTGTATATCCCACAACCTCGCGTACAGGTTTCAGATGCTTCGCCCTGCCGCTGACGCGGTTCTTCAGACGGCCGAAAAAGCCTGGCGCGGCTTCCTTTCCTGAGTCGGAGGATTCAGGCTTCTCCTCCGGCGCGGTTTCTGCTGCCTGGTTACCGCCTGCGGTTTCTTCGTCCGGCTGAGCGGATTCGGAAGGCGCTGCTTCAGCTACGGTTTCTGCCGCGTCCTGCGTTGAAACGGCTTCTTCCTCCGGCTGAACGGATTCGGAACGCGCTGTTTCAGCCACGGTTTCTGCCGCGTCCTGCGTTGAAACGGTTTTTTCCTCCGGCTGAGCGGATTCGGCCGGTGCTGCTTCAGCCACGGTTTCGGCCGCGTCCTGCGTCGGGGCGGCTTCTTCTTCCGGCTGAGCGGATTCGGAAGGTACTGCCTCAGCCACGGTTTCTGCCGCGTCCTGTGTTGAAACGGCTTCTTCCTCCGGCTGAGCGGATTCGGAACGCGCTGTTTCAGCCACGGTTTCAGCCGCGTTCTGTGTTGAAACGGCTTCTTCCTCCGGCTGAGCGGATTCGGAAGGCACTGCCTCGGCCACGGTTTCGGCCGAGTTCTGCGTTGAGGCGGCTTTTTCCTCCGGCTGAGCGGATTCGGAAAGCACAGTCTCAGCAGCGGTTTCCGCCGTGCCCTGCGTTGAAACGGCTTCTTCCTCAGGCTGTACGGATTCGGCCGGTGTCACCTCAGACACAGGCTCTGCTATGGGCTCCGGCGCGGTTTGATCCTGCGCCTTGCCGGAGGAAACGTTGTTCGAGGGCTGCTCTGTTATGAGAAGCGAATCCGCCTCGATGACATCGCTTCCCGGAGTCTGCCCGGGGGCAGCTGTCCCGTCCTTTGCCGGGGACGACGTAACCTCAGATTTCCCGAGAAGCCAGATGTCCTCGGCGCTGGGACCGGAACTCTGTTCGTCCTGCTTTTTATTCTGAAATTTTTTCAGCAGCGGAATGCGGCCTTCCACATTGCGCAGGCCCTCTCTGGCCTTGTCAGCGACGGTTCTGCAGGCTGCCGCCACCTTCCTGTTTTCGCGGATTCTTTCAGCTGCCGCGGAGACAGATGAGGCGCCCTCCTTAAGGAGCTGGCCTGCCTTCTGTGCCGCCGCGCTGACGTCTTCACCGTGGGGAATCTTCTTCGTGACGGCCTGCCAGCCGTACTTCAGCGGATTGGCCACCCATTTCAGACGGCCGAGCTCGGCTTCCTGCTGTTCAGCCGTGGGCTGTCCCCCTTCAGGGGCGGCTCCTTTCTCCACGTTCCTCCCCGTCTCCGCGGACTGCGTGGTCCTGTCAGCAGAAGTGCCGGGCGTTCCGGGAACGTCCTTTTCCTCAGGCCGGCTTTTCTTCCTTTTTATATAGAGGATATCCCTGAGTTCATCGACGCGCTCTCTGAGAGAAGGACCGCTCTGCTCCTCCCCGTTCTTCGCGCCAGCAGAGCGGATTTTGCCGGATACAGCCCTGAATCCCTCCCTGGCTTTCTCGCCTGCCCGGCTGAAAGCTTCAGAAAAGTCTTCCCTGCGGGGCAGGTTGGCCGCGAGGATTCCAGCCTGTTTCTTCAGAAACGACCCGGCCCGGTCCATTTTTTCTTCAACTTTTTCTTTGGGCGGCATTTTGTCGGAGAGGGCGTCCCAGCCGCTCTTCAGCGGATTTGCTACCCATTTCATACGGCCTGTGATTTCCCCGTCCTTCTGCTCAGTGCCGGCTTCGGGCTGAGTGGCCGTTTTTTCTTCCGGCGCTGCGCCGGGAGCGGCGCTCTGGGCTGATGCAGGGCTCTCAGGCTCTCCGGGTTTTCTGCCTGTGAAGGGGAAATGCGGCATATGGAAACGCCCGGACGTGCTTTTCGTTCCCGCCGTTCCCTGTTCCGCGTCTGCGTCAGCCGCTCCCGCGTTTTCCTTATGTATTCCTTTCACGTGCAGGGAAGTAAGCTTCTCCCTGAGGGGTGCGGCTTTCCCGCGCACGTCTCCGGCAGCCTCACGCAGCTTTTTCGATGCCGAAGAGAGTTTTTCGCGAAATGAAATTCCCAAGACTGTACTCCTTGGTATTGGCACTCGCGGCGGACGCCGGAAACAGATTCCCGGCGTCCGCCGCGTAACAGAAATGTATGTTTTTTTCCCGGTATTGCCACGTCTTTTGGTAGGAAAAGGAAAAATTTTCCGAAAAATTTTCCTCCTTCTCCGAACATCGCGATGCACGTTGTGCTGACGGTATTGCGACTGTGCATCCTAATGGCTTTCTTGCCGGAAGCGGTACCGCAGTTCATGAGCGGGTGAGGCGGGGCACAGAATCAGGAATTTCAGATGGCAGGCGTCCGTCCGTTCTGTTATCTCTACTGATGCATGTATCTTCTTCCGTGGCTGCGCCTTCATCCAGAAGCCTCAGGTTCATGATGTCCTTTTCCTTTCCGTTCTCTGGAAAGGGCAGCAGAGCGTGGCTGCCCCGGAGAAGAATGCCATCGTTTCCTCTGCCCGTGATTGTAAAGACGCTCATGAAATCCGGGCTGTGGCCAGCGGGAGGCACGGGCGAAAGAGACTCACGCCCGGAAAGCGCCTTCTGGGAAGTCCCAGTGTGCGTGTGGGGAAGAAACGCTGAACCATTCGTACCCGCGCGGCCCGGCCGGGAGGAGCCGCGTGCTTCATTTCAGCAGAATGTGTCTCTCCCAGGGGGAGGGCTCCGGAATCAAAATATTATCATCCTGGCATTTTCCGCTTTTTTCATCCGTCAAAATGAAATACAAGGGGCAAATCCCGCCGGAGGAACATGTGGGAAAAAATGACGCCTGCTTGACATTGATCACATGCCCGCGCCAGCCATGCAGGTATAACTTCTCTCACAGAAAAAGCATTTCAGGGGTGGGATCCCTTAATCTCTTTCCTAAGGAGTATGATTATGTTCTGCAATCAGTGTGAACAGACCGCCAAAGGAACCGGCTGCACCATCAGAGGTGTCTGCGGCAAGCTCGATATTGTGGCCGGCGCCCAGGACGCCCTTGTTCAGAGCCTGCGCCTTCTTGCGGCCGAGATTCTCAAATCCGGGAAGGCTGACCAGAAGGCGGACGATCTGCTCCTGGCCGGACTTTTCTCAACGCTGACCAACGTCAACTTCGATGCCGTTTCCCTGAAGAAGCTCATCGGTCAGGTCCTGGATGAGAGGAATGCGCTGAAGGGTGTGAACTCCGATACGGCCGCCGAGACAGAGAAGCTGCTCGCCACCGCCCCGTCTCCCGACAAGTTTGCTGAAGACGCCGACGTGCGCTCCGCCATGCAGATTATCCTCTTCGGCCTCAAGGGCGTTTCCGCGTACGCCTATCATGCCGCCCGTCTCGGGAAGCGTGACCATGACATGGTGCTCGATATGTGCCGTCTGCTCACCGCTGCCGCTGATGATGGCACGAACCGCGGCCTTAACGACTGGCTGGGGCTCGCTCTCGACTGCGGCAAGGCCAACGTGCGCGCTATGCAGCTTCTTGACGCCGGCAACACGGAGACCTTCGGCGATCCCGAACCGACCACTGTTTCCACCGGCCACCGCAAGGGCCACTGCATTCTCGTTTCCGGCCATGACCTCCCGGATCTCTATGAGATTCTGAAGCAGACCGAAGGGAAGGGCATCAACGTGTACACCCACGGCGAGATGCTCCCCGCCCACGCTTATCCGAAGCTGAAGGCTTTCCCTCATTTCGCGGGCAACTTTGGCACGGCCTGGCAGAATCAGCAGAAGGAACTGCCTGACTTCCCCGGCGCCGTGGTTTTCACCACGAACTGCATCCAGGATCCGAAGACGTATTCCGATAAGATTTTCACCACTGACATCGTGGAATGGCCTGGCTGCCGCCACATCGAGAACAATGATTTCTCCCCGCTCATCGAAAAGGCCCTTGAGCTTCCCGGCTTCGCCGAAGACGAGGAAGGAAAGGAAATCACCGTCGGTTTCGGCCGTAAGACCCTCCTCGACGCTGTGCCCGCCATTCTTGATGCCGTGAAGTCCGGCGCTGTCCGTCATGTGTTCCTCGTGGGCGGCTGCGATGGCATCCGCCCCGCCCGCAAGTACTACACTGAATTCGTACAGCAGACCCCGAAGGACACTCTGGTTCTTACCCTGGCCTGCGGCAAATACCGCTTCAACACCCTCGATCTCGGCAAGATCGGACCGTTCCCGAGGCTTCTCGACTGCGGACAGTGCAACGACGCCTATTCCGCCGTCGCCCTGGCTCTCAAGCTTTCCGAGACGCTCAAGTGCACGGTCAATGACCTCCCCCTGAGCCTTGTCCTTTCCTGGTACGAGCAGAAAGCCGTGGCCATCCTCCTGGCCCTGCTGTACCTCGGTGTGAAGAATATCCGCCTTGGCCCGACGCTGCCGGCTTTTGTCAGCCCCAACATCCTCAAGGCACTCGTGGATACCTTCGGCATCAGCCCCGTCACGACTCCTGAGGCGGACATCAAAGCCTGCCTCGAGCCCCATGCCTAAGAGGTAACTCTGTAATAACGCCCCCGGTTCGTTTCGCGGACCGGGGGACTTCGTCTATACAGGAACCGGAACCAATCATCTGACAAAGAGAGGAGGAAATATGCGGATTCTCAGCTGTCCTGAAGAAACTCTGCGGCTCCAGTGCAAACGCTGTCCTATTTTCAAGAAGCTCAGCGATGAGGAATTCGCCACGTTCCTTCCCGGCGTGACCCTTGTGGAATACGCGAAGCAGGATCTCATTATGGATGAGGACGCGGACGCGGACTGCTGTTTCATGGTTATCAGCGGGCATGCCAGGCTTTTTCACAACATGCCTGACGGCCACGAGCGCCTTGTGCATATCGTGGGCGCGCCTGATACTTTCGGCATCGCCACCATGTTCCGTCAGAGGACATATTCCTGTTCGGCGAGCGCCCAGGGGACCTGCCGCATTCTCCGCATTCCCCGCGAGAACCTCGTCGCTCTCACACAGAAGAGCCACGCCTTCGCTCTGGAGGTCATCGTGATCCTTGGCATGCGTATCCGCATGCTGGAAAAGAAGCTGGGTACCCAGGGCGTCCGCATTGAGACCAGGCTCGCCTCGTTCATCTGGCACAGGGCTACATTTCATGGCATCAAGGACACCATCGAGCTCGATATGTCCCGCGAGGATCTGGCGGGCATGTTCGGGACGGCACGGGAGACCCTCTCGCGGAATCTCTCGCACCTTGTTTCCATGGGGTATATAGCCGTGGACAACCGTAAGATAACCATACTGGACCGTAAGGGCCTCGAGACGCTTATTGGGGTGGATGGGGCCAAGTAGGGCGGCTGCGGCTTTTTCCGGCCAGAGAATTGTGACAGATTTTCGAATTTCTGTTGACAGCAGCGCGATGAAAGGCTAGAAGCCTTGAACACGCCTGAAAGCAGCCCTTCTCTGAAGGTTCCGGAAAGAAGATTTCCGGGAAAAAGAGAAAAAAGTTGTTGACAGGCATGAGGGATGAGCGTAAAAATCCCCTCGCCGCTGTAAAACAGCGGGGCTCCAAAAAGCCTTCACAAAAAGTTTTTTGAAGATTCCCGAAAAAATTGTTGACAGAGCGGTGACAAAAGAGCATGTTTACAAACGCCGCAAAAAACGGCG
>ERZ773241.2015-NODE-2015-length-17555-cov-2.951600_pt1 | contig 17555 bp, 9 predicted proteins | sample MGYA00580989_ERZ773241 | MGnify/ENA primary metagenome ERZ773241 (study PRJEB29015, sample SAMEA2737804) | human gut metagenome | biome: human gut; feature: human-associated habitat; material: faeces | place: China | collected 2012 ... | reverse complement strand
GTTTACAGCATGAACGAAGATCAGGAAGGCAACTTATGGCTGGGAATGAGAGGGATCGGCCTTCGCATCGGCGCAAACAAATGGTATGAGAATGACCCCAGGACCCCTAACTCTCTATCCAACGACCAGGTTTACTCCATTTATCGCGATAGAAAAGGACGTATGTGGCTAGGCACTTTCGGTGGAGGATTAAATTTAGCAATTAAAACTGCCGACGGCTACCAGTTCAAACACTTCTTACAAGACAACTACGGTGAAAAACGCATCCGTGTCATCGAAGAGGACAAAAACGGACGCATGTGGGTAGGCACCAACAACGGTATTTATATCTTCCATCCGGATTCACTGATTGCATCACCCAAGAATTACGTGATTTACAATCATGCCAACGGCACATTCCCCAGCAACGAGATCCGTTGTTTGATGAACGATGATAAAGGTAATATGTGGATTGGTACTTCCGGGGCCGGATTCGCAGTCTGCCACCCGGGAGACAGCTATCAACACCTGACTTTCGATTGCTATGATATAAAAGACGGATTATCCAATGCAGTCGTACAATCCATTGTCCAGAATAAGGACCATAAAATGTGGATTGCAACCGAATATGGCATCTCCCGTTTCACCCCGGCTACCAAACAGATAGAAAATTACTTTTTCTCTTCCTACACTTTAGGAAATGTATATAGTGAAAACACCGCTTGCGTCAGCAATGACGGCAAATTATTGTTCGGAACAAACTATGGCTTGGTAGTACTGGATGCCAACAAGATAGAGACGTTGGACAAGCCTGCCTCCGTTATCTTCACCGGACTTCAAATCAACGGTGCGCACATGCTTCCGGGAGTGGAGGATTCGCCTTTACAAGAAGCAATGCCTTACATCAACGAACTGAACCTGAAATATTATCAGAGTTCACTCACGATCTCTTTCTCTACCTTCAACTATCTGGACGGGGTATCCAAATACTCTTACAGTCTTCCTCCATACGATACGGAATGGAGTTCGCCCTCCAGCCTGAACTTTGCCACTTACCGGAATCTGCCTCCGGGCAAATATGAACTACATGTGAAAGCCTGCAACGCCGCCGGTATCTGGGGAGAAGAAAATGTGATGGAAATCGTAATAGCTCCTCCTTTCTGGAAAACCGGATGGGCTTACCTGATCTATGCCATTCTAATAGCCATAGCGGGTTACTTCAGTTTCCGTATTATCAGAAATTTCAATGCGCTGCGTAACCGTATCGCTGTAGAAAACCAGTTGACGGAGTATAAACTGGAATTCTTTACCAACATCTCTCATGAATTCCGCACTCCGTTGACACTGATTCAAGGTGCTTTGGAAAGAATTGTCAACATGGGAAACCACTCCAAGGATATGCAACACTCCCTGAAGATCATGGACAAGAGCACGAAACGAATGTTGAGGCTTATCAACCAACTACTGGAATTCCGGAAAATGCAGAAAAACAAACTCGCCCTCTCCCTGGAGGAAACGGATGTTGTCGCTTTCTGCTATGAGATATTCCTTAGTTTCAAGGACGTCAGCGAATCCAAAAACATGGATTTCCGTTTCGAGCCCTCACAGAACTCTTACAAGATGCCTGTGGATAAGGGGAATCTTGATAAAGTGATCTATAACCTGCTCTCCAACGCTTTTAAATATACTCCTTCCAACGGAAAGATTATATTCAAAGTAGACGTACAGGAACAGAAGAAACAGCTCTGCATACAAGTGATCGACACAGGACTGGGCATCCCGAAAGAGAAGCGTGCCGAACTGTTCAAACGCTTTATGCAAAGCAGCTTCTCACACAGCAGTGTAGGCGTCGGACTTCATCTGACATACGGTCTGATCAATATACATAAAGGAACGATTTCTTATAATGAGAATGAAGGCGGCGGTTCCATCTTCACCGTCGAACTACCAACGGACGCCAGTGTTTATGAAGAAAAAGATTTCCTGGTTCCTAACCAGTTATTGATTGAAGAAGAGAAACAACGCCATAAAGAGTTTGTCACAGACGAAAATACGGACGAACAGGCAGCACCTCCCGTACCGTTGAACAAGCGGAAAGTATTAATCATTGAAGATGATAATGATGTCCGCGAATTCCTGAAAGAAGAAATCAGTCATTACTTCGAAGTAGTGGCAGAAGCGGATGGTATCAGTGGCTTCGAACGTGCACAAACTTATGATGCAGATCTGATTATCTGCGACGTATTAATGCCGGGTATGACGGGATTCGAAGTGACCAAGAAATTAAAGAATGAATTTGCCACCAGCCACATTCCCATCATTCTGCTAACCGCCCTCAATATGGAAGAAAAATATCTGGAAGGTATCGAATCCGGCGCGGATGCTTATATCACCAAACCATTCAGCATCTCCTTATTACTGGCCAGAATCTCCAAACTGATCGAACAGCGGGACAAACTGCGTGAAAAATTCTCCAACGAACCGGGAATGGTTCATGCGGCTATCTGTACGAACAACAAGGACAGCAAATTCCTGGCAAAACTGAATGAAATGCTGAACGAGCACATGGTGGAAACGGAATTTTCCGTAGATGACTATGCCAACCTGATGGGATTGGGACGTACCGTATTCTACAAGAAAGTACGTGGTGTCACCGGATACTCTCCCAATGAATACCTGCGTGTCATTCGTTTGAAGAAAGCTGCGGAATTATTGTTAACCGAAGACCTGACTGTTTCCGAGATTTCCTACAAAGTAGGTATCAACGATCCCTATTATTTCAGCAAATGCTTCAAGAATCAATTCGGAATAGCCCCTTCTGTTTATCAGAAGAACGGTGGTAAAGCTCCGGCTTCCAATGATACGGCAGAGAACACAGAACAAGCTTCCGAAGAAAAAGAAGAAGAGAATGAAACGGATGTTTAAAAAGAACATGTGCTAACCGCAGATAATAGTATCTCATTCTCCTATCAACGGGGAATGTGTACTATTATCTGAAATTGTGTACAAATACCAGTCGCTTTTTTTCATCATGAGATAAAAATTACATCCTTTCCGTACGGTAGTATATGTATGTTTTCTCTCAATGTACTTCCTTTGCAGCAGAACATTTTAATAGACTATCATGAAACACAAATTATTTCTTTTCGTATTTCTGCTGACTGCACTGTCTGTCATCAACGGACAGGCATCCGAACGCAAAAAATACAATTTCAACAGCGAATGGAAGCTGCGGATAGGAGACTTTCCTAAAGCCAAAGACGCAAAATTCGACGACAGTAAATGGAAACAAGTGACTTTGCCTCATGCCTTCAATGAAGACGAAGCATTCAAACTTTCCATCGAACAATTGACAGATACAGTGGTATGGTATCGCAAGAATTTCCGGATTCCGGAACTGAAAAGTAATCAGAAAGTATTCGTCGAATTTGAAGGAGTACGCCAACGCGGAGACTTCTATCTCAACGGACATTATCTGGGCAGACACGAAAATGGTGTTATGGCGGTAGGGTTCGACCTGACTCCACATATCAAAGAGGGTGAGAACGTGATTGCCGTTCGCACCGACAACGACTGGATGTACAGAGAAGAAGGAACTAACTCTAAGTTCCAGTGGAACGACCGCAATTTCAATGCCAACTATGGCGGTATTCCTAAAAACGTCTTCTTGTACGTTACTGATAATGTATATCAGACTCTTCCCCTATATAGCAACCTGAAAACGACAGGCGTATACGTCTATGCCCAAGACTTCGACATCCAAGGACGCAAAGCTACGATTCATGCCGAATCGGAAGTCAGAAATGACAGTAAAGCTCCCCGGCAATTCAGCTATCAAGTGAGTGTACTTGATGCAGACGGCAAACTAATGAAAACTTTCCAAGGTGATAAAGTGACTTTGAAAGCCGGAGAGACTAAAACGGTAAAAGCATCCGCCACCCTCCATAATCTTCACTTCTGGAGTTGGGGATATGGTTACTTGTATACGGTAAAAACCGCTCTGAAAGATGACAACAATCAGGTATTCGATGAAGTAAGTACCCGCACCGGCTTCCGCAAGACACGTTTTGCAGAAGGAAAGATATGGCTGAACGACCGTATTATCCAAATGAAAGGATATGCACAGCGTACCAGCAACGAATGGCCGGCAGTAGGCCTGTCCGTACCTGCCTGGTTGAGCGATTTCTCTAATGACCTGATGGTGAAAGGAAACGCGAATCTGGTTCGCTGGATGCACGTTACTCCGTGGAAACAGGATGTAGAATCCTGCGACCGTGTAGGTCTGATACAGGCAATGCCTGCCGGAGATGCTGAAAAAGACCGTGAAGGACGTCAATGGGAACAACGGGTAGAGTTGATGCGAGACGCGATTATCTACAACCGTAATAATCCGAGTATCCTGTTCTACGAATGTGGCAACAAAGCCATCAGCCGCGAACACATGATAGAAATGAAAGCTGTCCGCGACAAATACGACCCGTTCGGCGGACGTGCCATCGGATCACGTGAAATGTTGGATATCCGCGAAGCAGAATACGGCGGCGAAATGCTGTACATTAACAGAAGCGAACATCATCCGATGTGGGCGACCGAATATTGCCGCGACGAAGGTTTAAGAAAGTACTGGGATGAATACAGCTATCCTTTCCATAAAGAAGGTGACGGACCACTTTATAAAGGACAACCGGCCACTGACTATAACCGCAACCAAGATGAGCTTGCCATCACCATGATAGCCCGCTGGTATGATTATTGGCGTGAGCGTCCCGGAACGGGTAACAGAGTCAGCTCCGGCGGTACTAAAATTATCTTCTCCGACACTAACACTCATTACCGGGGTGCGGAAAACTACCGAAGAAGTGGAGTGACGGACGCGATGCGTATCGAAAAAGATGCTTTCTACGCACATCAGGTAATGTGGGACGGATGGGTAGATACGGAAAAAGACCAGACCTACATCATCGGCCATTGGAACTATCCGGAAAATACGGTAAAACCTGTGCAGGTAGTATCTACTGGAGAAGAGGTGGAACTTTTCCTGAATGGTAACTCCCTGGGTAAAGGCAAACGCCAATACAATTTTCTCTTTACTTTCGACAACGTAGCCTTCAAACCGGGCAAGCTGGAAGCTGTCAGCTACAATAAAGCAGGGAAAGAAATCAGCCGCTATGCTCTAAATACAGCCGGTGAACCTGCCAGTCTGAAACTTACCGCTATCCAAAACCCCGAAGGATTTCATGCAGACGGTGCGGATATGGCATTGATACAGGTAGAAGTGGTAGATAAAGACGGAAAACGCTGTCCGTTGGACAACCGCACCGTTCAGTTCACACTCAACGGTCATGCGGAATGGCGCGGAGGTATTGCTCAAGGTGAAAACAATCATATTCTTGATACAAACCTTCCGGTAGAATGTGGTATCAACCGCGCACTGATCCGCAGTACGACGACTGCCGGAAAAGTAACTCTGACAGCACAGGCTAAAGGACTTCCAAGTGCCTCTCTCACATTGGAAACGGTGCCTGTAAAAGTGACTGGAGGTTTGAGTTCCTATCTTCCGCAGTCTACCTTGAAAGGCAGACTGGACAGAGGCGAAACACCTTCTACCCCTTCTTACAAAGACAGCAAAAAGGGCGTACGAATCGTTTCGGCAAAAGCCGGTTCCAACAATAATGATGCTGAAAAAAGCTACGATGATATCGAACTGACCGAATGGAAGAATGACGGCAAACTAAGCACTGCATGGATTACCTATACATTGGAAAGAGATGCCGAAATAGACGATATATGCATCAAACTGCAAGGATGGCGTTCACGAAGTTACCCGCTGGAAGTATATGCCGGCAACACCTTGATTTGGAGCGGAAACACGGATAAAAGCCTGGGATATATTCATCTCAATATAGAAAAGCCCGTACGTGCCAATACGATAACCATCCGCTTGAAAGGAAACACTAGTGACAAAGATGCTTTCGGACAGATTATCGAAGTAGAGGCTAAGGCCGCCAATAAAATGGAACTGGAAAAAAGCAGCAGCAAAAACCAGTTAAGAATCATCGAAGTAGAGTTTCTCGAAACAATCAAATAAATAGTTCTCAACAGGTATTAGATTTCTCACACGATTGTTAGTTTGATAAGAAGTCCTCCCGAGCGATAATAAACGTGAGGAGGACTTTTTATTACCTCCATAGTTTATAAAATCATAAAGCATATTTCTATCATGAAGAATTTACTGATCCTTTTCATACTTGCATTCAGCTGCAACTGTATGGCGGGCAACAACGAACCTGCCCATGTGATTATCACCGCCGGACAATCGAATACCGACGGACGTGTACCCAACGACCGTTTGCCGGATTACATCAAAACAATGGCAACAGATACGGCTTTTACGACAGGAGCCTACAAGTATTGCAGAATTGCCCAGAACCGTACAGACGGGAAATTCCGTCCCTTCTGGCCTAAGAGTAAAAGAAGAGCCAAACCCAATACCTGGGGGTACGATGCTATTACCTACTATTGGCTGGAACAATGGTGGCAAGAGCCTTTCTATGTTATCAAATGGGCAATCGGCGGAACTTCTATCGAGCCTTCCAATGCTTCGGACAAATCAATTCATTGGTCGGCAAATCCCGAATGGCTGGCAAATAATACGGCAACCAGTGAGAAAGGACGTTCTTTACTTCTGTCCTTCATCAATGACATAGACGGCTGCATCGACAATACATTATCCAAGTTGACGGTTATCAGATTGATGCATTCCTATGGCATCAGGGAGAAAGTGACCATGCACATGGAGATAAATATTATGAAAACCTGAAAGCAGTAGTCACTTATGTACGCAACCATCTAAGCGAAAAAACAGGAAAAGATTACTCCAACCTACCTTTTATTTTCGGTACGGTAGCCAAGAAGAACAAACAGTATGGCAGCGAAGTGGAAGCCGCCATGAAACGTTTTGCTAAAGAAGATAAGAACGCATATTTGATAGACATGTCGGATGCGGAATTGATGGGCGACCGTTTGCATTTCAACCAAAATTCTGCCGAATATTTGGGCAAACAGATGTATGAACAGATAAAGGCAATCCGTTGAAAAGGCTATATTTGTACGTTCATAGGGGGTGGCGTACAAATGCCAAATGTGTTTTTTAGCAATTAGTATGAAATTACATCTTTTCCGTACGAATACTTGAGCGTAATTTCTCCTAATACACTTCCTTTGCAGAGGAAGTCAGACAAATGGAAAAACAAACCATGTCTGCATCTTCCGTTATTTACTAATTTAATCACTTAGAGATATTAACATGAAAAACATTTTGCATGGAAATGGCAGTCTGGGAAGGAAGATTCAATATCTCCTTTTAATGACTCTGTTCGTAGTACAATCTACCCTGTCGTTCGCACAAAACCGGACGGTGACAGGTGTAGTCGTAGATGAGAAAGATGAACCGATTATCGGTGCAAACGTCACTGTGAAAGGAACCGCCAAAGGAACGATTACTGATTTAGACGGTAAATTCGTACTCTCCGCTCCCAAAAGTGCCAAACTGCTGGAAGTGTCTTTTATCGGATATAACACTCAAACAGTAACCATTACCGATAAAACGCTGCAAATCAAACTGTCGGAATCCGCTATCGCACTGGATGAAGTCGTAGCAATCGGCTACGGTAGTGCCAAGAAAGGAAATGTGACCGGAGCTATCGCCAAAGTAAATGCCGAAAAGCTGGAAGACCGGGCATCAACCAATATCGCTTCTTCCCTGCAAGGACAACTGGCAGGTGTGGAAGTTCGTAGCACCACCGGTGAACCGGGTTCCGAATTACAGATTCGTGTACGTGGAGCTGCTTCTATCAACGCAGATGCTACTCCTTTATATGTAGTAGACGGTATTCCTGTCGATGACCTCGGTAGCCTCAACCCCGGAGACATACAGTCTATTGAAGTATTAAAAGATGCTTCCTCATCGGCTATCTATGGTTCCCGCGGTGCCAATGGGGTTGTCTTGATTACCACCAAACAAGCCGGTACTGATGAAAAAGTGAGAGTACAGTTCCAGGCCTCTTTCGGTATTCAGTCATTGGAAAGAAAAGTAGATGTACTGTCGCCCGAAGAATGGATTGAATTCCGTACCGCATATAATAATAACAGATATATTTCTCAATACGGGAGTAAAGGGGCAACGATTGAAGATGATTACGCTACCCGTCTGGCAATGATCGGTGGAAAGGAAAGTTATTATTTCCTGAATGACCCCCGCTGGACAGAACCCGGTTACGGCAATCTGAAATTGATTGACTGGCAGGATGAATTCTTCCGTCTGGCTCCGATACAGAATTATCAACTCTCTCTTTCAAGTGGTCGCGGTAACACTAAATATCGTGTATCAATGGGATACACAGATCAGGAGGGTATCGCTATCGAAAGTAATTATAAGCGCTTGAATTTCCGTGCCAATGTAGAATCGAAAGTATTCAACCGGATTACTGTCGGAGTTAATCTGGCACCATCTGCCAGTTGGAATGAAGGAGGACGTGTAGATGGTAAAGACCGTCAGGCAACGAACGTACTTACCATGGCTCCGGTTGCAGAACCTGAAGATGGCATCTATACCGGTGCAGGGGCTTACGGCTACTATCGTTGGACCAGTTCCAGCAAAATCAGTCCTGTTGCCTATATGGAACATGTACAAAACAAAGGAGAAAAGGTGCAATTCAGTTCATCTGCCTATATTAAAGCGGATATATGGAATGGCATTAAAGCAGAAGTGACCGGTTCGTATAATTTTAATAGTGCCCAAAGCCGTTCTTTCGTACCGAGCACCATCACCAAATACCGGACGGATGTGGAAGGCTACAGAACGACAGCAAGTCGTACCGAATCACGTGGTAATAAATTCCTTCTCCAAGGGGTGTTGCATTACAACAAGACATTTGGCCGGCACACTGTTGGAGCAATGGCCGGTTATTCTATGGAAAGTTCCGGTGGTTCTTCCATGAGATTATCAGCCACTCAATTTCCGGACAACTCTCTGGAAGTGATCGATATGGCCGACGTCGTACTCACTGCTGCTACAGCGTCCTTATCAACTCCATCCCGCCTGATGTCTTACTTCGGACGTTTACAATACGAATATGACGATCGCTACCTGCTGACGGCAAGTATCCGCCGTGATGGCTCTTCCCGTTTCGGAAAAGCGAACCGTTGGGGTATCTTCCCGGCTGTTTCCGGTGCTTATCGTATCTCAAACGAAAAATTCTGGCCGAAAAATTTCGTCATGAATTCATTAAAACTGCGTGCCAGCTGGGGAACAAATGGTAACAACTCCATTCCTACAAATACAGCGCTTGCCAAACTAAGCAGTGCCAATTATTCATCCGGAAGTATTATCAACGGTTTTGCACCGACATCGCTCGCCAATCCTGATCTTGGCTGGGAAAAGACTGAAAGCTGGAATGTTGCTTTCGATATGGGATTGTTCAACAACCGTATCTTCCTTTCTGCCGACTATTATGTGAAAACAACCAAAGACTTGTTATACCAGGTGACTGTTCCCGCATTGCTCGGCTTTACCAAAGCATGGGGAAACATCGGTTCTATCCGTAACAAAGGTTTCGAACTGGAAGTAACTACGCAGAATCTGACAGGCAGACTGAAATGGAGCACTTCTCTGAACGTTTCTTACAATCAGAACAAAGTACTTAGCCTGGGAGATGATAACAGCACTGTATTTACAGGATATGACAGCACCACACAGGTGTTTATGGTGGACCAGCCATTGAGATCTTTTTATATGTACGATGCTGTCGGAGTCTATCAGACACAAGCTGACTTACAAAAATATCCTGTAATGCAGAACAGCAAAGTGGGCGACGTACGCTACCGGGACGCAAATGGCGACGGAGTTATCAATGACAGCGACCGCACCTTGATGGGCAAACCCGATCCGGATTATACTTTCGGTATAACAAACACCTTCAAGTATAAAAACTTCGACTTATCTTTCCTGATTACCGCACAGACAGGAGGCCAGATTTACAGCGTCCTGGGACGTGCCATGGACCGTCCGGGTATGGGAGCCAACGGTAATGTATTGTCTCATTGGAAAAATATGTGGAAATCGGAAGCAGAACCGGGCGACGGAAAAACTCCGGGTATCGACAACGCCAATACGGGACAGTTCTATGACAGCCGATGGTTATACAGTACAGATTTCATAAAACTCAAAAACGTAACATTGGGATACCGTATTCCATTCAAAAAGAAGTTCATACAGAATGCCCGTGTTTATCTGACAGGGGAAAATCTTCTGATGTGGGATAAATACGAAGGTGGTTTCTCACCTGAAGCTAACAATGGCGGTTCAACGGGAGACTATGACTACGGTTCATATCCGCAAGCCAGAGTCATTACGTTAGGAGTGAATGTTACATTCTAAATAAAAAAAGAAAGAAACTATGAAACTATATAAATATCTTATAAGTGGAGGATTAGCGCTGACATTGTCACTGTCCTCTTGTGAAAGTTGGCTGGAAGTGGAGCCTAACGACACACGTACCACGGACTATTTCTATTCAACTCCCAGTGAAATGGAACAAGCCATTATCGGTATCTACAACGGCCTGCTTCCTATTTCGGACTATTCCTGGCTTATGTCGGAAGTTCGTTCAGACAATGCGTGGGTGGATAAAACGACGGATAAACAACGTGACTATATCGATATAGGAACTTTCAATCCCAACATTTCTACCATCAGTACCCTTTCCGGAGCCTGGAATAATCTGTACGAGATTATAGCCCGTGCCAATATGTTTCTTAGCAAAACCGACGGGGTTACTTTCTCTTCAGAAGCTATCAAAAACCAGTTTATCGGCGAGGCCAAATTCCTTAGAGCATTGGCTTATTTTGACTTAGTACGCTACTTCGGACGTATTCCTATCGTATTGGAACCGGTATCTGTGAATGAAGCGATGACGATCAAACAGTCTGAACCGGTGGAGGTATATGAGACAGCAATCGTCCCGGATTTGGAGGACGCAGTAAAGAAACTGGTAGACACTCCGCTGAATTATATGGGAAACAGCGCTTCAGCCGGGCGTGCTACCCAAGTGGCTGCAAAGTCTTTATTAGGACGCGTTTATCTGACAATGGCAGGATATCCCGTACAGGATGCATCTAAAAAGGCGTTGGCCGAGGAACTATTTAGCGAGGTGATCGATTATTCTTTCGCCAACAATAAATATTGGGCGAGCACAGCCGACGAATGGATTAAAATATGGATCAGTGACAACGACAACAAATATCATATTTTCGAGATCCAGTATATTGCAGCCAAGAACTATGGTAATCCAATGGTATTCAACTCTGTACCGGCTGTCAACGATTCTTATACGAAGATACAAATGTCCGGTAACAGAATATGGTGTGAGAACCAATTGGACGGTATTTTCAAGCAAACCGACGAAACAGGTGCTTTCATTGACAAACGTTGTGCAGGAACTATCAATACAAGTGAATTTGTCGACGAAGACGGAACTCCATATACAGGAGGGGATTTCTTCCTGAAATTCTTCGAGCACAAAATGAAACGCAAACTTTTAGGATACGAAGACATCGATGACCAGATTGCCGACCGCACCTATTTCCCCATCAATTATCCACTAATTCGCCTGGAAGATGTGATGTTGATGTATGCTGAAATTGTAGGACCTACCGGCAAAGGGAAAGAAATGGTGAATAAGATTCGTACACGCGCCGGACTGGATGCTTTGGATGATGATATTACCATCGAGAATTTTGCAGACTCTGTAGATATTGAACGCCGCCGTGAACTGGCATCTGAAGGAATCCGCTGGCACGATTTGGTACGTCAGAACCGATATGTAGGTGTATTGCAGGATATGTTCAAGCGCAATGGTTCCGATGCCAACGGAGTAATCACCAAGCCGGAAACGTACGAATTATACAAACTGGTCACCAAAGACTCATACATCTACCCGATACCGGATTCACAAATGAAAGTAAAAGAAGGATTGTACGAACAGAATAAAGGATATAATTAAGCGACATAATACTATTTATAAATTTGTTTGAAGGTTAGTAGTGAAAGTCCTCCGGCGGCAGCTTGGAGGACTTTTACTTGTATATACAAAAAAGTTCCGGCAATGTTGTTTATTTGCCTGCCATCAAGTATCTTTGTTTATAAACTGAATTTTAATGCTTATGTGTAAACAACCAGATATCCTAGAAAGTGAAAAGATTCACTTTGCAGTCATGGCGATAGAAGCCGGAGCACGCGAAATGGGAATTTCTCCTATGGAAATGCGCCGACGTTTAGAGAAAATGAACCTAATCAAACGTCTTCTACTGGACAATTACGAAGTGATGCACACACAAAGCCTAAAACATGTAGGCGAGGATGTGGCTGAAGCTTTGAAAAACTGGGAAGCACAGGAGGGCGGAAAAGTATGAAAATAACACTTTATCATGGTTCCACCCTTTCTATAGAGCATCCTTTAGCCAAAGTGGGACGTGCCGATTTAGATTTCGGTAATGTTTGCTCAATCAGCAACTCATTGATACACAGCTACATTTTGATAAGAGTTTTCCACTGGATACAATGGACAGAAAAGGAGGTAATAAATGAGAGAACAAGTACTTTGGAGAAAAATAAGTCGTATCATCCTATTATTATCGGTCCGATTGGAGATAAGCCCGGAACGAGCATTAAATCTGTTTTATGAAACAAATGTATGTGCCATGTTACATGACTCCCGTTACGGTCTGCATCTAATGAGCGATACTTATATTATAAATGATGTATTACGTGAATTACAAGACAAGCAGTGATTCAAGAATATAATATAGCTTACCACAACTCAAAAAGGAGGAAAGTTGTCTACAATGCAACTCTCCCCCTCTTCTATTTAATAGATTAATATATTCTATTATTTTCCTATAGCGCCAGCCCAATCTCTGGCAAAGCGGAAATTACCGATATTTCCTTTAAAGCCACTGCGATTTCTAAACGAAATAGCTTTCAGACCAGCTTTCAATGCACCTTCTTCACCAGCCACTACAACATCGGCTTTCGGTTCATTCTGATTTAAATCAGGATCAACGAATAAAGAAACTTCATTCTTGTCATAATCAACTTTCAATACCAGCAGATGCGTTGTATTATAATCATATACCATAGGAGCTTCGTTACGTTCTTTCATCAAGCCTACAGCAAATTTGATTTTATCATTTCCTTCACGTCTGACATATACTTGACCACGATTTCCTCCGCCAACATAACTGGCACTGGCAGCCAAGATATCTGCCAAATTACTTGAACCGACTTTAGCAAAGTTCACCAGACAAGCCAGGTAATAAGTTCCTTTAGAGTAAACTTTTCCTGATTCTACCAAAGAATATACGCTGACACGGGAACCTTTCACACCTTGCGGAAAACCAAAATTGATAGATGATCCCGCCTCACTATATCCGTCATAAGTCAAAGCCTTTCCAACAGTAGGACTTACCACTCCTTCAACCGATGTCGTAGTAAATGCTCCACACCAAGTATCTACGTTAATAGGAGCCCGTTTATCATCATAAACCGTTTTCTCCAAAGTATCGCCTACCTTATAACCTTTCAACAGGTCATTCTTCAAAACTTGTGCCTGGCTTCCCAATGCAAGAACTGCCAACGCCATTGATACAAACACTTTTTTCATAATCCCTCTTCTATTTTATGTTTTTAATCTACGTTATTTATTGATATTGAACCGGAATAATCCGCTATTATATTTCCATTTATTAATTACCATCCGGTTTCTCTATCTCCGTAAACGGGCAAAGATTCCATTTAAAGTCTTCGAATCTGTCGGGATGGTCTGGATTGAATCCTTTATAATCCTTCCTCAAGAACTTCACCGCATCCAAATCAGCTTTCTTCATTCCTTCAATAATACATTTAGCCAGTTCATAAGCACCGAAAGTATTGGAGTGGGAATTATCTTTCAGTTCCTTTGTCTGTCCCGGATAAGTATTAGCCGGATAATGCACGAACGCATGTTTAGAGCCATCTTCGCCCATTGCCTCGTAAAGTGTACGACTTATTTCATTCAAATCAATCAAAGGTACGTTTTCTTTGGCTGCCAACCAACGAATCGCATCAGGATAATCAAGGTGAGTGTTTACAATCTTACCGTTCTTATCAAAACGACGACGTTGCGTCGGAGTCACTAATACAGGATACGCACCTCTGGAACGGGCTTCATCAATATAAATCTTCAGATTATACATGAAAGAATAGAAAGCTCCTTTGCCGGGTCCTTTCTGTTTCTGATCGTTGTGTCCGAACTCCATAAAGAGATAATCGCCCTTCTTCATCTGTGTCAGGGCTTTTTTCAAACGTCCGGCACCGATAAAGGTATTAGCAGATTCTCCGGATTCAGCATAATTGGCAATAGCTACCTGATCGGTGAACCACCGTGGAAACATTTGTCCCCAAGCGGCCCAAGGTTCGTTATCATAATCAACCACGGTGGAGTTGCCGCAAAGAAAAATGGTAGGCACTTTATCTGCACGTTCAATGACCAGAGAAGTGATACGGGGCGCATCACCATTAAATTCAATAGTCAGTTTTTCATCCCAGTTCAGTTTATTCTTTTCACGTGCCTTGATTTTGACTTTCTCTCTTTCGCTGATTTTCATGTTCCGCTTGTTGACAGTAAAAGATTCGGTAATCATTTCTCCCTTTTTAGTCGGAAGATTTTCAATAAACAGTCGGCGGGACTCGGCACGCACCGTAGTATTTCCGGCTGAATCCTTACTGCCAAGGGTGACGGTTACTTTATAATTGCCATCGGGAACATTGACGGAGAAGAAGAAAGGCTGATTACTTTTTCCATCCCATGCCGGTTGCAAATCATATCCGTAACCTTGTTCGTCATTGAACAAGGTTTCGGGTGTCACTTTAGTATATCCCTCTTTTACCTTTTTGTCGGAAGTAAAGTCGAATTTATAGACTTGCGCACGTACTAAAAGGCAACCGGTTACCAACAAAAGACTAATAAGAAATAGTATTCTCTTCATCATCATACAAATATCTTTAATTTAGAATCCCAGGAAAAAACGATAAGTGTAAGTATTGGTCTTGACACCACCGGTTCCTGCCGAGCCAGCTGTTTTAGAATAAGTAACAATGTACATATTCTTATTATTCCGTTCCGTACTACTCCAATAGGTAGCAGATATATCCATTGTTTTATCCGATACTTTTATCAACTTAGTATTCAGCTTACTCTCTAAAGAATTATCTTTATCCTGCAAAGCAACAAGTTCCCCACTGGAAGGCACATACCAACCGGTAGTTATAGACGGAGACGGGAAGCTACTTTCACAATCATCCTGATATTGGAAACATTCAAAATCTGTTTTGAAAGTATCGTAGTACAAATCTAATACTTCCGAGTTGTTATATCCCAAAAAGCGAAGGGGTTTGTTTTTATTATTTTCATTTGCATCATAATATCCGGTAACAGATACATAAGAAGAAGTAAACGAAGTGGTCATAAACCAGTCATGTATACTTTGAGTAAGAGCAGGAGAGAATTTGCCCGTTTCTGTATAGAGGCTCATAACTAACCCATGAACACAATTGGGATGCGAACGGAGCAATGCATCATTATTGGCAGTATAGGGAGTTCCCGCCACATCTTTATACAACACAGAAGGCATCGGATTTCCCACCCAACAAACGATTCCAATACAATTATCCTTTGCAGGTTCTGCTTCATTGCCACTTACCACACTTCCATCTGCATAATAATAATCGCCTACCTGCAGATGATGGGTCACCTCTTTATACCCACCATCGACAACAAAACGTTTGTACTTTCCTTCTTTCATCTTTTCAGCCGTATCAAGCGTACATTGCTTATCATTATAATGACCGATAATCTGATTTTCCGAAGACGGTTTTCTTAGCAAACGATATTCATCTTTCTTTGCGTCATAATAAGGAGAAATTTTAGTCCCTTCCTCTACATTATCAAGATAAAAAGCTACATCGACAGGCATAGCAACATAAGGAGTTTCTTCCGGTATTGCCACTCCTTCGGCATCTGTAAAGATATAACGAGTGGAAGGCAACTTCACAACAACCAAGCTCATACGGTGTGTTAACTGAAAGCTCAATGAGTAGTTTCCGTTCTCACCAATCAATGCAGTTGCATTTGAGGTCATCAAATCCTGTTTCGCATACGCTTTCTGATCACTTTGTTCTGTTGTCAATTCCCAACCGGCTGCCAAAGGAGCAAAAAAGTCATCACCTATCAAATCCGTTTTTCCTGTCATTTCCGGTTGATAAGGATAGTAAGCATAGAAAGTCACTCCAGCCAATCGATCATCATATAATATCGGTTTACCCGACCAGCTCGAACCATTGAAAGTGAAAGGCATATTATTGATTTCGTCTAATATCGCATCGCCTTTCACGGCGAACAGTCCAATCTGGTCGCCTTGTGTAAAGGTCGTGACGAATCCCGTATCTTCTGTACGCGTAGACGGTTCATTGCTAATTATCCCTGTATCAGTCACGTTCAGTACAATCCCATTCCGTACATTTCCCGGAACTTCTTCCTCATTTTGAGAACAACCAGCCCAACCGAACAATAGGATTGCCAGCAAGGCCACTTGTATAAGTTTATATTGTTTCATCTTCGCTTCAAATTTTGAATATTATTCTCTATCAGTTCCTTCAACCTCTTCGTCATCACCATCCCACGAAACAGAATCTTTCTCTATGGTCACTTTCAATCCCGGTTTGCCAACTCCTACATTGTATGTATATTGGTGTCCACCTTCTAATATGCCTTCACCATTGCCCGGCGTATGACCGAAATTCCTGCCGTCTTTCAACGCAACTTTAAAGAATAATTTGCCGGACATATCCTGCGGAATCATCAGCAACTGAAAAGAATAAGCGTATCCTTCTCTGGCATTTTCCAACAAATAAGGTTTCATCACTGTCGCTTCAACTCCTGCAGCAGACTGTAATTTGCCTTCTGCCATACTGCCCTTTGTTACAGCACTTACAGTGAACACAATATCTTTCAAATCTTCTTCTAATACCGTATCCCCGTCACCTTTCACGTTGATAATCAGCTTCACCGTTCCGTGATGGAATTTAAGTTTCCGCTCGCTACGGAATTTCATTTTCTCATAGGCATAAAGGAAATCCGAGTTTTTATATGATTCTTCAATAGTCTGATCGGAAGCTACGGTCCACTCTGTCAACAAAGTTTCCGAAGAAGGATACCAGGCAAACAAAGTCTCTTCTTCTGTCGTTGTATACCAATAAAGAGGATCGTTATTTTTAGCACTCATTTCTCCTGATTGAGAAACCTCATATAATTTCTGTGAGAAACCGTCATAAAGGGAAACGGATTCTCCACCATCCCATTCGGTCTTCTCCCCGATGCTACGCGTGAAAGTTATAGCTGACTTTTCTGCCATTAGCTCCATCGGATATTTATTATTTTGAGACTCGTCTTCTACTACACTGGTACAAGCTCCGAAGACAC
>ERZ773241.1999-NODE-1999-length-17659-cov-16.574017_pt1 | contig 17659 bp, 10 predicted proteins | sample MGYA00580989_ERZ773241 | MGnify/ENA primary metagenome ERZ773241 (study PRJEB29015, sample SAMEA2737804) | human gut metagenome | biome: human gut; feature: human-associated habitat; material: faeces | place: China | collected 2012 ... | reverse complement strand
TTAAGCCTGTAGCTAGCGTTCATCCTGAGCCAGGATCAAACTCTTCATTGTAAAAGTATCTTGACTGCGCAAATTAAAAATTAAAGTGCGACAGCTTAATTATCTGTTCAGGACGCTCGAATTCAAAAAGTCTATCTTTACCTATCTATATAGAATAAGTATTGACGGTTCTTTTGTTTTACCCAGGTACGACGCGCCTTAATCATTAGTTTCCAATTATTAATTTGCGAAGCACCTGCTCTTGTACTACTTGTATTGTTTATGTAAATCTGTTCAAAGATCGCTCGTTTCACGATTGCTGTTCTTTTCAGAAAGCGGATGCAAAGGTAAGAACTTTAAAGCATATCTTCCAAATATTTTCGGAAGTTTTTTTTATTTTTCTCTTTTCTCGTCGTCTCTCTTGTCGAAAGGGAGGCAAAAAGAAAAAGGAAGAAAAACCCCGGTCACCGTTTCTTGAAAGAAGAATGTCAACTCGCGCTGCTTTCGTTTTCAAAAGCGGGTGCAAAGGTAAGGACTTTAAAGCATAACTTCCAAATGTTTTCGGAAGTTTTTTTCACTTTTCTTTTCCAAGGCCGAAGTTCCGAAAGAAACCTATGGCAAAGAAGAGAAAAATGGAAGCTTACCGCTCCGTTTTACTGTCAGAATGTCAAAACATCGCCGCCTTCGTTCCCGAAAGCGGATGCAAAAGTAGCGCTTTTACGGACATCTGCAAAATATATACAAGCTTTTTTTGAGGGTTTACGTGAACTTTTTCATAACTAGCTGATTGATAGATATGTTTTAAAGCATGTTTTTTAAAGGGAAAGAAAGGCAGGAAGGAAGGGGACACATTATATATATACGCGCGCGCATCGGAATATACTAAGTTCACCCCTTGACATAGACCACTGAACGGCCGGCACCACGCTTGAGGAGCCCAAAGAGAACTGACAATAAACCTGCGAAAGGCTACATCCGGAAAGCCCGGATACTAAACGAGAACTACTGAACAACTTTTTTCACCACAGACATGTTTCTTTCTTACCACACCCGTGTTTCTTTCTTACCACAGCTGTGGTAAGAAAAGAACATTGCTGTGGAAAGATTAGTTTTTAGAGAAAAACAAGGTAGTACATCGCAGTTTTTTTCCTAACTCTTAGGTGTCATCTACGCACCATACTGCGACAATCAGTAGAAGCCTTTATCAAATCCACTTCTGTGCCCTACCCAAAGAACGCACAACGGCAGCAAACTCTTCCCGAGGAATGATAGCCTTATTACGTGTTTTCAAACGATTATTATAAACGGTCTGAGGTGAATAATGCAAGAATTCGGCAATCTTCACACTATCAGTGATACCTAAACGCACCAAAGCATAAATGCGCAATTCCGTATTCAGTAACTCACCATCTTTTAGCACAATCTGCTCGTCAGGATGGAGCAAGGCATTGAAGTCACTTACAAAATCCGGATAAATGTGCAAGAAGATAGCATCAAAGTTATGATAGAACTCTTTCAACTCATTCTGTGCCATAGAATGAGTATCGGTTAATGCTTTCACATCCTCCAACTGGTTTGCCTTAAGCTTACGATTGATATTTTTCCGATACTCATCCAGCTTACTGATATAATTGGAACAAATGGAAAAGACATAACCTATGTATTCCTCCTTCACATAGTTGGATTCACGAAGCTGATTATTGGTATCCCTCAACTGTTCATTCAAAGAAGTAAGCTGTACATTCGTTTCTGCCACTTGTCCGTGCATTTTCGAAAGCTCTTCCACATGCTTATTCAAGCGGTTGTTTGCCTCATTCAGCTGTTGGCGCGACTGCTTCAACCGCTTCATCTGCTTGTATATATATAGGAAGGCAAACAAGGATATCAAAGACAAGACACTGACCAGTACCAAATACATACGTAACCGCGCTTCTTGCCTCTGATTACGTTCCTGATAGATCTGATGAATGGTGTCCTGCACCGCAGAGATGCCCACTACCCTCACCCGGTTCCGATATGCCAAGGCATTCTGCAAGCAGTAACTCATGTAGACATAAGCATGGTCAATATCACCCAAACTAAAAAGTACCCCCGCCAGCTCTTCCAACGAAGCAATATCTTTATTGGAGATACGTACATCGGCCATAGCAGAATATATCAGGTAAGTCAGATAATTTTCCTGCTCATCGGACTCGCGATAAAAGCAGGCCAGCACGTAAGCATTCATGGCATCGCGCCGAGTGTCGAATGCAGAATTAAGAATTCCCTTCTGCAAACGTTCTTTAAAAACATACATACTGTCCGTACCTTGTACTACCTGCCCTTTATACCACAAGAACAAGGGGTCTTCAGGGGTAAGAACCATATTCAAAGAGTCCTTGTAAACACGCTCCAACTGTGCATAATGTTCATGCAAAGTACCCATTTCACTACCGGTATACTGATTGAAATGCGAATACAGATACAACATTTGTCCGTAATAGTCCACTAACAATTCTTTGGGGAGCGAACCGCCCGAGACTCCGTCCAACTCATCCTGGGCTTCTTTCAACAGACCGGTGGCAGCCAACAGAAAAGACTTTTTTATCTTCCACTCCATCTGCCGGTATTTATCATTCTGCTTATAAACTATGTCCAAATTGCCTGCCACATAATTCATTGCAGAATCGGCATTATAGACACAATACTCATCATAAAGATTTTTATTCAGCCAATATCTCTCCTCCAAAGTACGCACATCCTTTCGCAACTTGTGCAACTGGGCAATCTTCGCCTCTTTAAGCATAGCAAACGTGTTTTTTTGCGCAATCAGAGAATCAAGACGCACCAGCAGTTCTTTTATCTTTTCACTGTAAGGTGCCGCATTCAGAAAGGTACACCCCATCAGCAAAAATAGTAAAGCTATGATTTTTCTTTTCATTTCTATTATCTATATAAGGCTGAGAGCACAAAGATAAATTAATCTATCTAAACATAAACTACCTCCACCCTAAAAAGTACATGAAATTTAAGAGATATTTCGACCGCTCAAAGCGACAAAACAGTATATACAGACCTCCTTCCATAGTGGCCGACCTTTACTTTACACAGTAATCAGCAAGAATACAACTTATTATATATCTGATATTTACATTTCACACAGACTTACTTCTCCATATTACCTGCCTATCGGACGAATAGGGTTGTCCGCTATCTTTGCAGCACAGAAAGAAAAGTGTACTATGGAAAACCACCAATCTCTATTAGGACATACTTTTCTAATAATAAATTAAATCTTTCAATTAAAGTACTATGAGAATGATTACAAGAAATCTTCTTACGCGGAGTTACAAGCTCCTTTTGACATTACTCGTACTGCTAATGTCAACAAATGCATTTGCCCAACGATTGACAGCTACGGGTAAAGTAACAGATGCTGCAGGCCTGGAGGTCATTGGCGCATCCGTATTGGAAAAGGGTACCGCCAACGGTGTTGTTACCAATCTGGACGGGGAGTTTTCCCTGAGTGTAGGACAGAATGCCACACTGGTAATATCCTTCATCGGCTACAAAACGATAGAGGTAAAAGCAACCACCAACATGAATATCACATTGCAGGAAGATAACGAACTGCTGGACGAAGTGGTAGTTATCGGTTATGGAAGTGTGAAGCGTAAAGACGTAACCACAGCCGTATCCACGGTTTCTACAAAGGATTTGGACCAACGCCCCATTGTATCGGCAGCCCAAGCCCTGCAAGGCAAAGCAGCCGGCGTGTCGGTTATGCAACCCAGCGGTGAACCGGGCGGAGGCATGAGCATCCGCGTACGTGGTACCACCTCATTCAACGGCAGCAACGACCCGCTCTACGTAGTGGACGGTGTGCCCGTGGACAACATCAACTTTCTCTCTCCCAACGACATTGAAAGTCTCTCTATCCTAAAGGATGCCTCATCGGCAGCCATCTATGGTTCGCGTGCAGCCAACGGTGTGGTACTGATTACGACCAAAGCCGGAGCAGAAGGCAATGCCAAAGTGGCACTGAACGTACAATATGGTATGACGAAAGTAGCCAAGAGCATGGATGCCCTGAATACAGAACAATACCGTGAGTTACAGGAAGAAATCGGGGCTGTCAACCCCGCTGCCCTTGAAGGTCTAACAGACCAGACAGACTGGTTTGATGAAGTTTACAAAACCGGACAGACCCAAAACTACCAGGTGTCCGTATCTAACGGAAACGAAAAGATGAAATACTTCCTCTCTGCCGGTTATCTGAATGAAAAAGGCATTTTGGAAGGCACGTACTTCAAACGATATAGCTTCCGTGCCAACATTGACAACCAGATACGCAGTTGGCTGAACGTAAGTGCCAATATCTCCTACTCCGACAATATCGGAAACACCGGCATCATTTCCGGTACGGGTGCCAACCGTGGCGGTGTAGTCCTCTCGGTTATCAACACACCGACCTATGCTCCTATTTGGGACCCTGAAAAGCCGAATCAATACAATAAGAACTTCTACGGGGTAAATATCATGAACCCGATGGAAAACCTGGCCCGCCAGAAAAACAACAAGAACAAGGAGAACCGCCTCATCGCATCCGGAGCCGCTACCATCAGCTTTCTGCCCAACCTGAAGTTGAAATCATCCGTAGCCCTGGACCGCCGTAACGGTGTAAGCACCACATTCCTCGATCCAATATCGACCACCGACGGACGCAACAGCTTCGGTACAGCTTCCGACAACCGAAACATGAATACCGTATTGGTTTTCGACAATATATTGACTTACAACACCAACATCAAGAAACATGGTATCGACGTCATGGCAGGTTCTTCCTATACCAAATCGGACTATACCAACAGCTGGATAAACGGCTCACACTTCCGGGACGATAAAATACAAACCCTGAACGCTGCCAATAAAATTTCATGGGACGGTACCGGAACAGGAGCTTCACAGTGGGCTATCTCTTCCTATTTCGCCCGCGTGTCCTACAATTATGACAGCAAGTACATGCTTACCATGAACATGCGTGCCGACGGTTCGTCCAAACTGCATCCCGACCATCGTTGGGGCATTTTCCCGTCCTTCTCGGCTGCCTGGCGCATTTCATCGGAAAAATTCATGAAAGACATCACTTGGATTGATGACCTGAAACTCCGTGGCGGCTGGGGACAGACCGGTAACCAAAGCGGCATAGGCGATTACTCGTATCTGCAACGCTACAACATCAACCGCATACCGTGGTTCGAAGAGGGCAACGACCATGCTGTTCCCGGCATCAGCCAGGCCAACCTGAGAACAAGTGACCTGAAATGGGAAACCACCAGCCAGACCAACATCGGCCTTGACCTGACCGTACTGAACAACAGACTGACCTTCAGCATGGACTACTATTACAAGAAAACCACAGACATGTTGATGAAAGTAAGTCTGCCTGCGGGTGCGGCAGCAACCACCAGCATCACCCGTAACGAAGGCGAGATGACCAACAAGGGATTCGAGTTCGCCATCAACTCCCACAACCTGACCGGCGAGTTTTCCTGGGATACAGACTTCAACATTTCTTTCAATAAGAACAAGCTGACCAAGCTGTCATTGCAGAAAATCTATACCGCAGCAAGCAGTGCCGAGGTGGTGAAAGAGAATATCGTACGCAATGAGCCCGGACGTCCTTTGGGTGGTTTCTACGGTTACATCAGCGACGGCGTAGACCCTGAAACCGGTAACCTGATCTATCGCGACCTTAACGAAGACGGCAAGATTTCCACTTCCGACCGTACCTATATCGGCGACCCGAACCCCGACTTCATCTACGGATTGACAAACACCTTTACATGGAAAGACCTCAGCCTGAGCATCTTCATCCAGGGAAGCTACGGAAACGACATCTTCAATGTGTCCCGTATGGAAACCGAAGGCATGTACGACGGCAAAAACCAGTCAACGGAAGTATTGAAACGCTGGAGAATCCCCGGACAGATTACGAATGTCCCGAAAGCCAACTTCAACATCAAGAACTCCACTTATTTTGTAGAAGACGGCAGCTACCTGCGTGTCAAAGACATTTCACTCTCTTACAACATCCGTTGCCGCCAGTTCAAGAAATGGGGTATCAGCCGCGTACAGCCTTACTTTACCGCCAGCAACTTGCTGACCTGGACCAGCTATTCAGGTATGGACCCCGAAGTGAACCAATATGGCAACAGCGGTTCTGTACAGGGCATCGACTATGGAACTTACCCGCAGAGCAAATCATTCGTTTTCGGTATCAATGTTGAATTCTAAAAAAGGAAGAAATAACTTATGAAACTAAACCATATATATAAAAGTATAGCTTGCGGTGTATTGTTGGCAATGACCGCAACCTCATGTGACTTGGACTATAATCCGGTAGACACCTACTCGGATGTAACGGAAGGAGTGAACAAAACTGATGAAAAGCCTATTTTCAACAGTGTGCAAGACGTGGAAACTTCAATGGTAACCCTTCACAAAAAATTTCGTGACCGGCAGGAGCACTGGTATGTCGACAAACTGCTTATCGGTGACGCTCATTCCGATAATGCCTACGCCGGAACAACGGGGGCCGAAGTGGTGCCTTACGAAACCAACTCCATTGAAGGCTCTAATTCTGTACTAAAACGTGACTGGGACCGTTTCTTAGGCGACATTGCCGTTGCCAACCGCATCATCGTGGGCTGTGACCAGCTCAAGGCACTCAGTGAAAGTGAACGCGGCAAGTATCAGTCACAAGCCAAGATATTCCGTGCCATGGTCATGTTTGATATGGTACGCTTATGGGGTAACTTCCCGGTCATCACTACCGTGGGCGGTGACATTACCGAAGACAACGTAGAAGAAATGTACCCGACCTATTTTCCTCCACAGAATACGGCTGAAGAGGCTTACGCCCAAATAGAGAAAGACCTGACTGAAGCAGTGGAAAACCCCAACACACCGACAAACGACACATCAGACAAGAGCATACTTACCAAATCGGTGGCACGTGCCATGCTTGCCAAGGTCTATGCAGAAAAACCTCTGCGCGATTATGCAAAGGTTATCAAATATGCCGATGAACTTGCTGCCGACGGCTTCGACCTCGTGGAAGACTTCAGCGACCTTTGGGCGTATGATACGGAAAAAAAAGACTGCCGGGTACGCAATACCAAGGAGGCAATTCTCGAAGCCCACTTTCCTCCCGGCTCCGGCAACTGGTGTACTTGGATGTTCGGCCGTAACTTGAGCAACTGGGATGAAAGTTTCACCTGGGCCAAATGGATTACCCCTTCCCGTGACCTTATCCGCCTCTATGAAGAGCAAGGAGACACGAAACGTTACAATGAATCTGTTGTATGGTATGACTGCGGATGGAGCAACTATTATCCGGCAGACCATTATGCCTTCATGTACAAATGCCGCTCTGCGTTCAACAGCATTATCTATCTGCGATATGCCGATATCCTGCTCCTCAAAGCCGAAGCAAAAATTATGGGAGAGGCTCCCGACCTGAACGGTGCAGCCGACATCATCGACCGCATCCGCAACCGCGCCGGACTGGGCAAACTTCCACAAAGCACCCGCAGCAGTAAAGAAGCATTGCTCCAAGCTTATATGGACGAACGCCGCATGGAGCTTGCCTTTGAAGGACAGCGCTGGTACGACCTTTGCCGCCTCAATAAGGTAGAAGAAGTGATGAACGCCGTTTACGCCAAAGACAGCGGCCGCCATGCACAAGAAAATCTGTTCAATGAGAACTCCTATCTGCTGGCTATTCCCCAAGGAGCCATCGACCAGAACGAAAATCTGATACAGAACCCGGGCTATTAATACTAATGAGTAATATAAAAATCAATTGAATATGAATTTAAGAAATATATTCACTACCGCATTAGGCTGCTTCACCATACTGGCAGCCTGCGGCAATGACAATGACAGTAACATCACCCCTACACCGGAACCCAAGCCAGACCAACCCACGGAAGAGGCAAAGGATGTTACCCTCTATGTAACGAACACCAGTCGTACTTATGATTTGACAAAGTCCGGGCTGGCCTTCGGCACCGGAAGCAACATGTCACCTTCTACCGTGACACTTGACCCTGCCACCCGCTATCAGGAAATGGACGGTTTCGGTGCAGCCATCACCGGCTCTACCGGTTACAACCTGATGCAGATGACACAAGAGAACCGCACGAAGTTTCTGACTGAAACATTCTCGGACAAAGAAGGCTATGGCTTCAGCTATGTACGTATTGCCATCGGTTGTTCCGACTTCTCATTCAGTGAATTCACTTGCTGTGACGAAAAGGGGCTTGAGCACTTTGCCCTTCCGATGGAAGACACCAAATATGTGATTCCTATATTGAAGGAAATTCTGGCAATCAATCCTGCCGTCAAAATAATTGCCGCTCCCTGGACATGTCCGAAGTGGATGAAAGTGAAAAGCCTGGAGGAACGTGTACCCTTTGACTCATGGACCAGCGGACACTTGAACCCCGAATATTACAGAACGTATGGCGACTATTTCGTAAAATGGATACAAGCTTTCGAAAAGGAAGGCATCAAAATCCACGCTGTGACTCCGCAGAACGAACCGCTGAACCACGGTAACTCAGCATCCTTGTTCATGGGATGGGAAGAAGCCCGTGACTTCATCAAGACCGGCCTGGGCCCTGCCTTCAAAGAAGCCGGAGTTACTACAAAGATTTATGTTTTCGACCATAACTACAACTACGACAATCTGGCCGACCAAAAAAGTTACCCTACCAAGATTTATGATGATGCGGAAGCCTCACAATACATTGCGGGCGCTGCCTACCATAATTATGGCGGTAACCGTTCTGAGTTGCTGAATATCCACAAACTCTATCCCAACAAGGAACTGCTTTTTACGGAAACCTCCATCGGTACTTGGAACTCCGGTCGCGATTTGGAAGCACGCCTGCTTAACGATATGGAAGAAATAGCATTGGGAACAGCCAACAACTGGTGCCGCGGCACCATTGTGTGGAATCTGATGTTAGACAGTGACCTGGGACCGGTAAGCCCCTCAGATGGTTCTTGCAAGACCTGCTACGGTGCAGTGGATATTGACAATACAAACTATTCTAAAATTGTCCGTAATTCCCATTATTACCTTATCGGGCACATGTCTTCAGTCGTGAAACCGGGAGCTGTACGTATCGGAACGACCGGTTACACAGCCAACGGAATCACCTACTCCGCCTTCGAGAATACGGACGGTACCTATGCATTCGTATTGGCAAACAACAATGCAGATGCCAAGCGAATCACCGTAAGCGACGGCACACACTACTTTTCCTACGAAGTTCCGGCCAAAGCAGTCGTTTCTTACCGTTGGAAAAAATAAAACTAATAATTTAAACAGAAGATTATAATGAAAAGCTTAAAATACTATCTAATGGCATTGGCAGGCATAGCCATGCTGAATGCTTGCAGCGATGACGATCCGGTTCCCGGCAACCCGACAATGGACTTTCAGGCAGAACCTTCTTCAGCCTTGTTCGGAGACAGTCTGCCTTTTACAATCAAGGCATCGGACGCAGATGTACCCCTTTCCACGTTAAAAGCGCGGTTATACTTCAGCGACGAAATGGTGTCAGAGACTATAATCCGTACAAAAGTAAACGGTCAAGACTATACCGGGAAAATATATGTTCCCTATCTGGCAAATATTCCCAACGGAACAGCTACATTGAAGTTCATTCTGCAGAACATCAATTTCACAATTACAGAAAAAAGCTATGACGTGGCGCTGAGTCGTCCGGACTTCCCCTACCTAACCCTGATTTCCGGAGACCAAGAATACCGCATGGAAAAAGTCGCAGCCAATCAGTATAGCGTGACCGGTGAATTTGCACAAAAAGTGAAAGGTTACATCAAAGCTCCTAAAGTAGGCGCCAACGGGAATGAAATCAACTTCGGATGGAGCAACGGTGCCATTACACAAGGTACCTCCAGTGAAATTACCTTCTCCAATCTGTCAGCTGGAGAATATTCCATCTCCTTCAATACGTTGACTTATGCAGCCGCTCCTTTCGTGAAACTACTGCTGAACGGTTCTGAAATGGAGATGGTGGATGATGACCATTACAGCATCGACCTCAATCTGAAGCAAGGGGACAACATCACTGCAGACATTCCCAACTTCGACCAATATTGGATAGACCCCGACTTCTTCGAAAAGAATGAAGACGGTTCGCTGAAGTTCCTGCCCATCGATGGAACTTATCGCGTCATTGCCAACCTGGCCCTGAATTATCTGGAAGTATTGAAAATGAACGGAACAAGCACCGCCACTCTGAACGATGACGGAACCGGCGCCCTTTGGATTATCGGTGACGGTATCGGTAAACCTTCCGTAGCGACCAATGCCGTAGGTTGGACTACAGAAAAAGGTCTCTGCATGTCACAGATTGAAGCGAAGAAGTATCAGGTAACAGTAGTAGCGGGAGAGCAAATCAAATCTGATGACATCAACTTCAAGTTCTTCCACCAGCAAGGTTGGGGAGGTGAATATAAAAACGATGCCTTGTCTACCACCAGTGACTTAGTATTTATAGGTGACGGTACCAACGGACGTGATGCCGGCAACTTGGGCCTCGTAGAAGGCAAAAGCCTGGAAAACGGTGTCGCTTACCGGTTCACAGTTGACGTAACGGCAGGTGTCTCTTCGGCAGTTCTGACAGTAGAAAAGGTAGAAAGATAGACGGATAACGCAGAAGATTAACTAAATGAGAAAGGGGCTGGCTCTATAAAAGAGTTCAGCCCCTCTTGTTTATGCAGAATATATGTTCCGGATTTAGCTTAAACCTTCTTTCGCCTCTTCTTGTGGAATACGTATCGAAGTGTAAAGCTCAAGAATGGCGGCTATCGTCAGAGACACAATCCATTCATTGCCCCTTGTAAAGAGCATGAATGCCCCCGTAAGCACCAGCAAAAGCGCACCGAATATTTGCTGTCGGCGCAGGCGTTTGACAGTGGGACTTTTACATTTGGACGGAGAATTAATTTGGGCCAAAGCAACCATCGTAGCGCCGATAGTATATATATAAGGTGAAAGAGGCCAGCCCGTGATATAAACGGCAGCTCCTGCCAAGAGCATCACGGCCCCTACTGCGAAAAGGGCGGGTATCAGTTGTTTCATTCTTCTATATCTTCTTCAAATACATAAATATCCTCATTGGGCTTTTTCATCAGATACTTCTCACGGGCAATCCGTTCGATGGCACCGGAGTCGACGGCAAGCTCATTGAGCCGTTCGGTATTCTCCTCGTATTCCTTGCGGTACTTTTCTATTTCATCGCGCAGACGGCTTTCTTCCCGGGCGTAACCCAAACGGCGTACAACACTGTTCTCATCCAGGAACCCGATAATTACAGCAAACAACGCAAGCGTAATCAGATATTTATGCTTGCGGACAAAAGACCAAAGAGAAGCAAGTTTATCCATCTCGTTATCTACTATTTAGCAATTTATCATTCATGATGGAGCTTGTCCATCATATAACTTCACGTCACAAAGATAAGAGGAATAACCGAAAGATTTCTTTTTTTTGTGTACATTTGCACAAAAAGCAAAGAATATCCCAAATATGGAAAACTATATCGTATCTGCACGGAAATATCGTCCCTCGACCTTTGAGTCCGTAGTAGGCCAACGTGCACTGACCACTACCTTGAAGAATGCCATTGCCACCGGAAAACTGGCGCATGCCTATCTTTTTTGCGGTCCAAGAGGCGTGGGAAAAACAACTTGTGCCCGTATCTTTGCTAAAACAATCAATTGCATGAGCCCCACAGCAGACGGTGAAGCATGTAACCAGTGTGAATCCTGTACTTCCTTCAATGAGCAGCGCTCCTACAATATCCATGAGCTGGATGCCGCCTCAAACAACTCTGTGGATGACATCCGCCAATTGGTGGAGCAGGTACGCATTCCACCTCAGATAGGCAAATACAAAGTATATATCATTGACGAGGTACATATGCTGTCCGCCTCGGCTTTCAATGCTTTCCTGAAAACACTGGAAGAGCCTCCACGCCATGCCATATTCATCCTTGCCACTACCGAGAAGCACAAGATATTGCCCACCATCCTTTCACGCTGCCAAATATATGATTTCAGCCGGATTGGTGTGGAAGATACCGTAGCACACCTCGCATATGTCGCCTCCAAAGAAGGTATCACTGCTGAACCGGAAGCGTTGAATGTCATTGCCCTCAAAGCAGACGGCGGTATGCGCGACGCACTATCCATCTTCGACCAGGTGGTAAGCTTCACCGGAGGACACATCACCTATAAGAGCGTGATTGAAAACCTCAATGTGCTGGACTATGAATACTACTTCAAACTAACCGGATTCTTTCTTGAGAACAAAATCAGTGACGCGTTGCTATTACTGAATGATGTGCTCAACAAAGGCTTCGACGGCAGCCACTTCATCACCGGACTTTCATCCCACCTGCGCGACTTGCTTGTCAGCAAAGACCCGGCGACACTGCCGTTGCTTGAAGTGGGCGCAAGCATCCGCGAACGTTACCAAGCACAAGCACAGCAATGCCCCCTCCCTTTTCTTTACCGTGCCATGAAGCTCTGCAACGATTGTGACCTGAACTACCGTGCCAGTAAAAACAAACGGCTACTGGTAGAGCTCACTCTGATACAAGTGGCACAACTGACCGCCGAGGAGGACGACGGTGCCAATGGGCGCAGCCCTAAACAAGCTATAAAACCCATATTCACGCAGCCTGCCGCCGCTCAGCAGCCACAGGCCACTGCTGCCATGCCCCAACAAACCGTACAGCCGGCAGTACAGACAAACAGCACTCCCCAACCTGCTGCCACGCAGCATAGTAATGCAACAACTCCACATGCCACACCTGCTGCCGTATTAATGGCGCAAGGGAGAGAAGAGAAAAAAATTCCGGTCATGAAAATGTCCGGATTAGGGGTCTCCATCAAACGCCCCCATATAGAAGAGGAACAAAGAAACCCTTCATCTAACCCTACTGCCGCCCACCAAGCAGCACAACCGGAAGAAGACTACATCTTCAATGAAAGGGATTTGAACTATTACTGGCAGGAGTATGCCGGACGTATGCCCAAGGAGCAAGTAGCCATTGCCAAGCGCATGCAGAACATGCGCATCACTTTAATAAATGACACAACTTTTGAGGCTGTGGTAGACAATGAAATCGTTGCCAAGGAATTTACCGGCATGATACCCACTCTGCAAAATTACCTACGTACCCGGCTAAAGAACCGCAAAGTCACCATGACTGTCCGGATTAGTGCTCCTACTGAAAAGGTACGTGCCTATGGACGCGTTGAAAAATTCCAAATGATGGCACAAAAGAACAGTGCACTATTACAACTAAAAGAAGAGTTTGGTTTGGAACTCTATTAATCCCTTCCAATCGCCTGCATAAAGTTGCTAACAAATTGAGTATAAAGGATAAAAAAAGCATCTATTTAATTTTTTATTTATTCATTTATATTTATTTTTGCCAATAATAAACAAAAGAGGCAAACAAACATTTGAGAACAAAAATGATTATATGGATGCTATTGGGGCAGATACTGTATACTTCTGTCTTATCAGCACATACAATAGCCAATCAAGAAAAGCAGAGTATTCTGCAATCATTGGTCAAAAGACAAGTTCTCTATGATGACTCCATATCCATAGACAGTGTCATTGCGTGGAGCGAGCAACTTCTTCCCACCCAACAATCAAATGAAGATAGAACAACGTATTTTCTATTACAACTTCAATTGGCCAATGCCTATACATTGCGCGGCGATATCAGCTTAGCGACGAACCGGGCACAACTTATGTACGAAGAAGCTAAAGCAACAGACTACCAATTTGGTATGGTAGTGGCCAACCAAGCCATCGGAGACGCCTATAATACAATAGCCAACATGGGGGATAAAGCCCTGGAATCATACCAGGATGCTTTGACTGAACTATCCAACATTTCAGACCAGCATCCATATAGGGCACAGCTTCTTTTAAAAATGTCCAACGTTCTGCAACGGAAAGGACGTCTGGAAGAAGCGGAAAAAATCCTGGAAGAGCTGGAGAAAATATTATATCAGGAGCCTGACTACCCGACAGACTTCTTTTTCTGCATCGAAAAGACGAATTTTGCCATTTCCCATGGACACCTCTCACAAGACTATCTTGATGAAGCAAACATCTGGCTCCACAAAATGGACTCCATTTACCAACTGCACCCAGAGAAGTTCTATCGGTTTCACTTGGATTATACCACTGCCGCCTACTATAGAGCCATGGGAAATTGGGACAAACAATACTGGAAACAAGCTCTGGACATCTACTCCAAATTGCAAGCAGAATACTCCGGTAATAAGCGCTCCACGTATTACCGCTGGACTTCGCTGGAAAAAATCTATCTCTGTAAAATACAAGGCATGGCCATGGAAGCCTGCCGAATCTACCAGGAATTGTATCCTCCTATAGATACACTCGCTTCACAAAGCTATATCCGGCAAATCAATACGATAAAGGCAAAATACCAGGTAGATAAGGCAGAGACGGCCAGCAATAACGAATACAATAAAATCATAACCAGCATATTGGTAGGAACGATGGCATTAGTAACGTTATTTGTTCTACTTGCCATCCTACTCAAAAGGCAACGGGAAAAGGTGAAACTCTCCACCCAAAAACTGGCAACATCACGGATAAATGCCGAAAATGCCATGCGTGCAAAAAGCGTGTTCCTCTCGAACATGAGCCATGAAATCCGTACCCCACTCAATGCATTATCGGGCTTTTCATCCCTATTGACGGAAGAGGGACTGGACGATGAGACACGCCGTCAGTGCAATGAAGTTATCCAACAGAACTCAGAACTATTGCTGAAGCTTATTAACGACGTGATAGATCTATCGAGTCTTGAATTCGGCAAACTGCAATTCTGTATTGCACAACATGATGCCGTAAGCATCTGCAGAAACGTGATAGATACCGTGAACAAAGTGAAACAGACACAAGCTGAACTTACATTCACCACCGAGCTGGAAGAAATGCCCATCGAGACTGACGACTCACGCCTGCAGCAAGTCCTGATTAACCTACTGATAAATGCTACCAAATTTACCCCACAAGGCAGCATTGTCCTAAAGCTGGAAAAAGAAACGGACGACACCGTACTATTCACCGTAACAGATACCGGTTGCGGCATTCCCAAAGACAAGCAAGCCAACATTTTCCAACGTTTTGAAAAGCTGAATGAGAATGCTCAAGGCAGTGGGTTGGGGCTCTCCATATGCCAACTTATCATAGAGCATATCGGCGGACAAATATGGATTGATTCAGAGTATGCCGAAGGCTCACGCTTCTGCTTCACCCACCCCATAAGCCAGACAGGCAGAAAGGAGAATAAGAAATGAAACAGATATTTACATTGCTCATTGCCTTATGCTGGCTGTTACCGTCCGCACACGCAGATGTGCGACGGACAGAAGCCAAGGATAGCCTGCTACGTATATATCTTGCCTCCCCAGCCGATACCACCAGATTGGAAACCCTATATCAGATAGCACTGTTTGACCAACTGTCACCGACATTCATCTATTACGAGAACAAATTACTGGAAGAGGCCATCGCCCAGAAAAATATACTTTACCAGAGTGCGGCCATATATGCGCACATTATTTATTACTACAACCTACTGGACCAAAAACATGCAGAACAATGGCTGAAGAGGCTCGAACAGTTGTCTGAAGAGCACAACTACTACCGTCATTACTTCAGAGGCAAAAAGATGATGATAGAATTCTATGTCATCAGCCAGAAGATTGAATTAGCCCTCAAACAAGCACAAGACATGTACGACAAGGCTCAAAGTCTTGGCAACCATGACGGTATGCGCGAAGCATGCCTATGCCTGATGACTGGATATTTCAATACCTTACGTTACAAAGAAGGAATCACCTACCTAAACAAGGCTTTTGAACTGACAAGTCCGGATTCCTCCCTTGCCACTCAGATTGATTTATTGACAAAAGCGGTACTGGCTTACTCATATCTGCATGACAATGACAACATGTTCCGGTATCTGGAGGAACTCAACAATGCAAAAAACAGATTGCAGGAAGAAGGCACCACCGTACTGACAAACGGCTATACCAATTTGTATCTGCTCATAGATTTACAATACGCCCTTTACTATACCCGCCTTCAACGTCCTGCGGAAGCATGGGAATATTTGCAGAAAGCAGAGCGGCATCTCAGTACATCTTCATTTCTTCCTTATCGGTTGATACGTTTGGCAGCATATGCCGAATATTACCAACTGACAAAAGAATACGACAAAGCTTTGGTTTATTTAGAAGACGCCATTGAACTTGTAACCCCTATTTCACTGGATGATGCCATGATTTATGGACTTCAGAAAGCGGATATATTAGTAAAGATGGGGTTTCCGGACGACGCACTTCCTATCTATAAACAAATAACCAAGGCAAGAGATTCGTTATATACAGTATTCTCCACCTCACAGATAGAACAGATACAAAGCCTATATAATATGGACCAACTGCTTTTCCAGAAAGAACAGCGGCAAGCCACTTTTCACCGTATCTGTCTGGTCACTTCCATTATCATCATTATAGCCTTGTTACTTTTCAACCTACATATGTATAGAAGCAGGAAGCGGCTGCAACAAGATGAGAAGGAAATGCGTAAATTGGCAATTATTGCCGAAGAAGCCAACGAAGTAAAAAGCCGTTTCCTTGCCAATATGAGTTATAATATCCGTATTCCACTGAACAATGTAGTCGGTTTCTCCCAACTGCTTTCCACCGACAACGAACTGGATGAAGAAGAGCGAAAAGAGTATTCCGGTATTATCCAGACCAATTCGGGTGAGCTTATCCAACTGGTAAACGACGTATTGGACCTCTCACGCCTGGAAGCGAATATGATGAAATTTCAATTGCAGGATTGTAATGTAAAAGAATGGTGCAACGAACTAGGTTGTCTAATACAAATGCGTAGTGAAGGCCGTATCCTCCTGGAACTACAAGTGGAGGTGGGAGATGTGCGTATCCATACCGACGTCAACCGCCTTACACAAATAGTGACAAGTATGCTGCTTTATCCGAACGACTGCAAAGAAACGCGCAAAGTCAGCATGTTCTTGGTCAACCATCCGGACAAACACATCATCGCATGCCGGATAGAGAACAGTCCTATAGCCGATTCCAGGTTTGCCTCTCAAAAAGTATCAGTGCAACAGAAAATCAACCAGTTGTTCTTTGAACATTTCAAAGGTACCTATCAAACCGAGAATGTCGAAGAAGGAGAAATCGCAGTGATTACTTTTACCTATCCGACTCTTTCTTAAAAGTTGAAAATCGGCTTAAGCTCCAGCTAAAGCCAATAGTATCAGAGCAATTCGTTTACGAAATTCAAAAACGAACATTTTTCAGTCTCTGCGGTATGCTGTGTCGCTTTCTCGACTCCTTATTTAGACGACATACAAATTATACGTTTTTAATCAAGATTGATAGCAAGTAATAAAGAAAACCACTATTTTTGCCAAACGAATTAGTACTAATAATAATTTAAATCTAAAAGAAAATGGCTTACGTAATTAGTGACGATTGTATTGCTTGCGGAACTTGTATC
>ERZ773241.1996-NODE-1996-length-17689-cov-5.102189_pt1 | contig 17689 bp, 10 predicted proteins | sample MGYA00580989_ERZ773241 | MGnify/ENA primary metagenome ERZ773241 (study PRJEB29015, sample SAMEA2737804) | human gut metagenome | biome: human gut; feature: human-associated habitat; material: faeces | place: China | collected 2012 ... | reverse complement strand
TGCGTTCTTACACCATTCTAAACAGCGGTCAATGTAAATGAAATTTTCGTCTTTCGGTGTTCCGTCTTCCTCTTCGATGAGGGAATAGTCTACAGGCAAGCGAACATGGTCAGAACCCATTGCCCGAATGTCTTGAATGTCCTGTTCTGTGATAAATGTTTCGAGGTGTTCCCGGTCGGTCAAATCCCACTGGGAAAGCCAGCCACCGAGGTTGATTCCCTTTTCAAATCCGTTCCATGTTTTCATGTAAAATCTTCCTTTCTGTATTGGTAATGGGGTGTATAAAATCGTCTGTATTGGTTGCAAAAAACGAGCCGCAGGCAAAATAAAAAGTTTTTCGGTGCAGCAGTTTTTCATCGCTCTCTATCTGTCATTATACCCATTTTCCCATAAAATTCATACAAAATCCGTTGCTCTTTTATCAAATCTGTTCTATAATAAACAAAAGGAGGTAACATACCTATGACCTACCATCAAGAACTCCAACACCGCCTATTCCAACAACAAGAAGAACAGGTACACCACATGGAATACCAGCAGGAATTTCAATATTACGAGGACGTTGCAAACGGCAGATTAGACCGCATTCACCTGCAATTGCTCCAGCCAAAAGATATTGTTGTATACAATGACGGCGAATATGGCATGCTCTCCAAAGACCCCCTCCGCAATCTGCGGTATCATTTTGTTGTATCCGTTGCAATGATTACCCGCCTTTGTGTGGAACACGGGCTGGAACAGGAACTTGCCTATACCATGAGCGACCTCTACATCAATAAAATGGACGAACTGCAACAAGCAGAAGCGATTATTTCCCTGCAAAATGATATGCTGTTAGACTTTACGCAGAAAATGGCAGACCTCCCAAAACGGAACGGCTATTCGATTCATGTGATTAAAGGCATAGAATATATCTGCCGCCACCTGCATCAACGGTTAACCGTTGCAGAAGTTTCCGCTGCCCTCTCTGTAAACCGCAGCTATTTTTCTGCCCTGTTCGCCAAGGAAACCGGCTGCTCTGTCAGCCAGTACATCCGACAGGAAAAATTACAGGCAGCTGCAAACATGCTTCGTTTTTCAGATTACTCTTATGCTGATATTGCAGAATATTTCGGCTTTTCTTCTCAGAGCCATTTTATTCAATGCTTTCAAAAATGCTATGCCTGCACACCGGCAGCGTTCCGAAAACGATATTTCCAGAAAACATTTACCGTTCCCCCAACCCCTGAAATGCCCGAAAAATAGGCAAAAAAATATCCTGATGACAACGGTGCCACCAGGAAAAGAAGGAATAATAGAAAATAAAACAAAAACAAGGGGAATTGGGGATTATGAAATCCAATTTTTAAGATAGCACAGAAACCTTAAAATAACCTTAAAAGTCGGAGCTGCCTCTTTAAAGTTTACAAAATCAGGAAGGATGACAATTCTATGAAACAAATTGTATTTGATATGGACGGCGTATTATTCAACTCCATGCCCAACCATGCCGAATCATGGCACAAAGTGATGCTCCGCTTCGGTTTCGGACTCAGCCGCGATGAAGCCTACATGCACGAAGGTCGCACAGGAGCCTCAACGATAAACATTGTAAGCCGTCGTGAACGCGGACATGACGCAACAGAAGAAGAAATAAAAGCAATCTATCAGGCAAAAACTGAAGAGTTTAATAAATGCCCTATGGCAGAAAGAATGCCCGGAGCTTATGAAGTTCTGACAAAAATCAAAGAAGAAGGTCTCATTCCGATGGTAGTAACCGGTTCGGGACAAACTTCTCTATTAGACAGATTAAACCATAATTTCCCCGGCATATTTAAAAAGGAACTGATGGTCACTGCTTTCGATGTAAAATATGGTAAGCCCAACCCCGAGCCCTACTTAATGGCTTTAAAGAAAGCTCACCTTCAACCCAATGAAGCACTCGTTATAGAAAATGCACCATTAGGAGTACAAGCCGGAGTAGCTGCGGGCATCTTTACGATTGCGGTAAACACCGGTCCTCTGCCCGACCAAGTGCTATGGGATGAAGGAGCAAACCTACTATTTCCTTCCATGCCTGCATTCAATGAGAATTGGGAAATATTGAAACAAGAGTTGAAAAATAAATAGAAAGAGGCAATCTCTCATTATCGCCATGTATGTGTCAAGGCTAAAATAACCTATCACTTTGTCATCCCAAACAAATTGAAGAATCTGTTTACATCTACTTTATGTTTACAGATTCTTCGCAAAATTCAGAATGACAAAACAAAATAATTACATTATTAATGTTTCGACATCAAAACAATAATTTGCCCGAAAAAGGCTAAGATTCAAACAATTTACTTCTGGAAAGCATACATGCACCGATAATACCGGCTCTCTCTTTCAATTTAGATTCCACAATCACAGAATCACGGTTCATCAAATTGAGCGTATACTTGCGGATAGCCGTTGTAATAGGCTGTATCAGATAATCTCCTGTACGAGAAAGATCACCACCGATAATCACCAATTCAGGATTAAATATATTAATCAATCCGGCAACATGCCTTCCCAGCTTCACACCAATTTCTTCTACCAACTCAATACAAAGCAAATCTTCTTTATTCACAGCAGCAATAATATCATCAAGCGTTATTTCTTCAATATTCTTCCTGCTATTTGAAATAATAGAAGTCTCTCCATTCTTAATATGCTCCAATAAAATCCGCTGCAAGGCAGAACCCGAAACTTCAGTCTCTATACATCCTTTCTTGCCACAATGACAGATAATCTCATTTTCATATCCGTAATTATGTCCAAATTCACCGGAGAAACCGGATTTTCCTTTATAAAGCTTTCCATCAATGATAATACCCATACCCAATCCCCAACTAACGTTAATGAGGATGATATTCTTTTCACCTTTCACCGCACCCTGCATATACTCACCATATATCATTGCACGCGTATCATTATCAATCGACACCCGGAAACCGCCCAATTTTTCAGAAATAATATCCGAAAGTGGACGCTCATCAAAATTAAAGATACTATAGCTGTACCCCAAATCAGGATTTACACGTCCCGAAAGGTTTACATTAATATTCAAAACTTTATCCTGCTCTATCGGAAGTTTCTGAAGGAATTGTTTGATTATCTTGCACAACTCATCCAAACACTCAGGAGTATTCTTTGCCCTAAAAGGTACATTCATCTTTAATTGCATCACGTCACCTTTAAAGTTTATTAACCCCAAATGAATAGAAAACTGCCGCACCTCTACTCCGACAAAATAGCCGGACTCTGCATTCAATCCATACAGACTAGGATGTCTGCCTCCACTGGTTTCCAACTTTCCATAGTCATTAATGTACCCATCCTCACACATTTCATCAATGAACTTTGTGACAGTAGGCACACTCAAATCCATTTCTTTTGCCAAATCAGTAATGGTAGAACTACCATTATAAATATAATGTGTGATGATACGTTTCTTCATCACAGCCAACTTAGAGCCTTTCTCTATCTCTTTCAACAACTTATCACCCATACTAAAATATTCCGTTAATGCTCACAAATATAGTTATTTTTTTATGAAATCATATTTCATAAAGAGAGAATTTTGCAAAAAGTTTTTATAGAACCTAATATATTATATCTTTCTGTCAATTATTTCTAATTCATAAGAATTATTCGTCAACACCGTTTACGTACCCATAAATTAGGAGATTATTAAATAAGCTTTATTTAATAAATAAATTCACTTATCAAACTCTATTACTAAATGATTTATATATCAATACCGGCTACAACCTACATAACTCTTTATTTCTTTCCTATAAATAAAAAAGGCACTCCTCCTACCCTCATCTCTTTTTCATTTTAGACGAACCATTTTTTATGTTATTTTTTATAAAAACGAAAGAGAATGCTAATAAAACAAAGAAAATCACTTTCTCAGAAAGAAAAAACTCATTTATTGAAGGGAATGTCCCCAATTTTCAGTAATATTGCAACTTGGGTGAACAGTTCATCCTAAAACAGACAATAAATAGAAAAAACGAATAGTTAACTTAAAACTTAAAAAAAGAACCATGAGAGTAATTATCGAACCTGATTATCAAAAACTGTCACAATGGGCAGCAAACTATGTAGCAAGTAAAATTAATGCAGCAAACCCCACTCCCGAAAAACCATTCGTACTGGGTTGTCCTACCGGTTCATCGCCACTAGGTATGTACAAAGCGCTGATCGAGCTGAACAAACAAGGAAAAGTATCTTTCCAGAACGTTGTTACTTTCAACATGGACGAATATGTCGGTTTACCCGAAGACCATCCTGAAAGCTACCACACATTCATGTGGAAGAATTTCTTCAACCATATTGATATCAAGAAAGAAAATGTACATATCCTGAACGGAAACGCAACAGATCTGGAAGCTGAATGTGCAAACTACGAAAAGCAGATTGCCGAAATAGGTGGTATTGATTTGTTTATGGGAGGTATCGGTCCTGACGGCCATATCGCTTTCAACGAACCGGGTTCTTCCCTGTCTTCTCGCACCCGTATCAAAACCCTGACCACCGATACTATCATTGCAAACTCACGCTTTTTCGACAATGATGTGAACAAAGTTCCCAAAACTGCGTTAACAGTAGGTGTAGGAACTGTTCTTTCAGCCAAAGAAGTGCTGATTATCTGCAACGGTCACAACAAAGCTCGCGCATTACAGCATGCTGTCGAAGGCGGTATCACACAAATGTGGACCATTAGCGCATTACAAATGCATCAACATGGCATCATTGTTTGTGATGAAGCAGCAACAGATGAACTGAAAGTAGGTACCTACAAGTATTTTAAGGACATCGAAAAAGCTAATTTGTAATTTATGAGAACAAACCTAAGCTCGCAGATTTCTCTTAACAGAGTATCTCCGAAGTATTATAAACCCGAAAATGCAGTGGAGCGTTCCGTACTCACTCGTTTTGAGAAGGTGCCGACAGACATCTACGAAACGGTAGACGAAGGAGTGCAACACATAGCCGATGAAATAGCTGCCAAAATCCATGAGCGCCAGCGCGAAGGAAAATTCTGCGTGATTGGTGCAGGAACTGGTGCTTCATTGCGTCCGCTATACGCTGAGCTCGTCCGTAAGCATAAAGACGAAGGACTAAGTTTCCGCAATGTAGTCATCTTCAACTTATATGAATACTATCCCTTGGCTGCCGAAGGTGCAGGAAGCAGTTTCGCACAACTCAATGACCTGTTTTTGGGCCAGATAGATATCGATAAGCAGAATGTGTTTACGATTGACGGCACTATTCCTCAAGAAGCCGTAATCGAATACTGCCGTCTGTATGAACAACGCATCCAGACATTTGGCGGTATGGATATCATTTTGATGGGTATCGGTCGTGAAGGCAATATTGCCATGAACGAACCGGGCTCAAGTCTCAGCTCACCTACCCGACTGATTCTGATTGACTCCACTTCACGTGCCGAAGCCGCACACAATCTGGGTGTGGACAATCTTCCTCCTTGTTCCATCACTATGGGCGTTGCCACTATCATGGCAGCTCGCAAGGTTTATCTGTTGGCATGGGGCGATGACAAAGCCGATATTATCAAGAAAGCAGTGGAAGATAAAGTAAGTGATACACTTCCCGCTTCTTACTTACAGTTGCATAACAATGCAAATGTTTGCATTGACCTGGCAGCAGCCTCCCACTTAACGCGCATCCAACGTCCATGGTTGGTAACCAACTGCGAGTGGAACGATAAATTAATTCGCAGTGCCATCGTATGGTTATGCTTGAAGACAAAGAAACCCATCCTGAAGCTTACCAACAAAGACTATAATGAAAACGGATTAAGCGAACTGCTGGCACTCTATGGCTCTGCTTACAACGTAAACATTAAAATCTTCAATGATTTGCAGCACACTATTACCGGATGGCCGGGTGGTAAGCCGAATGCAGACGATACCTATCGCCCCGAACGTGCAAAACCGTTCCCCAAACGTGTGGTAATCTTCTCTCCGCACCCTGACGATGACGTCATCTCAATGGGTGGAACCTTACGCCGTTTGGTTCAACAAGGTCATGAAGTGCACGTTGCATACGAAACATCCGGAAATATCGCCGTAGGTGATGAAGAAGTAGTACGTTTCATGCATTTTATCAATGGTTTCAATCAACTTTTCGATGATAACTCTAATGAGACAATCAAGAACAAGTATGCTGAAATCAAGAAATTCCTTGCAGCAAAGAAGGAAGGCGATATGGATACACGCGACATCCTGACCATTAAAGGTCTGATTCGTCGTGGTGAAGCCCGTACTGCTTGTACCTTCAATCAAGTTCCTTTGAGCCGTTGCCACTTCCTCGACCTGCCGTTCTACGAAACCGGTAAGATTGAAAAGAATCCTATCAGTGAAGCTGACGTAGAAATTGTACTGAAGCTGTTACGCGAAGTAAAGCCTCACCAAATATTCGTAGCCGGTGACTTGGCCGACCCACACGGAACTCACCGCGTATGTACTGATGCAGTTCTTGCTGCCATCGATATTGAAAAGGAAGCTGGAGCAGAATGGTTGAAAGACTGTCGCACATGGATGTACCGTGGCGCATGGGCAGAATGGGAAATAGAGAATATTGAAATGGCAGTTCCGTTCAGCCCTGAGGAACTGCGTGCTAAACGTAACTCTATCTTGAAACATCAGTCTCAAATGGAAAGTGCACCGTTCCTGGGTAATGACGAACGTCTGTTCTGGCAACGTAGCGAAGACCGTAATCGTGGTACAGCAGCATTGTATGACCAACTAGGTTTGGCATGCTATGAAGCCATGGAAGCGTTTGTAGAATATGTCCCACTATAAGAAGTATAAGACCTAACCTAATTTATACTAACCTTTAAAGTAAAAGTAAATCCCCGGAGGATGTGATTATCCTGACCGGGGATTTTTATTTCCTCCTCCCCCCCCAAAAAAAAATAGAAATATAATCCATCATTTAAGCTAAAATATCTATGGGATTATACAACAATTATTATTTCTTTTGCAAATCTATTCCTCTATCAGGAATATTCATTCACCTTAATCTATACAATATAATGAAAAGAACTATTAAAACTATTTTTAGACGGCGTGATTACAAATGGGCAAACTTCTACCCCAATACATTTACCGGCCATATTCTCGGACCACATGGTACTCCAACAGAAAAGTACTGTTTCTATTTGGGGATGGGGAGAAGCAAGCACTACGGTCAAATTAGTAGGAAGTTGGATGCCCAATGATACCATTTCAACCTCTGTAGATGACTGCGGACGTTGGAGAACAAAAATTCCTACCTGTGGGCACGGAGGTCCGTATACCCTGCAAATATTCACCGACAACAGAAAAGAAAACAAAATAATACTGAAAGATATCCTATTGGGCGAAGTATGGTTATGTAGTGGACAGTCAAACATGGAATGGAGTCCCAACAACGGAATCCATAACCGGCAAGAAGAGATTGACAACGCTAACCATCCCCACATACGTTTCTTCAGTCTGAGCAAACAAGGAAGCAAATCTCCGCAAGAAGATTGCTATGCACAATGGGAACAATGTACCCCCGAAATAATGCAGAAGCGAAGTGCCATAGCTTATTTTTTCGGCAAACGTTTGCAACAGAAACTCAATGTACCCATAGGATTAATTGTTTCCGCATGGGGAGGAACTCCTGCCGAAGTATGGACTCCGAAAGACACCGTCATAAACAACAAAGTCATTGCCGAAGCAGTAATAAACAAGCCTTACCCCTGGTGGCCGGTAACACCGGGAGTCCTTTACAACAGCATGATTCATCCGTTAATGCCATACGACATTGCTGGAGCCATTTGGTATCAAGGAGAATCGAACAGAGACAATCCGTCATCATACAATTTGCTCATGGAAAAAATGATTGCAAGTTGGCGAAAAGGCTTCGGCAAGAATTTTCCTTTTTATATGGTTCAAATAGCTCCATACAACTACCACTCTACCAATAACGGTCCCGCATTGATACGTGAAGCACAAGAACAAGTAGCACATAGAGTTGACAATGTAGGACTGATAACCACTACCGATATTGGTGACCCTGACAACATCCATCCTGCCCAAAAAGCCGAAGCTGGTTTTAGACTGGCTAATTTAGTATTGGGCAGAACTTACAAAGCATTAAAAAAAGGTTATGAAACACCTTTCTTCACACAAATGACCATAGAAAAAGGAAAAGCTATCCTCTCTTTTAGTCATACAGAAAAGAAATTAGTATGTCCCGACAAAAAAATCAGAGGAGTAACAATAGCCGGAAATGACGGAAACTTCGTACCTGCCAATGCACGTATCAAAGAAAACCGGCTGATAGTTTCTTCACCCAAAATAAAACAGCCGATTGCTGTCCGTTACTGTTTCGATGATGCGACTGTAGGAAATTTATTCAATGCAGAAGGACTGCCTGTAGCACCTTTCCGCACAGATAGATAATAAAAAATATCGGCAGGAGACAACATTTGATATATCATTAACCAATTACCATAAACAATCAGATAGATGAAAATCAATTCTTTATTATTCTTATTCCTATTAACAGTTTCATGTTCACAACCTGAAAACCGAATTGACCTGACAGGCAAATGGCAATTTACTACAGACTCTACCAATTGGAGTGGTAGCATTCTATTGCCCGGTTCTATGACTTCCAATGGCTTAGGAGAAGATATTAATATTAACACACCTTGGACAGGAAGCATCAACGATGACTCTTATTTTAAAAATGAACATTATGCAAAATATCGGAACTCCGATAACATCAAAATACCTTTTTGGCTGCAACCCGTAAAATACTACAAAGGTGTAGCATGGTATCGGAAAGAAGTAAATATTCCAACCGACTGGAACCAGCAAGACATCTCTCTTTTTCTGGAACGATGCCATTGGGAAACACGTTTATGGGTAGATGATAAAGAAATAGGCATGCAGAACACACTCGGAACTCCCCATCAATATGACTTATCCGAAGTACTCACTCCAGGTAAGCATACACTCACTTTACGTATAGATAACAGAATAAAAGACATTGATCCGGGAGAAAACTCACACAGTATTTCAGACCACACGCAAGGTAACTGGAACGGAGTAATAGGCGACATGTACCTGCAAGTCCGCCCACAAGTAAGCATAGTACACACAGATATTTATCCTGATATCAATGCTAAAAACATTCGCGTAAAAACATACCTGAAAAACAAAAAAAAGACAAAAGCCACCGCTATTCTAACCTTAAAAGCCAATGGGAAAAGCATACAACAAGAAATAGTGCTTCTTCCCGGCGAGAACAAAACTGAAACAATACTTTCATTAGGAGACAATATTTGTCTGTGGGATGAGTTCAATCCGAATTTATATACACTGGAAGCCAGCCTGACCGATAAAGAAAAAACAACTACCGATACTCATACAGAGCAGTTCGGTATGCGCGATTTCAGAGTAACAGACCGCCACATCACCATCAACGGACGTCCCGTCTTTCTACGCGGAACACTGGATTGTGCAGCTTTTCCCAAAACCGGCTACCCACCTACCGACCAAGCTTCATGGGAAAAGATATTCACAGCCTGCCGTAACCACGGTTTGAATCATATACGTTTTCATTCCTGGTGTCCTCCCGAAGCTGCTTTTTGTGCAGCCGACAAAATGGGAATGTATCTGGAAATAGAATGTTCATCCTGGGCAAACAGCAGCACCACTATCGGAGATGGGAAACCATTGGACGCCTTTATATTAAAAGAAAGCGAAGCTATAGTGAGAACTTTTGGCAATCATCCCTCTTTCTGCATGATGATGTACGGCAATGAACCTGCCGGCGCAGGAAGCAACAATTATCTGGCTGAATTTACCTCCTATTGGAAAAAACAAGATAAAAGACGAATTTATAGCACAGCAGGCGGATGGCCCAACTTGCCTGTCAGTGATTTCTTAAGCGACCCCTCACCACGCATACAGGGATGGGGACAAGGGCTGAACAGTATCATCAATGCCCAGGCACCACGTACAGACTACGACTGGTCTGAATATATTAACCGGTTCACCCAACCCATAGTAAGTCATGAAATAGGACAATGGTGCGTCTATCCCAATTTTAAAGAAATGAAAAAGTATACAGGGGTAATGCGCCCTACCAACTTTGAAATATTCCAAGAAAGTCTACAAGAGAATGGCATGAAAGCCCTTTCCGATAGTTTCCTGCTGGCATCAGGAAAGTTACAAGTACTTTGTTACAAGGCCGACATAGAAGCCGCCCTCCGCACTAAAGACTTCGGAGGATTCCAATTGTTGGGTTTATACGATTTTCCGGGACAAGGCACCGCACCGGTAGGTGTGCTTGATGCCTTCTGGGAAGAAAAAGGGTATATATCCCCCGAAGAATACAGCCGTTTCTGCAATGCCACCGTACCATTGGCACGTCTGTCCAAACTAATTTTCACAAACAATGATACTTTGAAAGCATCTGTCGAGGTCGCTCACTATGGAAGCAGCCCTCTGCAAAACGCAACTACCGGATGGACTTTACGTGACACTGAAGGAAACATTCTCCAATCAGGACAATGGAATTCAAAAGAAATACCTGTCGGCAATAATTTTACTTTAGGGGAAGTAGCAGCTCCACTCACTACTGTGACCACACCTCAACGTTTGATATTAGAAGTTTCAGTAAACAATAGAAAAAATGACTGGAACATCTGGGTATACCCAACAGTCCGACAAGCCATTCCCCATGAAAATAAAATCTATATGACCGACCGCTTGGATACCATCACACTAAACACCCTTGAGAAAGGAGGCACAGTCTTACTTTCACTAAAGAAAGGAAGTTTATCCAAAAAACTGGGGGGCGATATCCAAATAGGCTTCTCCAGCATTTTCTGGAATACAGCATGGACTGCCAAACAAGCACCTCACACCTTGGGCATATTATGCAATCCCGCACATCCGGCTCTTAGTGAATTCCCCACAGAATATCACAGCGACTACCAATGGTGGGATGCCATGAGCCATTCCGGAGCAATTGAGTTCAGCAAACTTTCTCCAAAGATACATCCCATCGTCCGCGTCATCGACGACTGGTTTACCAATCGCCCCTTAGCCTTATTGTTCGAAGCTAGAGTAGGTAAAGGAAAAATATTGGTTTCAGGTATAGACTTTTGGCAAGACATGGATAAACGCCCCGAAGCCCGACAACTGTTATATAGCTTGAAAAAATACATGAACAGTCCGGCATTCCATCCTGATACGGAACTCAAAAGAGAACAAATACAGCAACTGCTATAAAGACTCTTTCATAGTAAAATTAATATCGTTATTTTCCATCATTAATTCCATAACCGAATAACGCAAAGTCCCCCAAACACGGGTCGTCCGGAAAAACCTCGGCAAGTGCACGGGTAATGGCCTTTGCGTTATTCAATGTATAAGATTTACTTCGAGTAAGATGAAGCCGATGAGCTACTTCACAGACATGAGTATCCAACGGAATCAACAAATCACAAGGCGAAAAAGAAGTCCAAATACCGAAATCTACTTCCGAGTCACGCCTGATCATCCAACGAAGAAACATATTGAGCTTTTTTTGCGGTGCCTTGTCCGAAACGCCCAACAAACGACATAGGCGTTGTATCGGAGAGCCCTCCTGACACGCCATTAAAGCCACTTCCATACAGCCATATTTTGTATATATTCCATGTAACCAATGGAATAATTCCCCCATTTTATTCTTCGACACTGTACGATAAAAAGATTCTTCCCCACAAAAATCCGATTTCCAATCTTTCGACAGTACATAAACCAAAGGATTATGCTGCATGACAGCATCCAGCCTCTCCGCTGCCTTCAGTATTTGAGGACGAGCACCGAAACTCAGATAGGCCGTCAGAAAACCGCTTATTTCTATATCTTCCTTCCGATGATAACGATGAGGAAACTGAACCGGATCAGATGATATAAAAGCGGAATTATGATACCTAAAAGCATATTTCCGAAGAAAATCGGTAACGGATGCTGCTTCATTAACACATTGCTGCTTAGTAATATAAGCAACAAACCTTTCTTGTTCCTTATTATTTTCTTTCATCCATTTCACTGTTTATACAGCTCAAAAATACAAAAAACTTTTCAATTACTTACCTTACCCCATCAATTGACGGCTTCAAACAATACCGGCAAAGTAAAACCGACCCGCCTACAAAATCATGGGGCTTGAGTTCTTAAAGAATTATTTTATTCTCCGGACAGGATATCACGAAACTCCCCCATATTTTTCTTTTGACTTTATAATAGTCGGAGAGATGACCGTATCAACCAATGTAAGAAGCACAAAGAGCGTAATTCTTCTCTTAATAAAAATCCCATAATATTCCTTATCATTTTTTTAATATTTCAATAGAAAAATTTAAATTTGCATTTAAATCATTTAAGAATTCGTCATGACAAATTTTGAACGGTTCTATATCACATGGTATTCACGTGCTATTTATTTCGCACGCGAATATGTATTGTCCGAAAGTGATGCCGAAAACATCGTTCAAGACGTGTTCCTACATTTATACGAACACTGCGACCGGTTGGATGCATACACCAACCTTACAGCTTACCTGTTTACTTCCATCAAAAACAAATGTCTGGACTACTTACGCAAACGGGTGAACGAACAGGAAGCTGTGGCCGAAATGCAAAGCGAATTTGATATGACCTTACGTATGAAATATGATTCTTTGGAGATCCTCAATACCAACTTCCCCGATGAAACCGGCATAGAAGAACGTTTGGAACAAGCTTTGCAAAAACTCCCCGAACGGTGCCGAAGCATTTTTGTCATGAACAAACTGGAAGGCAAAAAACAACAGCAAATAGCTTCAGAACTGCAAATATCCATCAACACCGTAGAATCACAAATGGCTATTGCATACAAAAAATTACGCGAGGAATTAAAAGACTGCCTGCCTCTACTTCTTTTTTTATTTACTCTTCCCTGATTTTTTTCATTTTCTTTTGGCGGATTCTTTCTCTTGCTTCGTTTACTATACAGAACAGATAAAAAATGGACCATCGAATTATAAAATATTACGCAGGAGAACTCAGTAAAGAAGAAAGGAAAGCTTTACTGCAGGAGGCCTTTTCCAACCAAGAACTGAAGAAGGAAATGATAAATTGCCAGCACTTGCAATCGCTGGTAAAACTCCACCCACAAGAAAAAAACGAATTATCAGGTAAGGAAAGCCTGAAGCGTTTCATGAAAGCCCGACAGATAGAAAAAAAGAAAAGATTGTCATTCCATTTTTTACGCTATGCGGCTATCATCATTGCCTGTATAGTTTCCACATGGTGGGTTACTTACTCGTTTATCAGTATGGATATACCACAGCCTGTCACTCAGAAACTCTCTGTCCCGGCCGGACAACGCGCACATATTGTACTGCCGGACGGCAGCAAAGTATGGGTGAATGCCGGTTCCACCCTCACCTATCCTTCCATATTCGGTGAGGAACGCCGGGTAAAGCTCAACGGAGAAGCCTTCTTTGAAGTGGCGAAAGGAACGTTGCCGTTTATTGTCTCTACCGGAAAGGTGGATATAAAAGCACTTGGTACACAATTCAATGTCTTCAACTATCCTAGCGAAGAACTTACCGTTGCACTGTTGGAAGGATCCGTACGCGTCTACCATCCCGAGCAAGAACAACAAGGAGTTCTGTTAAGTCCTGAACAACAGCTAACCGCAACTGCCAATGGACGTTTCCTGGTGGGCTCCATCACTAAAGACCCCATCATCTGGAAAGACGGTCTTTATGCTTTCGACAAACAAAAGCTGAAAGACATATTGAAAAAACTGGAACTTTATTATGACGTGAAAATCATCGTCAAAGACACCTCTATACTGGAATACGAATACACAGGAAAGTTCCGCCAGCGCGACGGGGTAATGGAGGTATTGCGGATTATTCAGAAAATACACCCTTTCAAAATAAAACAAAAAGAGAATACGAATGAAATTACTTTATACCGTTAACCTATTGTCTAATCCATAAAACCCAAAAGAACCATGAAAACATAGAAAAACACACCACACACGCGTTTCCTTAATAAAAAAGTCGGCAGATGCGCCAACACCTGCCAACCCGACATTAAGCATAACGTATTCCAAACCCTTTCAAAAATCTAGAAATTATTAACTTAATCGGAAACAAAGATATGAAAATAAAACCTTTGTTAGGGCATCTTTTATGCCTAAAAACGCAAAACAGGACATTAAATATTATGAAAGTAACTATATTTTTGACGTTTTTCTGTACTTTCCCCTTATTTGCTTCTACCGGTAAAGCACAAAACGCTGTAATAGAACTACCTTCAAACGCTGTAACGGTAGAAACCCTTTTCTCTGAAATAGAAAAACAAACAGACTACCTGGTAGTGTACAGCAACCGAGAACTGAATGTAAAGAACATTGTTACTTTGTCAAAGAAAAAAGCCAAAGTAAGCGACATACTGAAAGAACTGCTGAAAAGTTCCAATCTAAAATACGAACATACCAACAATTACATCGTATTTTCAAAGAAAAACGATGAAACTAATGTTACTCAGCAAACCAAAAAGAAAGTGACGGGAACAGTCATGGATAAAAATGGGGAAGCCATCATCGGTGCCAGTGTACTGGAAAAAGGAACGACCAACGGAACCATTACAGACATAGACGGACGTTTTTCCCTTGAAGTGGGAGCCAAAGCAACCTTAGCTATCTCTTATATCGGCTACGTTGACCAAAATATAACAATAGGCAATAAAAGTATGGTTTCCATCATCCTTCAGGAAGATTCACAAACTCTTGAAGAAGTCGTTGTGATAGGCTATGGCACCCAAAAGAAAGTCAACCTGACCGGTTCGGTAGCCTCCATCAATTCCGAAGTAATCGAAAATGTACCCGCTTCCAACCTTTCCAATGCACTAAGCGGTCGGTTGGCCGGAGTCAACATCACCCAAACAGCCGGTAAACCGGGAGGTGGTTCATCCGTATCCATACGTGCCGATGGTACCTGGAACAGTACCGCCCCCCTGTACGTCATTGATGGCGTAGTCCGCGACAAGTTTGCCTTCGACGGGCTGGATGCCAGCGAAGTGGAAAATCTTTCTGTCTTGAAAGACGGTGCCTCGGCTGCCATTTATGGTTCACGTGCCGCCAACGGTGTTATCCTGGTCACTACCAAAAAAGGCAAAATAGGCAAACCGACCATCAATTATACAGGCTCAATCGGTATTTCGGAAGCAACCAAAATACCGGATATGTTCAATGCATACGAACAAGCTTTATACACCAACGAGGCTTTGCGCAACCAACTGGTTCCCGAAGGAGACATGCAATATTATGCCGAAGACGAACTGGAATATTACAAGAACCACTCATACGACTGGATGGATGAGACATGGAAATCTCCCGTTGTCACCCGCCATTCGCTGAATGTAAACGGTGGTAATGATAAGGTGCGCTATTTTATCGGTGGAAACTATTATTACGAGACAGGTTCATTCGACAACCTTAATTTCAAAAAATACAGTATCCGCAGCAACATTGATGCCAATATCACCAAAGACCTGAAAGTATCTTTAAACTTAAGCATGGATACGCGCAACGACCATAAACCTTATTGGAAATGGGACAATGACAACGACAATATGAACAACCTATACAATGGATTGCTACGCCGCGGACTTTTTGCCCCTTATATTGACGGAAAGCCCAACGGAACCTATTTGGCATGGCACCCGATGGAAGTAATCAATGGAAATAGCGGATACAACAAAAAGCGTTATTCCAACTATGAAATAAACGTAGCTCTCCAATATGATGTCCCTTTCATCAAAGGCCTCAGCCTGAAACTGACATACAATAAATATGAACGACACACGTTCATCAAGCAGTTCAGCCGTCCTTACGACTTGTATGTTTTCAAAACTACAGGATCACACAACCACATACAAACCAATGAACTGGACTATGTGAAAACCAGAGATGACGGAGACTTCTTGTATGAAAAATACAATAATGACAACAGTTACCAACTCAATGCCATGGTGACTTACAACAATACTTTCGGCAAACACGATATCAATGCCCTGTTTGTATACGAACAGTATGAAGGAACTACCGACTGGATGGACGGACAACGCAATTACTTCATATCTTCGGCTGTAGACCAATTATTTGCCGGAAGTTCAGATCCTAAAAATTCGACACTCAACGGTAAAGGTTCAGAAAGCGGACGCCTCTCTTATGTAGGCCGCCTGGGATATACATACGACAACAAGTATTTGCTGGAAGCCTCTTTCCGCTATGACGGTTCTGTCAATTTCGATCCGAAACACCGCTGGGGATTCTTCCCGTCAGCATCGGCGGCATGGAGAATCTCAGAAGAAAACTTCTTCAAAAACAACGTCCGGTTCATTGATTACCTGAAACTACGCGCCTCCATAGGCTTACTGGGAAATGATGCTGTGGGAGGCTGGCAATGGATGCAACGCTACAACCTGAATACCGGTGCTTATTTCGGTTCGCTAAGCAACGGAGTTTCGGCCGATGTAATCCCCAATACCGAAATTACCTGGGAAAAATCATTGGATATAGATTATGGATTTGATATGCAGATATTACGAAACCGCTTATCATTAAGTGCCGGTGGATTCTATAAACATACCTACGATATTTTAGGAGACCGCCTGGCCAGCCTGCCTTCAACTTTCGGAGGAGTCATGCCTAAAGAAAATTACGCGACGATTGACACAAAAGGTTTCGAAATAGAACTTTCCTACAAAGATAAAATAGGAAAAGACTTTACCTATAATATCAACGCCAACTTCGGTTACGCCACCAATAAGTTGATTACCAAAGACGAAGCCGAAAACTTACGTCCCTATAAATCAGAATTAGGATACAACACAGACCGCAGCATGGGATATGTGGCAACCGATATCATCCGCACACAGGCCGACCTCGACGCACTGCCCGAAGGATATACCATCTTTGGGAAAAAACCGGAACTGGGAATGCTCAATTACAGAGATATCAGAGGTGCAAACTCGGACGAACCGGATGGAAAGATTGACGATAATGATAAAGAATGGATTATAAAACATACCAAATCACCTATCAATTATGGCTTCTCTGTGGGCGGGGCATGGAAAGGATTAAGTGTGGACTTATTCTTCCAAGGTGTAGCCGGAGGTAAACGCTTTTATGACCAGCGTACAGAATGGGAAGGAATGGAAGCTTCCGCATATGCATGGCGGGCAGATTATTGGACACCGGAGAACACAGATGCCAAGTTCCCAAGGGCAGGAGCCGACAACGGAGCTTCCGAAGAATCGACTTTCTGGATTCAAGATACTTCATTCCTGCGCTTGAAGAATGTGAATATCACTTACCAGCTTCCACAACAACTGGTATCCAAATGGGGGCTTTCACAAATGAAATTCTTCCTGATGGGAACCAACCTGTTCCTGCTGCAAGATAAAATTAAAGCTTATGATCCGGAGAACTCAAGCATCATGAATTACCCATTGATGCGCACCTATTCATTTGGTATCAATGTCAGTTTCTAACTCTTTAAATATGAAAATATCATGAAAATAAAAAGACTGATAAGTATTATAGTCTGTTG
>ERZ773241.1983-NODE-1983-length-17833-cov-3.119249_pt1 | contig 17833 bp, 15 predicted proteins | sample MGYA00580989_ERZ773241 | MGnify/ENA primary metagenome ERZ773241 (study PRJEB29015, sample SAMEA2737804) | human gut metagenome | biome: human gut; feature: human-associated habitat; material: faeces | place: China | collected 2012 ... | reverse complement strand
AATGCTTCGCCTTTTTCAGCGAGTGCATAGCACTGATACAGCATATCGGTTACTTTGATGTCATCCTTGAACCGCTTGCCCGGTGCAGACGGAACAACATATCTTCTGTCTGCTTCTGCCTTTATAATAGCGGCTGCTTTCTGAATCTGTCCGGCATCTGCCAGACTGCTGCCGCCAAACTTTACAACTTTCATCATGGTATTTTGATTTTACAGCACAATTCCCTGTAAAATCGACCCTCCTTATTCGTTCAAATTACAAAATACGTGCAAAAACAACGTCATATTCCAGTATATTCGATTTTCGAGAAAAAATCAACCGTAAAAACGTATGAAATTTTGTAAAAAAAAAATGTTTATTTGTGGAATACGACTGTATTCGTATCACGGACTTTTTGAAAAATGAAGCGGAAACAGATTGTCCGCTTGAAAATCAAGTCAAACGCTTGCAATTCCTGTTGTTTTATGCTATACTAATAGTAAATTTTTTTCAGAATACAAAAGGAGCATTCCAATTATGGCGAAAAATAATCAGAAAATGGTCGATGCCATTACTTCGATGGATGAAGATTTTGCACAGTGGTATACCGACATTGTCAAGAAGGCAGAACTGAGTTCTTACACCAGCGTAAAGGGCTGTATGGTTATCCGCCCGTATGGCTATGCCATCTGGGAACAGATGCAGCATATTTTAGACGAAACGTTCAAGGAAACCGGACATGAAAACGTTTGCATGCCGATGTTCATTCCGGAAAGCCTGCTGCAAAAGGAAAAAGACCATGTAGAAGGCTTTGCACCGGAAGTTGCATGGGTCACACACGGCGGTTCGGAAAAGCTGGAAGAACGGCTTTGTGTGCGTCCGACATCAGAAACCCTGTTCTGCGACCATTATGCAGAAATCGTGCACAGCTATCGGGATTTGCCGAAACTGTATAACCAGTGGGTAAGCGTGGTTCGTTGGGAAAAGACTACTCGTCCGTTCCTGCGTTCGAGAGAATTCCTGTGGCAGGAAGGACATACCATTCATGCAACCGCAGAAGAGGCACTTGCAGAAACAGAACAGATGCTGAACGTATATGCAGATTTCTGTGAAAAGTCGCTGGCAATGCCAGTTGTTAAGGGCAGAAAGACGGAAAGCGATAAATTCGCCGGTGCAGTTGCAACCTATGCCATTGAAGCATTGATGCATGATGGAAAGGCGTTGCAGGCTGGTACATCGCATTACTTTGGCGATGGCTTTGCAAAGGCATTCAATATTCAGTTTACCGATAAGAATAACACCTTGCAGTATCCGCATCAGACCAGCTGGGGGGTTACGACCCGTCTGATTGGTGCAATTATCATGACGCACGGTGATAATAACGGTCTGGTATTGCCGCCGGCAGTTGCTCCGATTCAGGTCATCATTGTTCCGGTTGCAATGCATAAGGAAGGCGTTCTGGACAAGGCAAAGGCACTGGAAGCACAGTTGAAGGCAGCTGGCATTCGGGTAAAGGTAGACGATACCGACAATTCTCCGGGATGGAAGTTTGCACAGTATGAAATGAAGGGTGTTCCGGTTCGTCTGGAAATTGGCCCGAAGGATATTGAACAGGATCAGTGCGTATTGGTAACCCGTCACAATCGGGAAAAGACATTCTGCCCGCTGTCACAGCTGGTAGAAACGGTACAGGAACGGTTGCAGGCAGTTCATGACGGTATGTATGAAAAGGCATTGGAAAACCGGAAGAACCGGACATATGTCTGCAAGAGCATGGACGAGATCCAGCAGGTTCTGGAAGAAAAAGGCGATGGCTTTATCGAAGCAATGTGGTGCGGTGATGAAGCCTGTGAAGACAAGGTAAAGGAAGTAACCGGCGTTGGTTCTCGTTGTATTCCGCTGGAACAGAAGCACCACGCAGATACTTGCGTATGCTGCGGAAAGCCAGCAAAGCATATGGTACTCTGGGCAAAGGCATATTAATATCATCTCGCCGCAGGCGAACTGCGGTCGAGCTGGCTCAGCTCGGCGGAGGGAGATTGTTAAGGGGGACAAGCTGTCCCCCTTAACGAACGTATTGATTAGACTGTATTGAAATCTAAGAAAAATAAGCAAGTTGCTGTTCGCTATTCTAAAAACAAGGAACATTCTAATAAACTGTAATCTAAGAAAGATTCATAAGCAATTCGGACAACGTAACCCACGGCGAACAGCACAAAGGCAGACAGCGAAGCAATTTTGCCGAATCTTACGCAATCGTTTTTCCTAAGAGCAACTGAAAAACGACCATTTTTTCAATCAAACGACAATTCTGCAAAACTCTGTGCTTGACACGATATAAAAAATGTGTTATAATCAATACAACCATATTTGTATGCAGGCAGAGAAAATTCCTGCAATAGTAGGGGGACTGGGTTATAGCCCAGCAGACGAAAACAAGCATCAAAGATACAATGGAGGCGGAATCCACATGGGTATTTTTTCAAGAATTGGCGATATTATGAAAGCAAATGTCAACGACCTCATCGACAAGGCAGAAGATCCGGAAAAGATGGTCAAGCAGATCATTCGGGATTTGCAGCAGGAAGTTGCAAAGTCTACACAGGCACTCGGCAAGGCAATGGCAAGCCAGCGGATTGCAGAACGGCAGTATAAGACTGCATTGCAGTCGTCCGCAGATTGGGAATCCAAAGCAAAGGCAGCCCTTGCAGCTGGTAACACGGAAATGGCAAAGAAAGCCCTGTCCTATAAGGTTAAGGCAGATAACGACGTTGCATCCTATCAGCAGATGTATGAAACCATTACCACACAGACCGATGCCATCCGGAATCAGGTTGAAACCTTAAAGGCAAAGCTGGAAGAAGCAAAGAGCCGGCAGGCAATGTTGATTGCCCGTTCCCAGATGGCAAAGACCCAGAAAAATCTGGCACAGTCTATGGGTGGTATCAATACTTCCAGTTCTATGGATAAATTTAACCGCATGGAAGAAAAGATTATGCAGCAGGAAGCAGAAGCTGCTGCGTTTGCTGAAATCTCTGGCAATAGCAATGCAGACACTAAGAGCTTTGAACAGATGGAAGCAGATACCAAGGTGGATGCAGAATTGCAGCGTCTGATGGCAGAAATGGGCACTTCTACCAGTGATGCAGATTTGGATGCACAGCTTGCTGCATTGGAACAGGGAGGTTCATTATGAGCAAGGAAAAGGATTCTGTAAAGAAAGAACGGCTCAGTATGTTCTATAAAGTTGCACCAGTTGTCGGGGCATTGGTGCTTGCAATGCTGTCCGCTGTCTTTATTGTATGCCGGACACTGAGCAATCGCTCTCATCACGAGAAGTGGAAGGATTACGACGAATGCGGCATTTGAGCTGCATAAAAATCCAACAGGGAAACAGGGGTGCTTCCGAATCGAAGTGCCCTTTTTCTGACTTTTTTAAAATAGAAAACTGTCTATTTTTAGAATCAAGTCGATTGAATTAGTAGGATTGTTTTTCATATTTTTGCCATCATTGACAGAAACAAAAGATTTATGTTATACTATTGATTGTGTGCATTCGATTTCAGAAGAAATCGAAACCACGCTTTTTCTCATTCATTCACCCAAAACCCGTTTCAGAAAGGACGATGATTATCATATGCTGACAAAAGAAGCCATTTTAAAAAGACCAGAACTGCAACAGATTGTGCAGAAATACCGACACAACATTGAGCGAAGCGAACAGCTTGCTCTGCAATATCAGGAAAACTATCAGATTAACCCGTCTTTCTATGAACAGTACGATGTAAAATGCGGTCTGCGGGATGCAGACGGTAGGGGCGTTCTTGCCGGACTGACGGGGATTAGCAAGGTACAGGCAACCAAGTTGGAAAACGGCGTGCAAGTACCAGCAGAAGGGGAATTATTTTATCGGGGCTATTCCATTTCGGATTTGGTGAACGGATTCATTCAGCAGAACCGGTTTGGATTTGAAGAAATCATTTACTTGCTATTGACTGGAGAACTGCCGAAAGCAGACGAGTTGAAAGCCTTTCACGAACTGTTGGCAGATTATCAGAACTTGCCGGCACATTTTAAAAGCAGTGTCATCATGCGGATGCCGAGCGATAACATCATGAACGGCATGGAAAAGTGTGTGCTGGCACTGCATTCCACCGACCCGAAACCGGATGACATCAGCATTCCGAATGTTATGCGGCAGTGTCTGGAACTGATTGCCCGTTTCCCATCGCTGGCAGTGTATAACTACCAGATGACACAGTACTTCCACAAGGGCAGCAGCATGGTATTGCGGAAGCCAAAGCCAGATAAAACCATTGCGGAAAACCTGCTGACTATGATGCGGCCAGATGGCAAATATACGCAGCTGGAAGCACGGCTGTTGGATTTGGCGTTGGTGCTTCATGCAGAACATGGCGGTGGAAACAATTCTACTTTTACCATGCATGTGGTAACATCTTCGGGGACGGACACCTATTCTGCCATTTCGGCTTCTTTGGGTTCGCTAAAAGGACCAAAGCACGGCGGTGCAAATCTGAAGGTCATGGAAATGTTCCAAGATTTGAAAGCCCATGTAACAGACTGGAACAATCGGGATGCGATTCGGTCATATCTGACCGGACTGCTGAATCGGGAAGGCTTCGACCACAGCGGTTTGATTTATGGGTTAGGGCATGCAGTTTATACCGTTTCTGACCCAAGAGCACGTATTTTGAAAAAGTTTGCAGAGATGCTTTCGAACGAAAAGCAGATGCATGATGAATTTCAGTTGTATCAGACTGTGGAGGAAATCGCAACAGAACTGCTGTTAGAACGCCGCAAGACAAACAAGGGCGTTTGTGCAAACGTTGATTTTTACAGTGGCTTTGTGTATGAGATGCTGGGCATTCCGATGGAACTGTATACGCCAATTTTTGCGATTGCAAGAATTGCAGGTTGGTCGGCACATCGGATTGAAGAACTGACGAACTCTAATAAAATCATCCGTCCGGCATATCGTCCGGTTGGATTGGAACGAACCTATGTGCCGTTGGGACAGCGGTAAATTTTTGTGGAATCGGAGGAAGAAAATATGCCATTTATGCAGTTGAAAACGAATGTTGCTGTTACAGAACAGCAGGAAACCTTGTTGAAAACCTCATTCGGCAGTGCCATCACTGCCATCCCGGGGAAATCAGAAACATGGCTGATGGTGGGAATTGAACCGCAGTACACCTTGTATTTTCAGGGCAGCGATGCACCAGCAGCTATGGTAGAAGTCAGCATTTTCGGTTCGGCTTCGGATGCAGCCTATGCAGATTTGACCGCTCGAATCTGTAAGATTGTAGCAGAAACGCTGCACATTGATGCAAGCCGAATTTATGTGAAGTATGCGGAAGTAGAGCACTGGGGCTGGAACGGCTCGAACTTTTAAAACAACATGTTTAAAAATGGACAGAAAAAAGTACCTTGTTTACGAAACAAGGTACTTTTTTGCATGCATAGAAAATAAAACGTCCATCTTTAGGAATTGAAAAAAAGCAAATGGATATGCTATGATAAACAGGAAATGCAGAAAAAAGGGGTTGAAACCTTGATCCAACAAGTACAAACAACAGCAGCAAATCCTGTAGAATCTGAACAAATTGATTTGCCGGAAGTAGTTTTACAGCCGCTGCCGATGAATGCAAAAGTAGCTGAACAGCACCACTTTGCACATGGTTTACTGGAAGAAATGCTATTCAAACGGGGCATTTTCAAGCCCTATTTCATGGGAGAAGGAAAACATGGAAAGCCGTTTTTGTTAGAACATCCGCAAATTCAGTTTAATATCAGCCACTGCAAAAATGCGGTGCTCTGTGGCATTGGCTCGAAACCGTTAGGCGTAGACGTGGAAACCATTCGACCGATGCGGGAACGTGTATTGCGTCGAGTTCTGACCGCTTCAGAGCAGCAGGAAATTTTACAGTCAGAATCACCAGAACTGTGTTTTTTGCGGTTTTGGACGCTGAAAGAAAGCTTTGTAAAGGCGTTGGGCGTTGGGATTTCCTATCCGATGCAGACGTTGGCATTTTCCCTGCGAGAGCCGCTTGCAACGAAAGGAATGCAGTGCCATGTACGGAAGGGAAGCGGTGAGATTCTCGTTCCGATGCAGGAATATGCCGCAGCCGGAGCAGGTGCAGGATACCGCTTCTTTCAAGGCATCTGGGAACAGAAGCAAGTCTTTTCCGTTTGTATTCCCAAGGCAGAATAACAGAAAAAGGGAGCAGAATGTGTCATTCTGCCCCCTTCTTTTTTGGGAATATCCGAGAAAGAAATTAATCCATATCCTTGTAGGTGTCCCGATATTCATCTTCGGTGACATCTTCTTTTGCGTCAAAATCTTCCTTTGCTTCTTCGTCCGCTTCTTCCTCTTCGACTTTTCGGTCAATGGTTCGCAGAGCAAACAGAGCAGCGTAAGAATAAGCTGGCAGAACCAGTTCATTTTCCTTGCAGATACCGGAAGCAACATTGCTCAGAGCGTAGTTCTTGAGGACATCCGACTGTAAGCTGAAATGCTGGGTTTGTTCGCTGCGGTTCAGAATCAGAATAACGCTTTGACCGTTGTCCCGATGGAATCGGGAGAATACCAGCAGTTCGTTTCCAGTCAGCAGGAATTCCAGTTCACCATCCACAAAAACAGAACTGCTCTTGCGGAGAATCCCCAGTTCTCTGGTGTATTCGAGCAGGTCTTCGTCCTCGTTGCCCCATGGGAAGCAGCGGCGGTTGAATGGGTCTTTCCAGCCCTGCAAGCCAACTTCGTCCCCGTAGTAAATACTCGGAACGCCCGGCAGGAAGAATTGCAGCACCATAGCAGCCTTTAACAGCTGTTTGCCACGCTTATATTCTGCATCGGACAGCCAGTTTTCTGCCATCCAATCTTTTGACTTGTCATCACAGTTCTGACCGCCAAAGCGGTTAATTGCCCGTTCGATGTCGTGCGTGGAAACAAAGTTCATCAAGACATCAACGGTCTGCTTCGGGTAGTTTTCCAGAATGCCCATAATCCAATCTTTGAATGTGTTGGCATCCATGCCCTTGATATAGTTGATGATGGCTTCTCGGAACGGATAGTTCATAACGCTATCCAGCTGGTCGCCGAGCAGATACCGCCGCTTTACGCCGTAGCTTTCCTTATTGGAAGCATCTTCCCAGACTTCACCGATGACAATTTTTTCTTCACCGTTCTTCTTGACGCACTTCCGCAGAGCATCAAGGAAGCCATCCGGCAATTCGTCTGCAACGTCTAGACGGTAACCAGCTGCCCCGAGGGAAATCCAGTAATCCAGGACACCGCCATCGCCGCAGATATAATTCAGATAATCCGGATTGGTTTCAACGACATTCGGCAGGGTATCAATGCCCCACCATGCTTCATACTGGTGGTCACCAAAGAACGTATACCAGCTATAATACGGGCTATCTGTAGACTGCCAAGCACCAACGGTATCATACCGACCGAACTTGTTGAAGTAGATGCTGTCCGCACCGGTGTGAGAGAAAACGCCGTCCAAGATAATAGAAATGCCATGCTTTTCTGCATCTTCGCAGAGTACCCGGAAATCTTCATTTGTACCGAGAAGCGGGTCAACATTTCGATAGTTGGCAGTATTATAGCGGTGGTTTTCGTGGGATTCAAAAATCGGGTTCAGATAAATGCAGGTAACACCGAGCTTTTCGAGGTAGTCGAGCTTGCTGCGGATACCCTCCAAATCGCCGCCGAAATAGTCATTGTTCCAAACGTGTCCGTTTGCATCCGGCTTGTAGTACGGTGTGCCATTCCAGTCGTCCCGCAGTACCCGGTCATTCGGAACATTTTCATGCGGCTTTCCGCTCTTGCAGAATCGGTCAGGGAAAATCTGATACATGATACCGCCCTTGAGGAAGTTCGGCGTTTCATAGTGCTTTGCAAAAACGGTCAGCTGATACAATTCGCCGCGGTCGAGAGCTGCTTCGTGAGCAGTGCCACGCTTGATATAGTGCCGAACACCATTGCTGGTATAGGCAAAATAATAGTAATGCACACCGGCATATTTTGGACTGTAAGTGACAGTATAGCACTTGCAGCCGTCCTGTTCGCCGTTGGCATTCATCGGCAGAAAGCGTTCCTTAAAGCCAGTGCGGAATAATACCATAACTGGCGGAAAGTCTGGTGTCACGCCAGCCGGCAGATAGATGGTGAAATTGCAGTCAGAACGTCTGCGAATTGCACCGAACGGGAATTTATAGTTTAAATCCCAACTGTCATACATACATGGCATAGAAAAAATCCTCCTTCAAATTTCAATCTGGAACGGGCTTTTTTAAAAAGAAAAACGTGGGAGAAAGCAGCAGCTGCCCGACCTCCCACGCTTTTGGACATTGGAAAAGAGAATTATAAAGGTTTACTTTACGCCCCAAATATCTCTTGCATATTCATTGACAGCACGGTCAGCAGAGAAGATGCCAGCACCAGCGATGTTGTGCAGGGACATTTTTGTCCACTTTTCAGTATCCTGATACAGTTCAGAGCTCTTCTTCTGAATTGCTGCATAGGAATCGAAGTCAGCCAGAACCATATACGGGTCAATGTTTTTCAGAGAATCGGCAACTTCTGCAAACTTGCAGCCGTTGATGCCAGCATACATCCGGTCGATACAGCTGTGAATGATCGGATTCTGTTCGTAGTATGCACCCGGATGGTAACCCTGTGCCTTGAGGGCATTGACTTCTTCCGTCTTCATACCAAAGATGAGGATGTTATCTGGGCCAACTGCATCGCCGATTTCGATGTTTGCACCGTCCAGCGTACCCAGTGTAATTGCACCATTCAGCATCAGCTTCATGTTACCAGTACCGGAAGCTTCTGTACCAGCCAGAGAAATCTGTTCAGAAATATCACTTGCCGGCATCAGCAGTTCAGACAGGGTAACCTTGTAATCTTCCAGGAAGTAAACAGACAGCTTTTCGGAAATACGCGGATTCTTGCGGATTTCTTCAGACAGTGCCCAAATCATCTTGATAATCTGCTTTGCCAGATAGTAACCCGGAGCAGCCTTTGCAGCGAAGATGTAGGTCTTTGGAGCAAAGTCAGCGTTTGGATGATCCAGCAAGTACTGATACTGAGCCAGAATGTTCATGACATTCAGGTGCTGCCGCTTGTATTCGTGCAGACGCTTTACCTGTACGTCGAAGATGCTGTCCGTGTTCAGAAGGACACCGCTCTTCTGCTTAACATACTTTGCGAAGCGTTCCTTGTTTTCCTTCTTGATTTTCCGCAGCTGTTCCAGAACAGCCTTGTCATTTTCAAAGACATCGAGCTTTTTCAGTTCGCTGCCGTCTACCAAGAACTTGTTGCCAATCTTTTCCCGCAGCAGCTTGGTCAGACCCGGATTGGACTGATACAGCCATCTTCTGTAAGCAATACCATTGGTAACGTTCTTGAACTTGTTCGGGGTATCCAGATATTCATCATGGAAAACAGATTCCTTGATGATTTCGGAGTGCAGCTTAGAAACACCGTTGACGCTGTGAGAAGCCATTACACACAGAGTTGCCATGTGAATCTGATTGTCCTTGATGATGGACATTCTGGTGGTCTTTGCACTGTCGCCACCGTTGCGTTCCATCAGGCTTGTACAGTAACGATTGTTGATTTCTACGATGATCTGGAAGATTCTCGGAATAATCTGCTTTACAAGGTTCACATCCCACTTTTCCAGTGCTTCTGCCATAACGGTGTGGTTGGTGTAAGCAAAGGTATTGGTAACGATGTGCCAAGCGTGATCCCAAGTATAACCGCAGTCATCCAACAGAACCCGCATCAGTTCCGGAATGGCGAGGGTCGGGTGCGTATCGTTGATGTGGATGGCAACTTTTTCGTGCAGGTTATCCAGTGTGCCGTATACGCTCATGTGGTGGTTTACAATATCACCGATGGCAGCAGCACTCAGGAAGTACTGCTGACGCAGACGCAGGGACTTTCCTTCGAGGTGGTTGTCGTTCGGATACAGAACCTTAGAAATTGCATTTGCCATGGAGTTCTGGCTCAATGCACTTGCATAGTTCCCTTCGTTGAAGGACTTCATATCAAAGCTTGGAGCTTTTGCCTGCCACAGACGCAGAGCAGAAACGCCTTCACTGCCGTAACCAGAAACATACAGGTCGTACGGAATTGCCAGTACGGTGTTGTAGTTGTGGTGAGAGAGGTAGTGATAGGAATCCTGCCAGTATTCCTGAATTTCGCCTTCAAAGTGTACTTCAATGGCTTCATCCGGCTTCGGGTCGAGCCATACAGAGCCGCCCGGCAGCCAGTTGTCCGGGAATTCCGTCTGCCAGCCGTCCTGAAGTTCCTGACGGAAGATCCCGTATTCATAGCAGATGGAATGACCGGTTGCCGGAATGCCCTGTGTTGCCATTGCATCCAGATAGCAAGCAGCCAGTCTGCCCAGACCGCCGTTGCCCAGACCAGCATCCGGTTCCTGTTCATAAATCTGGTTGATGTTGATGTGATAGTCATTCAGAATGGAAGTCACATCGTCTACCAGTTCGAGGTTGTATAAAGTTGTCTTGAGGGAACGACCCATCAGGAATTCCATGGAAAGATAATAAACTTTCTTTCCGCCGATGGAATTGGTCTTGTTGACGAAGTGCTGCCGCATATGCTTCAGACGCTGTACCATCATTGCAGACAGAACCTGATAAATCTGGCTGTCGGAAGCTTCATCCGGGGAAACGCTGCAATCCAGCTGCAAACGGTCGATGAACTGCTGTTTCAGTTCCTCTTTTTGCGTGAGTTGTTTTTTCTCCATAAATTTTTTCTCCGTTCCTCGATGCATGAAAAAATGAATCCTAGTATTGCCGTGCGAGAATTGCCGGCAGGGGAAGCGGCACCTGCATCGTTGATACCACTAATTATATTTATTATACTCTGTTTTTGGTGCATTTGCAATTGCTGTTTTCGCCAAACTTTTCCGACAGGAAGGGCAGAAAATACAGCAGGCATCAAAGAAAACGGATAAAAAGCCAACACATAAAATAAAAGTGTTGGTTTATGATCCCCGCAAATGCTTTTTTTATTGTAGCATGGAATTGTTTCGGGTACAAGTAAAATTCTGTAAATTCTCATGCGGATTTCCAAGATCAGTGGGGAATTCTGGAAAAAAGAAGACTCGGATAGAACCGGGAATTGTTGGGAAAACGGCGATTCCCGTGTGAAATCAACAGAAATTTTTGTATTTCTTGCACAAAATTGTCGAATTTTTTGGATTTCCAACTGTACTTTCTCGATAAAGAACGGAAAAAACCGATGAAAAAGTCTTGCAAAACGGTTACAAGTGTGCTATAATAAGGGCAGTACGGTACAGAAATGAACCATCTTTTCTGCCGTGGGGGACGGCAAGTTTTTATCAAAAACAATGCCGTTTTCTTTTGCAATGCAGGCGATCGGGACAGAGAGAAACCCAGAAGCTCGACAGGCTGTTTCCGACAACGGTAGGTTTTGCAGGACAATGCACCCTGTTGCAACGAATCCGGGCAAGTCTGCTTCCACGTTTTTCCCTGCATCGAACAACTGCATTGCCGACAGACCGGACGGCGTGTTTCGGCTGCCGTACAAGCGATGCAGCCATAGACTGCTGTATACGCACCTGAAGTGAATCAACAAAAGGAGTATACGTTATGTTCAAAAAACTTTCAGCAGTCGCTTGTTCCTGTATCACGGTTCTTCTGCTGCTGTTATCTCTGATTGGCGGTGCAGTACATACTGCGGCAGCAACCCTTGACGAGATGACATCTACTGCAATCTCCTGTATCATGTCCCATGAAGGTTCTTATGGCTCAGTCAACCGCAACGACTGCGGTGCCGTCAGCATCGGAAAGCTGCAATGGCACGCTGGTCGGGCACTGGGCTTACTCCAGAGCATTTGCTATAATGCTCCGGACTTGTCCCAGTCCACTCTGGGCAGCACTCTTTACAATGAAATCCTGTCTTCTTCAAACTGGAATTACAGAACATTCACAGTTTCTGAGGGAAGTGCCGTTGCAACACTGTTGACAACGGATGCTGGTATTGCAGCACAGGACGCACTCGCTTATTCTGATGTACAGGGTTACATCGTTTCCGGTCAGAATAAAGGACTGGTGAGCGAAGGTGCATTGGTCATGTATGCCGATATTTACAACTTTGGCAGCGGCATCGCTTCCAGAATTGCTTCCCGTGCAGCCGGCTATGCTGGTTCTTACGGTGCAGTTTCTCTGGATGATATGTATCGTGCCGCAATGAATGACAGCTACAATTCGGACGCTGCGTTTGTACAGCGTACCAACATGGTTTATCAGAGCCTTCTGAGTATGAACATTGGTGACGGAGATACGGAAACCACCGCTCCAGTTACCGACCCAACCGACGAACCGACACAGGAAACAACTACTGTGGTTACTTCTGAATTTTCGGACAGCTATGCAGGCACTTATGTTGTCACTGCTTCCGCTCTGAACTTGAGAAGTAATCCGTCCACATCCGCTTCTGTTGTTGCAACCCTGCCGAAAAACGCAGTGGTTACTGTAACAATGGCAGATGGCAAGTGGGCAGCCGTAACGTATGAGGGCAAGGACGGTTATTGCTCCATGGATTACCTGACGGTAATGCCGGATGTGACAACCGTTCCGGAAGAAGAAACAACCACCACTACTACTGAAACCACAACCACAACGGAAGAAATGACAACCATTTCTGAAGAAATCACTTCAACAGAAGAAACAACCACAACTACAGAAGCAATCACAATGGAAGAAACGACAACTGTAGAAACAGATGCAGAAGTAACAGAAACCGAAGAAACTTCTGCAACCGAAGAAACCGTTACAACGACCACCGCAGCTGCGATTGATGACAACAAGAATCATGGCGTTGCTGCAACCCTGTATGGGGATGTCGATGGTGACGGCGAAGTTACTGCAATTGATGCCGTTCTTCTGCAAAAGCACATCAATGGCATGGTATTTTTATCCCATGAACAAATGGCAAATGCCGATTGTGTTGCAGATGGCGTGCTGGACGAAGCAGACGTTGCTGTTATTTTACAGCACCTGATTGGTCATTACACAGCACTGCCGATTTATTAATGCAAGCTCTCTTACAAAAATGATGAAAAAAAGACCTGTGCAGCCGGAACGAACCGGTGGCAAAGGTCTTTTTTCTTTTGCTTATTTGAAACGAAATCAAAGCAAAAAGCGGCTGAAATGCTGGATTTCTCAAAACGAAACAGTCACAGGCGATGTGGAAAATTCGTTGAAAGCAGTCCGTATTTTGCAGAGGAATTCTTTAAAATGGGGAAAAAGAAAAATTCCCAGCACAGTTTGTGGAAAATCAACTGTGCTGGGAATTCTATTTGTTTCGCATTGAAATTGAAAGAGAAAATGCTTACTTTCTTCTGTTGTTGTGCTTGGTCATTGGCTTGGAAGTTGCCTTTCTGTTGACTGTCTTTGCAGCAGCGGTTTTCGGTGCAGTTGTAGTAGTTGTGGTAGCGGTAGCAGCTTCCTTCTTTTCTTCTACAACCGGAGCAGCAGCCTTTGCAGGAGTGGTTGCAGCTTCCTTCTTTTCTTCAACAACCGGAGCAGCCGCCGCCTTGCAAGTGGTTTCAGCCTTTGCTTCTACCACTGGGGTTGCAGTGGCCTTGCAAGTGGTTTCTTTCTTGGTTTCAGCAGCAGTTGCCTTGCAGCAAGCCGGCTTCTTTTCTTCTGCCGGAGCAGCTTCCTTTTTCGGAGCTTCTGCCTTCTTTGGAGCTGGTACAGCAGCAAACAGCTTTGCAGCAGATTCCATGCAGCCCTGTACAAATGCCTTTTCCTGTGCAACGGCTTCCGGCAGTGTGGTTTCTCTCCGCAGCAGTGCAAACAAAGTGCTGTGCGGCAGGGTAACTGCGGCGGTGTTATCACGATAATCATACGGCTGTACATTCAGTACCCCATCGGTTACTTCTGCATAGAAGATGCCACAGCCATCCTCGGTTACTTCAATCTGAATGGCAACGTGACCATTCAGACCGCTGACATTGGCGTTTGCAAATCCAGCTTTTGCTGCGTCAAACATTTCAAAAAACGTCATAAAAAATCGTCCTTTCTGCATGACACCGCTCTTTTTTTTGCGGTGTCGCTTGTCGGTTTGCAGGTTTGATTTCCCGATTGGAAATTCTGCTGCATATTGTTTATAGTATAGCAGAATTCTGGGGGAAAGTCAATGTAAATGCAGATAAACCGTGAAAAAAACGTGGAAACATTTATCTTGTGTCGAAAAAAGAACCCTGCTTTTGTGCATAATTACAGAAAAAGCGACAGAACCCGCAAAAAGTGTGCAGAAAGTTGAATCTCTGAAAAAAATTGTAAAACCCCCTTGACAAATCCCGAAAAATCCGTTATACTTGTAAAGCAGTCTACCTTTACAGATAACGGAGGGCTGGACATGGCAAAAGATTTGCGAATCATTCTCTTATTGGATTGCTATGGGGCATTCTTGACCCCCCGACAGCAAGAAATGATGACGCATTATTACAGCGAAGACTTGTCGCTCGGCGAAATCGCCGCCCTGACGGGGACAACCCGGCAGGCTGTGCGGGATAGCGTAAAACGCAGCGAACAAGTGCTGAATGATATGGAAGAAAAGCTGCAGTTTGCAGAAAAACTCTGTGCACTGCGGCAAAATTATGCGGCAATTGCCCAGACAGCGGAAACACTGGCAGCCAATCGTGCCGAACCTGCGGTACAGCATGCCTGTGCTGCGATTTGCAGCTGTGTGGAAGCGGGCTTAGAGCTGCTCTAAACGAAAAACGACAGCAGGGAGGGTTTCACCATGGCGTTTGAAGGATTGTCAGATAAGCTTGGAAACGTGTTCAAAAAACTGCGTTCGCACGGAAAGCTCACAGAAGCAGACGTAAAGGAAGCCATGCGGGAAGTCCGGATGGCACTGCTCGAAGCCGATGTCAGCTATAAAGTCGTAAAGGATTTTGTAGCAAAGGTTTCTGCCCGTGCGGTCGGAGAAGAAGTGTTAAACAGCCTGACTCCGGCACAGCAGGTTGTCAAGATTGTAAACGAAGAATTGTGTGCCCTGATGGGCAACAACAATGCACGCATCAATTTCCCGTCAAAGCCGCCGTGTGTGATTATGTTCTGCGGTTTGCAGGGTTCTGGTAAAACGACCCATGCAGCAAAACTGGCAAAGATGCTGAAAAAAGAGGGACATTATCCGCTCCTCGTTGCGTGTGATATTTATCGTCCGGCTGCGATTCATCAGTTGCAGGTCGTTGGCGAACGGGCTGGCGTAAAAGTATTTGAAATGGGACAGATTTCCCCGATGATTATTGCAAAAGAAGCGATGAAGTTTGCAAAAGACCACGGGCATGACGTTGTCATTCTGGATACTGCCGGACGCTTGCACATCGATTTAGAGCTGATGGAAGAATTGAAGCAGCTGAAAGAACTCACCCATCCAGATGAAATCATGTTGGTTGTCGATGCGATGACCGGTCAGGATGCTGTCAATGTTGCAAAGGCATTTGATGATGCGTTGGGAATCGACAGCGTTTTGATGTCGAAGCTGGACTCTGACACCCGTGGCGGTGCAGCCCTGTCCGTTCTGGCAGTAACCGGTAAGCCAATTAAATACGTCGGCATGGGCGAAAAGCTGGATGATTTTGAACCGTTCCATCCGGAACGAATGGCATCCCGTATTCTGGGGATGGGCGATGTGCTGACGCTGATTGAAAAGGCAGAAAGCACCGTCAATGAAAAAGATGCCAGAAAACTGGCACAGAAACTCGAAGAAAACAAGTTCGATATGAATGACCTGCTGGATCAGCTGCGGCAGATTCAGAAAATGGGTTCACTCAAGTCGATTATTGGAATGCTGCCGGGTGTTGGCGATAAAATGAAAGATGTCGATCTGGATGACAGACAGTTTGTCCGAATCGAAGCAATGATTACTTCAATGACCAAGGCAGAACGGGCAAAGCCCTCTATCATCAATCCATCCCGCAAGCGGCGAATTGCAGCCGGCAGCGGTACAAAGGTGGAAGAAATCAATCGGCTGTTGAAGCAGTTCGAACAGATGCAGAAGATGATGAAACAGTTTGGCAGCAAGGGCGGAAAATTGGGTCGGCGTGCCAGAAAGCAGCTTGCCGGCATGAATCTGGAACAGCTCCAGAACAGTATTCCGGGCAACATTCCAGGCGTTCCGCCGGGGCTGATGCCGAAAAAATAATATGCATTCCCGCAGGTTAACTGCTGGAGATAGATTGCACGCTTTCGGAGCGTGTGCCAATAAAAAATTACAAGAGTAACATGGAGGAAACCAAAATGGCAGTAAAAATCAGACTGAGAAGAATGGGTGCAAAGAAGGCTCCTTTTTATCGTATCGTAGTAGCAGATGAACGGTACCCGAGAGATGGCAGATTCATCGAAGAAATCGGTTCTTATGACCCGACCAAGAATCCGGCAGCAGTTGTTGTTGACGCTGACAAGGTAAAGCAGTGGCTGGGTAACGGTGCACAGCCGACCGATTCTGTAAAGTGCATCCTGAAGAAGGAAGGCATTCTCTAAGAAGAATGGATGAGCCGGAACGGAATCGTCAGTGCTGACATCCGTTTTCCCTTTCTGAGAGAAGGAGGAGCATCATGCAGGAATTATTACGGACAATTGTAGCTGGTCTGGTAGAAGACCCGTCTGCAATTGCAATTACCGAAGACGCACCGAATGAAGAAGGCGTGATTGTATATCATCTGCACGTTGCGGCAGACGATATGGGTCGTGTCATCGGCAAGCAGGGCAGAATTGCCCGTGCGATTCGGATCATCATGCGTTCTGGTGCTGCAAAGAGCAATCAGAAAATTGCAGTTGAAATTGATTGAATCACCGCAGAACAGGCGTACCGGAAACGGCACGTCTGTTTTTGTAAGCAGAACTTTTTGAAAGGAGCAATTTCCTTATGAATCCGAAAAAGATTGGAATTACCATCGCCTCAGCCTTGTTCGTCCTGATTGGCGGCATTACCGGCGTGCAGTATTTGCAGGATTCGCCGGAAGAATCATCTTCATCTGAAGCACTGACTGCCTCCGGTTCGGAAACCACGGTTGCCGCAACCGAAACCTATCAGACCACCGCAGCGACTGAAACTACGACGGTTTCCATGCAGACAACAGCACCAGCACAGACGGAATCTGCTCCGGCAATGACGCTGGTTTCGGATGCAAAAGGGGCATCCTATTATACATTCCGAACAGATGCGTTGTTGGAAAGCCATTATGAAAAGCATGGAATTGAAATGGGGTTTGACAGTGCAGCCGCCTATGAAGCGGCAGCGAATGCCGTCATTGCGAATCCGGAAGTTCTGCACAAGTATGAATCGGAGGACGGCGACGACGTGTATTATTTAGCCGATACCAATGAATTTGTGGTGGTTTCCGTGGACGGTTACCTGCGAACCTATTTTGAACCGTCCGCCGGCATGGCATATTATGAACGGCAGTAAGGAGAGAGAAACGCAGATGAAATCGTATTTAGAGATTGGAAAAATCGTCACCCTGCATGGGCTGCGTGGCGATGTAAAGGTACAGCCTTGGTGTGATGATGCGGAATTTCTATGTGAATTTCCGGTGTTATACTTGGGAAAAGAGAAGAAAGAAGTGGAAGTATCCCACGCTCGCCCACAAAAAAACATGGTGCTGCTGCATTTGGAAGGTTATGACACCCCAGAGCAGGCAGAAACCCTCCGCAATCAGATTTTATACCTGAATCGGGAAGATGTTGAACTGGAAGAGGGAACGTATTTCATTCAGGACTTGATTGGTCTGGATGTTATAGATGCAGA
>ERZ773241.1980-NODE-1980-length-17852-cov-4.017924_pt1 | contig 17852 bp, 12 predicted proteins | sample MGYA00580989_ERZ773241 | MGnify/ENA primary metagenome ERZ773241 (study PRJEB29015, sample SAMEA2737804) | human gut metagenome | biome: human gut; feature: human-associated habitat; material: faeces | place: China | collected 2012 ... | reverse complement strand
AAGACCCTTATATTCTCGAAGTAGTGAAATATATAGATGCACATTACAGCTCCGACCTGACGATAGAATCTTTGCTTGCCAACATTCCGTTATCGCGCAGAAACTTTGAGGTGAAATTCAAGAATGCGATGAATACCTCTATATATCAATATATTCTGAATTGCCGTTGTAACCATCTGGCGGATTTATTGCTCACGACAGATCGGTCTTTAGCTGATTTGGCAATAGAGGTAGGGTTCAAAGATTATAATAATATCTCGCGCGTCTTTAAAAAATATAAAGGTTGTTCACCTCTTGAATATCGCCAAAAGAAGACTAGTCATATTTAATCTTCGTTTTTTGAATAGTACTTTTCGTTTTTACTATAAAAACTATTATAGAAACAACCTACTTTTGTCATAAAAGTTAATACTCTCTCAATTTAACGAAGAATGTATTAGCTATACCCAATCTTTGTTATATCCTTAAATAAATATATTCTAAAATGTCAAATACCATTCAAAAACACAGCAAAAGGAAAGCGCAGCTAACAATAAAGTTCGGATTTTCCAAACAGTTTTTTATATACTATATAATTATCTGCATAGGGTTCTGCACAGCTAGTTGTATAGAGAATAAACAAACTAATTCACTGCAATATAATACAAAAGCATGGAATAAAATAAAAGATTATTTCAATCCGCCAGTGATATATAAAGATAATTATGGAAATTATCGTTCCCCTCTGTTACTGAATAATAGAGACACTATCAAGAATGTAAATGATTGGAATAAAAAACGAAAAAAAATAAAAGATACATGGATGAATTTAATGGGGAAATGGCCTCCTATAATTAAAAATCAAAAATTTGAAATATTAGATACGCTTAAACGTGAGAACTTCTATCAATATCGTGTCCGCTTCTATTGGGTTCCTAATGAACAAACAGAAGGGTATTTACTAATCCCTGATAAGAGAGGGAAGAAGCCTGCTATTATTTCTGTTTTTTATGAACCTGAAACTGCCATTGGAATCGGTGGAAAACCTAATCGTGACTTCGCTTATCAACTTACTAAAAGAGGATTTATCACCCTGTCATTAGGAACAACCCAAACAACGAAAGAAAAAACATACTCCATATATTATCCGACGATCAATAATGCTTCTCTACAACCTCTATCAGCATTAGCCTATGCAGCTGCCAATGCATGGGAAGCATTAGCCAAAGTTCCTGATGTAGACTCTACTAAAATTGGCATTGTCGGACATTCATATGGAGGGAAATGGGCAATGTTTGCATCTTGCCTCTATGACAAATTTGCATGCGCTGCATGGAGTGATCCGGGTATTGTTTTTGATGAAACCAAAAGGGGATACATCAACTATTGGGAACCTTGGTATCTTGGCTATTACCCTCCGCCCTGGAAAGATACCTGGAACAAAAACGGATATACTAAAGCAAAAGGAATTTATTCGCAGTTACGTAAAAATGGGCATGATTTACATGAAATTCATGCACTTATGGCTCCCCGCCCTTTTCTTGTTTCCGGAGGCTTCTCTGACGGACCTGAAAGATGGATACCTCTAAATCATACAATACTCATTAATCGAATTCTAGGGTATGAAAACAGAGTAGCGATGACCAATAGAGCGAAACATGATCCTGATCCCGAATCAAATGAAATCCTTTACAATTTCTTCGAGTGGTATTTATGTCCCACTAGTTGACAAAAAACATTACATAATAAAAAATATCTTATGAAAAACTCAAAAATTAATTGCAGAGCCACTATCAATCGATTCATTTTGCTCTCTCTCACTTTATGCTATATTTCCACAGCATATTGTAGTAATAAGGAACAGGAAATAAAACAATTTCTCATTTATGATGCTATGTCATACATCGGCAAACCAGACTTAAGTTACTATGGTCTTCAGCCTGTTTATCTAATGTATGAAGTAACCTTGACAAAAAAACACTCCGATCATCCTTCAAAAGTCATACTTGACTTCAACAAAATCGAGAAACAAGCCAAACTTGCATCCTTATTTCCGAGAACTATGATTTCAACGGATATAGAACAATGGTATTACGAGCCTTCACTTACAGACCAGGAAATAGAACAAAGATTCGACACATTATTTAGTTACTTTAGACAAAATATTTCACCAAACATAACAATCGGCAACTATGGAGCCGCTCCTACAGCCTTATGTGTACACCGATACTACCATCCCAAAATGTCAGAAGATAGTATATTGATGACTTGGCGAAAAAGCAATAAAAAACGTTGGGCTGCACTCAAATATGCAGATGTAGCTCAACCCTCTCTTTACATTGCCGAGCCTAATATCGAATCTTGGATAAAAGATCTACAAATAACAGTAAAAGAAATAAAAAAGCACTACCCCAATAAAAAAATTATAGCATATATTTGGCCCCAATACTATGATAAAAAAGATAGTCCATATTATAAACAATTCATTCCCCCCCACATTTGGAAACAAATGCTAGAGGCTACTTATACATATTGTGATGGAAGTATCATATGGTCAAGTAGAACAGATGAAAATGATCAATCAGTATTCTGGGAGGATCTTCGGGTTCAACAAATCTGGGAAGTAACAAAACATTTTATCCATTCCCACAAAAGACAGATTGTGTTTCCTGAAAAAGAAAACTTGTCCATATTGACTTCTACTCCACAAGAATTCAATATATATTTAAACACAAATCACCCCCAATTAGCCCAATATGGAGTTCAGACGATACAAATGATTAATGAAAAAGATTTGGGAAACTGTACCAATGAAACTTTTGTTCTTGATGTAGACAAAGTGAAACAATTTGCCATACAAACTCCAAAATCCTCCAATACGCCTATATGTATTGCACCGATTAATAAAAAGAGTGATACATTAGATTATCAAGAAATTTACAAATTGTTAAAAAAAGACAATGGTAATCAAATATGGCAAATACCCTCCACAAGTTTAGGTAAACTAAGGCTTCATAATTCAAATATGCATGTCAACATGGGAAGTTGGGCAATAAATACAATGAATTCTCCGCAAGAGCCGGAAAAATTCACAGATGCCATTATCATAAATGCCCCTATCGTTGATAATGACACAATCACTTGGAAGAAAGAATTATACATTACTATAAAAGAAGCACAATTCAAATCTGAAGGAAAACCAATATATGTATATTTGCCAACCACCTCGCTTAATAACAATTATACAATAAAAGCAACGGAATGGAAAACTGCATTGAAAACCGCCCAACAATGGTGTAACGGTATAATAATACATGATATAAACAACAATCTACCTGACACGAATACAGCAATATGGCAAGAAAGTTTAAAATTCATAAAAGAAATGAAGAATACAGTAGATTAAACTTACGTTTTTTGAGGACTAGTCTGCGTAAAATCAAATCGACACCTTGATATATCAGGCTATATTTGCACTATTAGGATATCCAATCAATAAACTGCAATACCAAATTTAATACAAAATGAAAATGAAACTATTGAAAAGCAAAATTCTGCGAGATGCATCACGAATAAAATCTTTACCGATATGCATCTTTATGTTCTTTTTCCTTTTTACTCCCTTTGTTTATTCCCAGAGTAGAAAGCAAATAACAGGAAGCGTACAAGATGTTCAGGGAAACCCTCTTATTGGAGTTAGTATCTTGGAAACCGGAACATCAAATGGGACCATCACAGATATGAATGGTACCTACTCTCTCAATATAAGTTCCACAAATGCAACACTAAGATTCTCATATATTGGCTATGAAGAACAACTAATTAAAATACAAGGTCGAAATGTCATCAATGTAAAGATGAATGAAGAAACTAGTAATTTAGATGAAGTCGTAGTGGTTGGCTATGGGGTACAACGAAAGTCCGACTTAACCGGAGCTATATCTTCCATTAATGCAGCTGAGACTTTAAAAAAAATGCCTGCGGCCCAAGTAGCCGATTTGCTCCAAGGACGCATTGCCGGGCTTAGTATTGTAAACTCATCCGGAGCAGCAGGTGCTGCCCCTACGCTACGTGTCCGCGGTGTAAACTCCATAAAAGCAGACGGTGGCCCACTAGTCGTTATCGATGGTTTTCCTGGTGGTAACCTCAGTGCCATAAATCCCGCTGATATAAAATCTATTGAAGTACTAAAAGATGCCTCATCAACAGCAATATATGGTTCAAGAGGAGCCAACGGTGTCATCTTGATTACAACAAAGTCTCCTAAAGAGGGCAAATTATCAGTAGACTACAATGGTTATGTTGTTGCCGGAACACCAGCCGACAAACCTTCCATCATGCCCGTAAATGAGTTCGCCCGTATGGCCAATGATTGGAATCAGGCATATTATGGTAAAGACCTATATACAGAAAGACAAATCACTAATTTCACCAATGGATATGATACTTATGATTATATGGGAAATATCATCAATGATTACGCCATCAGCCATTCTCATGACATCAGCATCAAAGGAGGAAATGATAAAATGAGCTTCTTATTTTCCACTCAATATATTCATAATAAAGGAATTGCCGGCCATTCCACAAATGACAGATGGAACTATCGTTTAAAAGTGGATGCTAATATCACTAAAAAACTAAAATTTGGAGCTAATTTTTATGGAATGATTAATAGTGCTGCAGGAAATAACTTCTCCGGACAATACAGTCTACTCACTTTGGCACAACAATTTCCGCAAACTGTACTTCCGTATGATAAAGAAGGAAACCTCACCCAAGGAACTATCGACAATACCGGTATTTACAATCCAATAGGTTTCATTGATGAACAAAAAAGGAATAACAACGAGGATATGACTTTTAATAACTGGTTACAGGCATATATCAGTTATGAAATTATTCCCGGATTAACATTCAGAAATGAACAGCAAATAAATATAGGAAACCGTTTTTATGGAACCACAAGCAGCAAACAAAGTATGAATGGATTCCTAAAAGGAAAATCATTAGCTACATATTATGATGCAAATTCATGGGGGTGGCGCATGACAAATACACTTAACTATACAAAGGAACTAAACAAGAATAATCGTATCAACGCTACTATTGGTGTAGAAGAAAGCCTATCACGTTCATACATCATGAGGCAGACTGCAGAAGGATTAACTTCCGAAAGCATCGGCTGGAAAAATATGATGTTGGCAGAAACCAGCAAACTAGAAGACAATGAGGTTAGCAAGACAACAGCCATATCATATTTCGGACGAATCAACTATGTCTTAATGAACCGCTATATGGCCACAGTAACATTCAGAAGAGACGGTTCTTCCTTGTTGTCTTACGACCATAGATGGGATAACTTTCCTTCTTTCAGTCTGGCTTGGAATCTAAAAGAAGAATCATTCCTTAAAAATATTAATTCTTTAGACCAATTGAAACTAAGATACGGATACGGAGTTTCCGGAAATCAGGCAGTAGCAGCTTATTCGGCATATACACAATATGATGCAACAATAGGGAATGGCCAAATAGCTTATACGCTTGTCCCAGGTAATCCTATATTAAAATGGGAAAAAACACATCAACACAACTATGGGGTTGATGCAGCTTTTCTAAATGGCAGAATTTCATTCACATTCGATTATTACGACAAAAAAACAAAAGATGCCATTAATACTGTAGTTCTCCCAGCAGATACAGGTTTATCATCCGGACTAAGAAATGCTGCTGAAATCAGCAACAAGGGGTTTGAAATTACTTTGGGAATTACTCCGATTACAGCAAAAGACTTCTATTGGAAAGCAGACATTTCATTGGCTCATAATAAAGCTAAAATTGAAAAATTAGGAGATATAGATTCGGATTTCATGGAAATAGGCACAGGATGGGGAAATTCATTCTATCGTTACTTTGTAGGAGAACCGATCGGTGCAATCTACGGCCTTCAATCCACGGGAGTGTGGAGTACCGAAGAGTATAATAACCCTGATATTAAAAAACCAACTTCTCCTACAGTAAGACCCGGCTCTTACAAATATGTCGATCAAAACGATAGTGGAACTATAGATGCAGATGATTATGTCATTATCGGTAACGGGCAACCCAAATTCAATTGGGGAATGAATAATTCATTTACCTATAAAAACTTTGACTTAAATATTTTCTTAATCGGTTTTCATGGATTTGATATTTACAATTACCCAAGAGCCAGACTTACAAGTTCCTTATCTCCATTCCCCGAATTAGCCGAACGCTGGATTGCAGGCAAAAATGAGAATGCAATTATAGCCGGATTCGGTAAGGACCGGGACGCTATAACAAGCCCTGAAACGGTAGCATCATCTACATTTATAGAAAAAGGAGATTTTGTAAAATTGAAAAGCATTACTTTAGGTTATAATTTCTCCAAAGGTTTATTATCAAAAATAAATCTAAGTGCAGCGAGAGTATATTTTTCGATAAAGAATGTTTGTACAATCACTAAATATTCCGGAAACGATCCTGAATTGTCAATAAGTAACCCTCTACGCCCCGGACTTGATATGGGAACTTATCCCAGTCAAAGAGAATATCTACTTGGCTTAAATGTTTCATTCTAAATACAAGAATACAATGAAAAAATATATATTCATACTTCTGACAAGTTTTTCTTTAGCTTCTTGCGTAGACTTATTGCAAGAACCGCAAAGCAAATTAACGCCTGCCACCATCGAGTTGACAGAACAAACTCTTGAAAGCATGACCAATGGGCTTTACAAAGATTTATGGGGAGAAAATTTCGGCTTTAACTGCCGGTTGGCATCACTAGCATTGGCTGGTGACGATATGACTTCAGGTGCATTGGACAAAGTAAGGAATGTTTTGGACGATCAACTAAAAGTTCCAATAGATAATGCAGATGTGCTAAATTTATGGAAATATTTTTATCAAACAATATACTCTGCAAATAATATAATATATTTAATCAATGAAAACGAAAATCTCGACACCCAAATAAGTAATAAGTATTTAGGAGAAGCCTATTTCTTCAGAGCCTTATCCTATTTCTATATCGTAAGATATTGGGGAGATGCTCCTGCTATTACAGACCCTAATTCAAGTACAGACATAGATGGGAGTAGTAATATGCCACGTAAACCGGTGAAAGACATCTATGAAAGAATAATTCTTCCTGATTTAAGTAATGCAATCAACCTGCTACCATTACAAAGCCGTGACAATAACAATCAGGCTCCAACCACCTGGGCCGCCAAGACTTTGCTTAGTGACGTATATATAACCATGGCCGGATGGCCATTAAAAGAAGAAAATTATTATGCAGAGGCTGCTAAAACTGCAAAAGATATCATAGAAAATGGACCTTACGATCTGGTCGGTGAATATAAAGATCTTTGGATGAACGCTAAAAAGACGGATAAAACTGAACATATATTCGCACTACAGCATTCACTGTCTTATTTACCAAGCCAATACGGCATATCCTATCTTGGAAAAGAAGAGAATGGCTGGTATGACTATGTAGGTGATCCCGTATTCTTCAAAAACTTCCCTAATGATAAAAGAAAAGAATTCTGCTATATTACATCAACCGTAGATACTAAAGGAAATCGGATTGACTGGGAAGACTTTGATATAGGCGCACCTTTTATCCGAAAATACAGAAACTACGGAGGTTGTGGAACATACGGAATTGATGGAAACACCTCTACACGTAGTTCACTTTCAGAAGGTCTCACTCCTATTTACAGATTTGCGGACGTATTGCTAATTTATGCCGAAGCCAGCAATAAAGCAGAAGGTTCCCCCAACACTCTTGCGTATAAATGTTTAAATAGAGTCAGAGACAGGGCATTTGGAGATCAAAGTCATCAATATGCAGGTTTAACACCAGAAAAGTTTGCAGATGCGGTATTCGATGAATTTGGCTGGGAAAATGTATTTGAATTCAAAAGATGGTTCCAATTGGTAAGAACAGAAAAAGTAGATGAGGCTATAGGCAAGAATCCAGCAATTGGAGCGAGATTAAACGCTAATAAAGAGAATTATCTTTTCCCGATACCTGTAAGACAATGCGAACTTAGAGGTTGGAAAAACAACCCTGGCTATTAAGTAATTTATCACAAAATCAAGAACTATATGAAAACATCAGAGATTAAATGGTTAACCATGTTACTATTCACTGCTATGCTGTTCATTACTGCATGTAGTGACGACACCATTCGTCCTCCTTATTTAGAAGAGGAAATTGAACCTACTCCGGAAACAAAAGAGTTTGTTGTTTACGATGCGATGAGTTATAAGAATAAACCGGATCTTACATCGGATATGATCTCTAACATACGCTTAATTTATGAAGCTTTCTTGTTAACTAATGAAGAGATTGATATGGATAAAGTTGCTACTCAAATCAGTATCACAAAAACATCCAACTATCAAACTGTCAGCACTGATATTGAAGCTTGGTATTCAAACAAGACCGATGAAGAAATTAAAACCGGATTGAAAACCGTATTTGACGCTTTTAAAAAAGAAATTCCCAGTTGTACTGTCGGTAATTATGGTATACCTGTGAGCGATTTAAACGTTTTCAGATATAATAGAACTGAACCAGAAGAAGAGATTATTAAATTATGGAAGAAAAAGAGCGAAAGAAGGCTCTCTGCCGGTGAAGTTTCAGATGTTCTTTATCCCTCATTATATATAATGACTCCGGACGTAGATCAGTGGCTGAAAGATTTAAAAACGACAGTAGAATATATCAAAGAAAAATTTCCTGATAAAAAGATTATCGGATATATCTGGCCGCAATATTATAATCTCAAAAATAATCCTGACTATATGAAATTCATTCCTGCTGAAAAATGGGATAAGATACTGGAAGGATGTTATACATATTTAGATGGAGCAGTGATATGGTCGAATGGAAAAGGTGAAGATGGTGAAACTGACGTTGCGTGGAATGACACAAAAGTCCAGGCAATGTATAGTGCTACAAAAACATTTATCGAACGGCACAAAGCTAACATAAAATTAGACAAGCCGATAGGCGGTGGCGATGATGGCGGATCAGAGCCTACAGAATTCTATGTATATGGTTCATTAAATTTCCAGAATACTCCTTCAAATCTATTAAGCTATGGCATACAACCCATATCAGTAATCAGTGAAGCTAATGTTTCCGAAACAGAAAAGCAAGGCAGTGTATATCCTCCTGTCATCGACAAGATCAAGAATTTAGCAACTGATGCTACACATCCAGTTTGTATATCTATCAGTACATGGCATGCGGACCGTTCTACAGATAATAGTGCAATGATGTCACGTTTCCAAACTGTATATAGCACATTCAAAGATAACAACTCAAAAGTAACAATCGGGTATCGTGGCGTTGGTCCCACAAGCCTCACCTCTCTCAGAGTCACCAACTATACTCAATCTGATTTTCAAAGAAATGACTCATGGCAGAGATACGCGGTAGAACCCATGAGAGGAATCAGGGAATATGCGGATGTATTATATCCTGAAGTTACAATCATCAATGACGATTTGGATACCTGGAAACAAGATTGCTCCGCAGTTCTGGAAGAAGCTAAATGGAATAATCCAAACAAGAAAATATTCGCCTGTATCATGACTAATTATTTCAACAAGACAGGAACTATACCAGAAGACTATGAAGCTTTTGCCGATGCATACAAGCCAATCAAGGAAGCTACCTGGTTGAATGCTCTTGAATATTTGTACCGAAGATGTGATGGTATTGTCATTATCGGTAATTGCCAAAAAAATGACCCTATTGAATATAGTGAAGACTTAGGTCTCATGAAGGCTACAAAAACTTTCTATGAAAATCATAAAAATATTATCGACAAGACATTACCCGAAGAAGAAAAGCCTACTACTGATAACCTAATTACAAATGGCGGATTTGAAGATAGTATAGAACCATCCTCCACATTGCCTGTCGTACATACGAATAGTCTTGTCCGCCCCCTAAGGCTTAGTGGTTTCTTTGATACTACAGCACAAAAAACATTTCCTACTGTAGATGGCACCGTTACTGTTCCTGATAATGTCTGGTTCCATAGATGCAACAACAATTCATGGTTCTGGTTTACCTATATTGATGATATGTCTATTGCCTATACAGGTGGTGGAACTCCAATCTCACATTCTGGTAATAAATCCGTAGTCATTTATACAGCAGCCAATGCGGATGCTGCCAAATACAGTAGTCATGCCAATAATTTAGAACACCTCCAGGGAGTTGCACAACGTTTATCCCTAGACGATAGCAAAAAATACAAACTACAATTTTTCTATTATCGTCCAAATCTTGTTTGGGGTACAACAGATGTTGCTGCAAATATAAACCATGCAGAAAAAATAGTCGTGGGAATTGTGTCCTCAACAGAAGCAAACGTAAATACAGACTATACATATGAAGAAGTTATCACGTTAGAGAAAACAGAAGGTTGGAAAGAATATAATATTACTTTTGATCTTCCCGATATCATCCAGAAAAATCCAGGTAAGAGTTTTGAAAAATGTGCCATATTTTTCAACATAGTACCTGAGATAGACAGTGCACAAAAAACACTGAAAACATTAGTTAATCTGGATGACATCAGTTTAACAGAGACGAAATAACAGAACATTCTTTAATTACAGTTTAATATAAATGGAATCTTAATTTATTTATATTAAACTGTAATATTGTTCATCTTATCCGACAAAAACATGAATAAAATTCTTCTAATATTATTTTTCATTGGAAACATATTAAATACTACCATCATACGTGGGCAGAATACTTGTCCTCTAATTCCATATCCACAAAGCAGTAGCAGGATAAATGAAACATTCCAACTATCAAGCAGATGTGTTATTGTATATACCGAAGAGTTTGAATCCCAAGCTTACCTTTTACAGAAAGAGCTTCTCCGATATACTTCAATCGCTGTAAGTACACTTCCTGATAAAGCAACTCTAGATTCAAATATTGTATACAATGTTATTAAACTTAAGAAAGACTATAAATTCAAATCAGAAGGATATTCTTTAAAAATGCACACCAAAGACATAACTATTACTGCTGGACAACCAAGCGGAATGATAAATGGTGTCATGTCTTTAGTTCAATTAACCAGATTATCCACGTTACAAAACACCCTTGTACCTATCGAATGCTGGGAAATAGAGGACAGCCCTTTATATGCCTGGAGAGGTTTTATGTTAGATGAAGCCCGTCATTTCTGGGGAATGAAAAAAGTAAAACAGATTTTAAACTGGATGGCCCTTTATAAACTAAATAGGTTCCATTGGCATCTAACCGACTCCCAAGGTTGGAGAATAGAAATAAAAAAATATCCCAAACTAGCTCTCATTGGAGGAATCGGCAATTATGGAGAAGAATACACTCCTGCTCAATTCTACACACAAGAAGAAATAAAAGAAATCGTAACTTATGCTCTAGAACGAAACATCCACATTATACCTGAAATCGATATGCCGGGACATGCATCTGCTGCTTCTAAAGCATATCCAGAATTTAGCGGTGGCGGTTCTCCTAAATATCCTGGATATACCTTTAACCCCGGGAAAGATTCCGTATACACTTATTTAACGGACATCCTAAAAGAAGTAGATGCGCTGTTCCCCTCGCAAGTAATCCACCTTGGAGGAGATGAAGTACATTATGGCAATCAGGATTGGAATACTAACAAGGATATCCAAGACTTGATGAAACATGAAAAAATGAAGAATTTAAAAGACGTAGAAAATTACTTTTTCCAAAGGATGGCTGATTCTCTTCTGCTTATTCATAACAAAGTTGCAGCTTGGGACGAAGTAGCTGATTCCCAATTATCTCCTGAACATACCATCGTATTTTTCTGGAGACAGAATAGACCTGAACAACTCCAGAAATCATTAGATAGAAAATTTAATATTGTATTATGTCCACGATTACCAATGTATCTTGATTATGCACAAGACACTTTACAAGTACATGGGGTTGACTGGAGAAAATTTTCATACAATTCTTATCAAAAAGTATATTCTTTCAGCCCACAAGATATACCAGTCAAATATCCTAAAAATTGTAACATACTAGGAATACAAGCTAATCTATGGACAGAGCGTATTGAAACAGAGGACAGACTCGATTATATGCTATTTCCTCGGATGGCAGCACTAGCTGAAAATGCATGGACAAAAGAAAAGAATAAGAATATCAATTCTTTCAATATACGTCTAAAAAAACAATTTAATTTATATAAGAAAGATCATATCTACTATTCAGATCCTTTTACCCCTAAAGAGACCGGAGAACCAGTTAGATAAAATCAACAATCAAAAAAATGAACAAAATTAATATTTACACGTTTCTATTTTGTACGATATTCCTTGCAATAGGATGTTATGCTCAACAAGCATCTTATCCCAAATCAAAGATATTACAAAAAAACTTTTCCAGCAATCTTAAAGATCAATTAAGAGAACTGGAAAAAGATTCTTTCGTACAATATTTAAACGAATGTCGGGAAAAATGGAAGAACAACCCCTACAGACCAATCTATCACTTTTCTAGTCCGGAAAGTATTTTGCACGATCCTAACGGTTTATGCTATTGGCAAGGGAATTGGCATTTATTTTATCAATATTTGCCCTCTAAAGATTTTAGACAACACTGGGGACATGCAGTCAGTCATGATTTAATTCACTGGAAAGATCTGCCCATAGCTTTATATCCCAGCCCGGAAAACATGTGTTATTCCGGTGCCACCCTAGCCGAAAAAGACAAAGTCATAGCTATGTATTATGGAGTTGACATAGGAGATATTGTGGCTACATCCAGCGATCCGTTATTACTAAACTGGGAAAAGGTAGCAACACCGGCTATTCCAAGAGTAAAATCAGGAGAGACTTTGCCATACTATGTGTTTGACCCTGCCATTTGGAAAGAAGACAGCATATACTATGCCGTGACGGGAGGACGAACAAATACAGGTCCCGGTAACAAAGCGATGCGATCAACTTCTCTTTTCTCTTCAAAAGACTTAAAAAACTGGAAATACGAACATAACTTCATGAAAAATGAATGTTTCTTACCACCAGGAGAGGATGCTTCATGCCCATACTTTTGGCCAATAGGAAACAGATATATCTTTTTATTTTTTAGCCACACAACCGGTAGCCAGTATTTATTAGGAGACTACAATAAAGAAGAACATTGTTTTTATCCAACATTTCACGGACGTTTTAACTTCATGTCTTTTCTCCCCGGAGGAGTACATGCTCCAAGCGCAACAAGTGATGGCAAAGGAGGAGTCATAGTTATACATAACATGCATACAGGCAAAAAATCTCCCGGCTGGAGAGGTATTACAACACTTCCGAGAAAACTCACATTAGACAAATGTGACACAATCAACATACAACCTTATGGAGATTATAAATCACTCCGTACCCACCATCAACATATAGATAAGACCCATCTACCGGCAAACAAAGAAATCATAATCGATAATATACAGGGAAATGCACTTGAAATCAAAGCTGAAATCAATATAAAATCTTCACCAATGATAGAAATGAATGTTCTACGTTCACCTGATAAAGAGGAATTTACTTCTATCAAATTTTTCAAGGATAGAGGAGTTGACTTAGTCAGAACAAATCCTGCACTGAAAAATCAAAGATGGGGTTTGATTTCACTTGAAACCGCCCACTCTTCCATACTCCCGGATGTAATATCCAGAGCACCAGAACTTGCTCCTGTATATCTTAAGCCGAACGAAACGCTTAAGTTACATATATTTATAGACAAAAGTATTATTGAAATCTTTGTTAATGACAAACAAGTAGTAACAACCCGAGTTTATCCGGGCAAAAAAGAAAGTATAGGGATTTCTCTAAAATCACAGGGAAGAGATGCTACTCTTATTAGTATGGATGCCTGGCAGATGAAAAGCATATACAAAGAGCTACAGAATGATTTTATAAAATAATACTTGATAAGAATACGTTTTTTGAATATGATTTTTCGTTTTTTCATCAATCCATAAACCAAAGAAAGCATACTTTTGCTTTAAATAATTACTCAATAGAACACAGTTACTATGAAAAATAAGAACCTATCAAACGAAAAAAAGACCTACTACATCTCAATAGCCATTTTAGCCGGAATGTTCTTTATCTTTGGATTTGTATCCTGGGTCAACTCCATACTCATTCCTTATTTCCGTATATCCTGCGAACTTACACATTTCGAATCCTACTTTGTAGCATTTGCTTTCTACATTGCCTATTTTGTAATGGCTGTTCCGTCAGGAATACTATTAAAGAAAGTAGGCTTCAAACGAGGAATCATGTATGGCTTTATGTTAACCGCATTAGGAGCCTTCATATTTGTTCCAGCCGCTTTAGCACGACAATTCGAAATTTTCCTGATCGGTTTGTTCTCCATAGGAACAGGTCTGGCAATCCTGCAAACGGCAGCTAATCCGTACGTAACCATTATTGGTCCGATTGACAGTGCTGCCCGTCGTATCAGTATCATGGGTATATGTAACAAGTTTGCCGGAATTATCTCTCCTCTCATTTTCGCTGCATTGATTCTAAAAGCTGATGACAGCGAACTTTTTGCCCTGATAGAATCGGGTACACTGGATACAATAACCCAAAGTGTTATGCTTGACGAACTGATACAACGTGTCATCGTTCCGTACACTATACTAGGAATACTACTTTTATTAGCAGGCATCGTCATTCGATATTCTGTCTTACCTGAAATTAATACGGATGAACAAAATGCGACAGATGACAAAGAAAGCGGTCATAGTAATCAGAAAAACATTTTTGGTTTTCCATACCTTATTTTAGGCGCATTGGCTATTTTCTTTCACGTAGGAACACAAGTGATAGCCATTGATACCATCATCAATTATGCCAATTCCATGGGTATGGATCTATTGGAGGCAAAAGCATTTCCCTCATATACTCTGGCATGTACGATGATCGGTTATATATTGGGAATCATCGTAATTCCTAAATATATCTCACAGAAAAATGCACTGACTATATGTACAGTACTAGGATTATTCCTTTCATTCGGAGTTGTATTTGCCGACTTTAATGTAACCCTTTTCGGCCATCAAGCCAATGCCTCCATCTTTTTTCTCAATGCATTAGGTTTTCCAAATGCACTGATTTATGCAGGTATCTGGCCGTTATCCATTCATGGCCTGGGAAAGTTTACCAAAACAGGTTCCTCACTGTTAATCATGGGACTCTGCGGAAATGCAATCCTTCCGTTAATTTATGGTCACTTTGCTGAAATATACGATTTACGTATCGGCTATTGGGTATTAATCCCCTGCTTCCTTTATCTTGCATTCTTTGCTGTCAAAGGACACAAAATCACTTCATGGAGATAAAAAACAAATGAATAAACCTCAAACAATATAAAATGAAGAGACTAATCATTCTAAACGGACAACTCATCTTTCCTGATCGCATAGATACGGGCAAGGCATTGATTTGCAAAAACGGAAAGATCGAACAAATCCTTGCCGACAAAATGCTTGAGATAAACCCGGACGATCAAATAATAGATGCCAAACAACAATATGTATCTCCTGGTTTTATCGATATGCATGTTCATGGAGGTGGCGGACATGATTTCATGGACGGAACAGTGGAGGCATTTCTAAGAATAGCGGAAGTTCATGCGAAGTATGGAACAACAGCTATGGTGCCTACAACTCTGACCTGCACCGATGAAGAGTTAATGAATACTTTTACTATTTATAAAAAAGCGAAAGTTCTGAATAATAAAGGTGCTAAATTTATAGGTCTACATCTTGAAGGTCCTTATTTTTCACCTTCCCAGTGTGGAGCACAAGACCCTAATTATCTTAAAAAACCATGCCCGAAAGAATATAACCATTTTATAAATATCTCACAGGATATTGTACGCTGGAGCATCGCGCCAGAATTGGAAGGAGCTATCGAAATGGGGGAAGAGTTGCAAAGACAGCATATCCTCCCTTCCATTGCACATACTGACGCAACCTATGAAGAGGTGGAAAAAGCAAACAAAGCCGGGTATACCCATATAACTCACTTATATTCAGCCATGTCATCCGTAACACGTAGAAATGCTTTTCGACATGCAGGAGTAGTGGAAGCTGCCTATTTGATTGATGATATAACAGTCGAAATCATCGCTGACGGTAACATCTCCCCAAGCCACTCCTTCAATTTGTTTATAAATTCAAAGGACCTGACAAAACTGCACTCTGTACCGATGCTATGCGGGGCGCTGGAATGCCAGATGGAGAGTCCATTCTAGGAAGCCTGACTAACGGACAAAAAGTTATTATTGAAGATGGCGTTGCAAAAATGCCGGATCGTTCTGCTTTTGCAGGTAGTGTAGCCACCACTGACCGTTTGGTTAGAACCATGGTACAATTAGCTGGCATCCCCCTCACCGATGCTATCCGCATGATGACACTCACCCCTGCCCGCATTTTACACATTGACTCATCAAAAGGTTCTCTTGAAGCAGGTAAAGATGCTGACATTATCATTTTCGACAATCAAATCAATGTTATTAACACAATATCAGAAGGCCATGTTATCTATAGTAAATGAATCTGAAACCAAAGTATTTCAACAAGAGCTATTAACCATTAAAATTTACCCCACTCTCCAACAAATGGGCAATGAAGCTGCAAAGGAAGTAGCTGACAGAATCTGCAAGCTCTTGGAAGAAAAGGCTGAAATCAATATGATCTTTGCCGCCGCTCCCTCACAAGACGAATTTTTAAATCATCTAATCCATGATAAGCGAATAGATTGGACCAGAATCAACGCCTTCCATATGGATGAATACATAGGTATTCATCCGGACGCGCCACAGAGTTTCGGGCATTTCCTCCGTATTCGTATCTTTGACAAAGTTCCTTTTAAAAAAGTGAACTACCTGAATGGACGCGCAGAGAGTCTTGAAGAGGAATGCAAACGATATGCCGATCTGCTTACTAAATATCCGGTAGACATTGTTTGCCTGGGTATCGGAGAAAACGGGCATATTGCTTTCAATGATCCGGATGTAGCTGATTTCAATGATCCCAAACTGGTAAAAATCGTAAAACTCGATCCGGTATGCCGTCAACAACAAGTCAACGAAAAATGCTTCGAAAGACTAGATTTAGTACCTAAAGAAGCATTGACACTAACAATACCTGCTTTACTAAAGGCCGAATGGATGTTTTGTATTGTTCCTTTCAAGAATAAAGCTCATGCGGTATATCGAGCCATTTACGGTGAAATTTCAGAAAAATGTCCAGCAAGTATATTGCGAAGAAAAGAAAAATCTTCGTTATATTTGGACACTGAAAGTGCAGAACAGATAAATTTATAACCAATCATGAAAAACAGAATCACTCTTTTCTTTGTATTGCTGATGATCAGTACCAGTATATACGCACAAAAAGTAATGAGAATAGGAATTATCGGTTTGGACACCTCCCATTCTACCGCTTTTACTGAATTGATCAATAGCGGCTCGGACGAAACATTTTCTAAAGGTTTCCGGGTAGTAGCCGCCTATCCATATGGTTCTAAAACAATTCAATCCAGTTATGAACGTATTCCCGGATATATTGAAAAAGTAAAGGCACAAGGAGTAGAAATCACCTCTTCCATAGCAGACTTATTGGATAAAGTGGATTGTGTACTTCTGGAAACGAATGACGGACGACTTCATCTGGAGCAGGCAATGGAGGTCTTCACGACGAGCCTGCGCCTCGCCGCGCTGGAACAGCTGATGGCACAATAACCCAAAATATTTCTGCACAACC
>ERZ773241.1979-NODE-1979-length-17864-cov-3.074457_pt1 | contig 17864 bp, 17 predicted proteins | sample MGYA00580989_ERZ773241 | MGnify/ENA primary metagenome ERZ773241 (study PRJEB29015, sample SAMEA2737804) | human gut metagenome | biome: human gut; feature: human-associated habitat; material: faeces | place: China | collected 2012 ... | reverse complement strand
CAATCCGATGATGCCAATTACTGCAGAATGACGAAATACATTCATCATACCGCTCCAGGTCAGTCCGTTTGTTGTCAGTGCATATACAATAAAAATCGCTACAAAAACAATGATATAACTGTTTTCTCCCAAAAATCCTGCCACACGTCCAGGAACTGTTGTATTCTTTTTACTCATTTTATTTTCCCTCCTCTGCCTGTGCTGCATTTGTTGAATACATCATAACTGTCATCTCGTCAATTTCCTGATGTTCCAGAATCTTAATGATTTCTCCGTTATAAAATACTGCACAGTAATCGGCAACCTTCTGAATCTCCGGTATTTCCAAAGTATTGATCAGAATCGTTTTGCCCTGCTTTGCAAGTTCCAGGATCGGAGGAACACCGATTCCACCACCCATAAGGAAAACTTTTTTCCCCTCAGCCTTCTCTACAGGAAAACCATTTCCCAGAGGTCCCAGTACCGGAATGGTATCTCCGGCTTTCATCTGTGAAAATTCATCAGTTCCGGTTCCCTGTCCGGTCACTCTGTAAACCAGATGAAGACGGCCATTTTCTTTGTCAATCTCACAAAGACTGATCGGTCTGGGAAGAATTTTGGATTTATCATTTGTATAAAGAGATACAAACTGTCCTGGTTTCGCATCTGCTGCAATTCTGTCAGTCTGGATCCACATACTGTAAATGCCTGCACCAATGCTCTCCTGACTTACAACAGTGCAGATTTCTCTTGTCTTTTCGCTCATTTCATGCCTCCTAGCGATTGTTTAAAGCAGTACTGATGTCTTCGATCATATCTTTTACCGCCTGGCGGGATGCATCTGCATAATTTAATTCACCAAAGGAAGCATATTTTTCCTGTTTGTAAGCTGCAATGATTCCTCTGGAGGAATTGACGATCGCACCAAGTCCGTCTTCATTAAAGAAATGAACAAGATCGGCACCTTTTCCGCCCTGTGCACCATATCCCGGTACCAGGATGAAGGTTTTCGGCATGATCTTACGGAGAGTTTTTCCCATTTCCGGATAGGTTGCACCTACTACAGCACCTACATAGCTGTATTCATTTCCCATATGTGATTCTCCCCACTGGGCAACCTTCTCTCCAACCCACTCATAAAGCGGACGTCCGTCAATGATTCTGTCCTGAAACTCTCCGCTGGACGGATTGGATGTTTTTACGAGTACAAAAAGCCCTTTGTTCTCTTCTTTACATACATCGATAAACGGGTTGACACTGTCAGATCCCATATATGGATTGATTGTCGCAAAATCTTCGTCAAAACCTGCGATTCTGTTACTTCCCACCTGAACTTTACCCAGATGTCCGACTGCATATGCAGCAGATGTGGAACCAATGTCACCTCGTTTGATATCTCCAATAACTACCAGACCTTTTTCTTTGCAATAATCAATGGTGTTCTTATATGCCATTAAGCCCGGAATACCAAACTGCTCATACATTGCGATCTGTGGTTTCACTGCAGGAATCAGATCGCTGATCGCATCAACGATTCCTTTATTATACTGCCAGATAGCTTCTGCTGCTCCCTCTAATGTTTCCCCCAGTTCAGAAAAAGCTTTCTTCTGAATATGCTGCGGGATATAGTTGAGCATCGGATCCAGTCCTACTACGATAGGAGCGTTTGTTTTTTTAATGTTTTTAATAAGTTTGTTGATCATGAGTCTTTCCTCCTGAATATTGATATGGTATTTTTATGCATTCTGGTATACAACTTTTCCATCACAGATTGTATAGAGAATTTTTCCCTTTACTTTCCATCCGTCAAATGGTGTGTTGCGTCCTTTGGAAGCAAATTCATTTTTATCTATTTTATATTCGTGATCAATGTCTGCAATGACAATGTCTGCCGGATGTCCCTTCTGAAGTGTACCTCTGTCACTTCCCAGAATCTGTGCTGGGTTCCAGCTCATTTTCTCAATAAGCTGTGAGATTGTAAGAATTCCGGTTTCTACAAGTGCAGTATAAGACAATGCAAAGCTTGTCTCAATTCCCACAATGCCAAAAGCCGCATTCCGGATAGAGCCTGTCTTCTCCGGCACTGCATGAGGTGCATGATCTGTACTGATCACTTTAAAGGAACCATCCTTCAGTCCTCGGATCAGTGCATCTACATCTTTCTTCGTACGAAGAGGAGGGTTCATCTTATAGTTTGGATCATCACATTTAATATCATCGGAAGTGAGGATAAAATGATGCGGGCAAACCTCTGCTGTGATATTGTCCAATCCCTCTTCCTTCACAATCTCCATCATCTTCGCAACACCTTCTGTGGAACAATGGCACAGATGCAGTCTTGCCCCTGTCTCTCTGGCAAGAAGAATATCTCTCGCTGCGATCACATCCTCAACTGCATTGCAGATACCTGGCAGACCAAGTCTCCGCGCATTCTCATCCTCATTCATACATCCATCACCGCGCAGATCAATATCCTCACAGTGAGCAAAGATCGGAACATTGAATTTCTCTGCCACTTCCATAGCTTCTTTGCAAAGTCTGGTATTCATAACAGATTTGCCGTCTTCAGATAATGCCGGGATTCCCGCTTTTACCATTCCTTCGATATCAGAAAGTTCCTGTCCCTTCTCCCCCTGCGTAATGGCACCTGCCTGGAGCACATGAATGCCGGCAAGCTGTTTTGCCTTATTATGCACATAATTTACACGATCCGGACTGTCAATTACCGGTGTTGTATTCGGCATTGCAACAACCGTTGTCACACCACCTCTTGCAGCAGCCCGGGAACCTGTCTCTATATCCTCTTTCTGTGTCTGTCCCGGATCTCTGAAATGAACGTGAAGATCGATCAGTCCCGGCATTACCAGACATCCCTTCGCATCTATTACTTTGTCGCTTTTATCTTTTATTTTAAGTTTCTCACCGATCTCGGTGATCACGCCATCTTCCAGATAAATATCGCCTTTTTTATCAGTGTCAGTAGCCGCATCTACGATACGTCCTCCCTGAATCAGAATACCCATGCAATTCTCTCCCTTCGTTGTCGTTTGACAATAACTTTCTGATATACATAATACACGAAACTTCTTCTTTTATAAAGCCTTTTTTTACTGATGTGCAGTCTTTTTTGCTTGACAATTCAAAATGCGGGAGATATAATCAGTTTATATCTGGATTATTTAATGTATAGTCACTGGTTTTTAGAGATTATATAACAGTATATAATCTGTAAAATCTGGTGATTTTTTTATTTGCCAGAAACTATATAATTTTTTTATTTTTTATGGAGGTAACAACATGAACAAGGGAACTGTAAAATGGTTCAACGCAGAAAAAGGTTACGGATTTATCACTGGTGAAGACGGTGCAGACGTATTTGTACATTTCTCCGCTATCAATGGTGAAGGATTCAAATCCCTTGAAGAAGGACAGGCTGTAACATACGACTTAACAGAAGGTGCTCGTGGTATGCAGGCTGCAAACGTTACAAAATTATAATTTATAATTTTTGTTAACGCGAGAGGATTGAATTCCGCACTTTTCTATACGGATTAAACCTCAAAAAAATCCCCGGATCATCCGGGGATTTTTTATTGCTTTTCTTCTGTGAATCCATCAGAGATTCAATTTCTATTTAGCATCTGCGCTGTCTGCATCCGTTGTTGAATCTGCTGTTTCTGCAGCTTTATCGTCTGCTACATTTGTATCATCTGCTTCTTCAGATTTATCTGCTGTTTCCGTTTCAGAATCATCTGCGGTTGTGTCTGCTGCATCAGCATCTTCACTGTCTGTATCAGTGGAAGCTGTTGTATCTTCTTCCTCCGCTGTATCTGCATCAGTGCTGTCTGTACCATCGGATGCATCTGTTGACAGATTCGAAATGTAATTGTCAAGTGCAGTAGTATCCATTACTGTATTCTGAACCACATTCTCTTTGGCTCCTGTCACTTTTACATATGCAGAATAACCAATCCATGCAACAATCACAACACAAATGAATGCCCAGGCAAACATTTCCAGTCCAAAAAGTACTTTTTCTTTTCTGTCTGTTTTGTTATGCAGTCCTTTTCTGGCCTTATAAGCATCGACTTTCTTCTGGCTCATGATAGATCTCCTTTGCATCAATATTTCGTATTTTTTGATTATAGCACACTTTACTGCAAAAGAAAACAATTAGTTTATACTGCAACGATCACTCCGCCGTCATTTGCATACATAGAACTTACACCCGCTGTATCAAGGACTACGATCTTTGCAAGTTTCATTCTCTCTTCAAAAGCCTCTTTGAGCACCTGTGCTCTTGCCGGACAATTGCAGTGACTGATGGCAAGAACCTTCTCTGCACTGTCCGGGGTTTTCTCGATTACCTGCTCTACAAGCTTGATCAGAGCACGATTCATGCCTCTTGCCTGATCCAGCTGGCAGATATTTCCATCATCCGTAGAACCCATGACCGGTTTGATTTTCAATGCACTGGCCACTAACGCTTTCACTTTGCTCAGACGGCCGTTCTTTCTCAAAGTATCAAGATTCTCAAGTATAAAAAATGTATGCTGTCCTTCAATATAATGTTCCACAGTTGAAACAACTTCTTCAAAACTCATCCCTGCTTCTTCGCATTCCTGTATCTTCATTCCGATCAGGCTTTCCCCGATGGATGCGGAACGTGAATTAAACACATGTATTTTTTTATCCGGATGGTCTTCCATAATAAGATCTCTGCCAAGCAACGCACTGTTATAGGAACCACTCAGCTCAGAAGACAAAGTCACTGCATAAATATGCTCAGCCTCGCAGTCATATGCTCTCATATATCTCTCAGGTGACGGGCAGGCTGATTTCGGACATTCCGGGCAGGCTGCCACTTTATCAATAAACTCTGCCTGATCAAATGTTTCATCATCTATGATCTGTTCAGCTCCTACCATCAGAGTCAGTGGAATGGATTCAAAACATTCATCTTTCTTCCATTCGTCCAAAAGTTCTCCACAACTATCTATGATAATCTTATATCTCAATTATATCGTCCTCTTTTCCATTATATGTAGTATTCAATACCAGATATATCTTATCACACCGCTTTACGTTTGAAAAGACTTTTTAATAAAAACACTGTTCTTTTTTTCAAAAGTGCTTTATAATAAAAAGACGCTTCCCGCAAAGTGCAGGAAGCGCTGCCTAATCCACAAAATATGTTCAGAAATATGCAGCAATCCAGAAGTCTTTTTTTAATTCTGAACAGCTGTAAATCATGTTATCAGAGAGGTGTTGTATGCTTGCTTTAAAAATTACTGATGTAAAAGATTTTATGAATAAGCTCCTGATCGGTGAGGTATTTGACCGTTTTTCTCTTGTCGAGGCATCTGTGACAACCTTCAACACTTTTACCATAAACGGAAAACTTCATTACGATTTCTTTGATACTGACACAAAGGCTGCTTTTGAGGAGAATTCCACAGAATATTCCCTCTGGCATGATGTAAAACCTTATTGTTTTTCTATCATACGCGGCAGACGCACACCTTTGAATTTCAGGATTGTATTTGAACTTTCTCATGATCAGACACAGTCGTTGTTAAAAAATGAACAGCATATTGCAGATATTCCTGTGCAAAGCTTTTATCTGAATATCCGGTACAAGAACCAGTCCCTTTTATGTACAACAGGTGTTTCTTATACTTCATTCAGTCCGGATAAACGTCTGGAACATCTCTGGGATGATTCCATGACTGTTTTTCTCTCCAGTCATCACATTCCCTGTGAGAAATTATGAGTAGATTCTGTTATCAGTCTTTATCCGAATAACGCAGATAATAGACCAGAATATCTATAAACTCACTATTCGTCGGTTTATCTGCCATTGTACACCCTGCCATTTCTTCCAGTGTATCCTTATGATTCATCCAACATAAGTTTACCAGTGTTCTTATGTTGTGTTCTACATTAGACGGTGTTGATTTATATTTTCTTGCAATGACCGGATAAATATCTTTGGTGACTTTTACCGGTCGCTCATAAATTTTCTGTGCCATTTCTACTGCATCCACAACATAATAATATCCTTTATACTTTGATGTTGCACCCAATTTTCTAATAACTCCATAAACTGCACTCATACATCGTTCCTCCTGTAATTTCCATAATCTGTGTTTTTACAGATTTGGATATCTCATTTATTTACACACATTTCTCTATAAGTAAATGAAAGTCACGATATTGGCTGCCCGGAAGCACCATTGCAGTCACTATTCTCTGTAACCCGTTATATTTTCTGCGGATTCGGCATATTCATTAAAATATCGGCAACTTAATAATAGGAATTCATAAGACATTTGTCAATACCAATGTAATTGTTTTCCACAAAAATAAGGAGCAAAAGTTATTCTCTGCTCCTTATTTGATATTCTGCTATTCTGACAGGAGTATCTGTCCTCTCATTGATCTGCCGGCAAATTGCCTGCTTTCTATCTTATTTTGCAATCATCAGCAAAATTTCATTGCTTCTCTGAACAAATCTGGTCATTTCGTCCGGTGAAAGCTGTTTATGGCTCATCATCGCAAGGTCATACAACTGTTCACAGATAAGCGGAGCCTTGTCAGATTCCTGATTCTCTGCCAGATATTTAACCAATGGATGATTCGCATTCAGAACCAGTGTTTCCTGTCCGCCAAACATATTCGGATCCATTCCATACATATTATACATCTTCATCATATCCTGCATACGGCGGCTCTCTTCGGAAAGAGTCATCATTGCTGATACATTTTCATTTTTCAAATTCTCAACATGTACTTCCAGTTTATCTTTATTAAGGCTCTTGCGGAAAAGTTCTGTCAGTGCTTTGACAGTTTCTTCATCGGCAGTACCCTCACCCTTCATTTCTTCGGTCAGATCCGCATCAATACGCTTAAACTGTACTTCCTGATGTTTCTGCTCAAGACTGGAAATAAATGCACTGTCAATATTATGCTTCAGGATAACGGCATCTTTTCCTGCTTCCTTAAACATATTGATATACTGACTCTGCTGAACTTCATCAGTTACATAGAAAATTACTGTCTTCTCAGGTTCTTTCGCTTCCGCATTGTCTTTGTTTTCAGACTCTGCTGCATCTTCTTTCTTTTCTTCTGTCTGAGCCTCAGTTTCTTCTGTTTCTTTTTTATTCTCTTCAATGCAGTCCTTTAATGTGAGATATTTGCCATCAAGATTCTTAAAGAGTACATAATCTCCCATTTTCTCTGCAAACTTAGCATCTTTAATACAGCCATATTTAATAAACGGGCTGATATCATCCCAGTATTTCTCATAAGATTCTCTGTCAGTCTTGCACATTCCGGTAAGCTTATCTGCCACTTTTTTGGAAATGTATTCAGAAATCTTCTGTACAAATCCGTCATTCTGCAATGCACTTCGTGACACGTTCAATGGAAGATCCGGACAATCGATCACACCTTTCAGAAGAAGCAGGAATTCAGGAATTACTTCCTTGATATTATCTGCGATAAATACCTGATTGTTATAAAGTTTGATCGTTCCTTCAATGGAATCATACTCTGTATTGATCTTCGGGAAGTACAGGATACCTTTTAAATTAAACGGATAATCCATATTCAGATGTATCCAGAATAACGGTTCCTTATAATCCATAAATACCTTGCGGTAAAATTCCTTGTATTCATCATCTGTACATTCATTCGGATGCTTCATCCAGAGCGGATTAATATCACTGATGGAAACCGGACGTTTATTGATCTTTACTTTATCCTTTGCAGGAGAAATTTCAACAACTTCCTTTTCACCTTTATCATTTTCTTTTTCTTCTGTCTTTGCTTCCTCATGAATATGTTCAACAACTACATCATCGTCTCTTAACTCAGATTCATCAATTGTCTCATATTCCTGAGGTGCATTTGCTTTGGAAAGGTAAATATGAACCGGCATGAAGGAACAGTATTTCTCAAGAATCTCACGCATACGGTACTCATTTGCAAATTCCAGGCAGTCTTCATTCAGGAACAGGGTGATTTCTGTACCAATCGTATTCTTGTTACCTTCCTGGATATCATATTCTGTTCCGCCATCGCAGGACCAGTGTACAGGCTGTGCACCTTCTGTATAGGAAAGTGTATCAATATGCACTTCATCCGCTACCATAAATGCAGAATAAAATCCAAGTCCAAAATGACCAATCATCTGATCATCTGTAGTTTTGTCTTTATATTTCTCAAGAAACTGAGTTGCACCTGAAAAAGCAATCTGGGTAATGTATTTCTCTACTTCATCAGCAGTCATGCCAATACCATTATCGATGAATTTCAGAGTTTTCTCATCAGGATTAACAATTACCTGAATCTCCGGTTTGTATCCTTCCGGAAAAGTATATTCTCCCATTACTTCCAGTTTTTTCAGTTTAGTGATCGCATCGCATCCGTTGGAGACCAGCTCTCTTACAAAAATATCATGATCGGAATATAACCATTTCTTGATGATTGGGAAAATATTTTCACTGTTAATTGATAAATTTCCATGTTTTACAGCCATGCTGTCCACACTCCTTTTTGTTTTTAATCATTTGCCGCAACTTTATCTGTCAATATACTGCATTCTTATCTGCTCTGCCTCCGGAGCCAAAACTATCCTCTCCTGTTTATCCTTTGAAATAGCTTTTGACTCCTGTAAGTTGCTTCTCTGAAAGATATAGTAATACCATTTATTCCAAAAGTCAAGAAAAAATTAGCACTCACCAAAAATGAGTGCTAATAATTTTATATTTTACATATTCCCCTGTATTTTTTTCTTCAGATAACTCTTATTTCTTTCGTCTTTTGTATACCACAACTCCCACAATACATCCTGCTGCAATCGCCAGAATAATCACAAACGGTGTGATATTAGTCGTATCTCCTGTCTTTACCGCTGATTTCGCAGTTGCTCCATTCGGCTGCGGAGTCGGAGTCGGAGTTGCAGTTACAGTCTGCGCCTGTGTAATACTGAAATTCACCTGTTTAGTATCCTGCTCCCCTGTATTCTTCCATTCACTTCCATTATACTTCTGACGGTCAAATGTAACTGTCAATGTGTAGGTTCCGGCCTTCGTAATTCCAAATGCAGCAGTATAAGGTGCACTGCTCCAGCTATTTGTATTGATCACTTTCCAGTTATACGGTACATAGCGGACATCTCCCTTTCCCGGACTTTCATTGTCCATACCCGCTCCGACTGCTGTAAATGTAATCTTTGACTGTGTTGTGTATCCATCTGAACTGATTCCTGTAATCTTATTATCTGCCGGATCTGCAATTTTCGCCTTGCGGGTAGCTTTAACCGTAAACTGAACTTTCACTTCTGCACTGATCTGCTGTTCATTATCAATCACAACTGACTCTGTATAGGAGCCGGCCTTTAACCCCTCCTTCGGGCGGATTTTAAATGTACAGCTCTCCCCCGGTGCAAGCTCTGTGGCTGAAAGTTTCCCGATTTTAAAGTTTTTACCTGACGGTGCATTTAAAGTTACATTTGTATTCCCCTCATTCGTCACTGTAACTTTCTGCGCTTCCGGTGCCTCACTATATCCTTCTTTTGCTTTTCCAAAATTCAGTTCTTCCGGTGTTACGGATAATTTATAAATCTTTTTCACTTCCGAAACAGTCGCAGAAGCTTTGATTGTTGTCAATACATCCTCCTGTCCTTCCGAACTGGTCTGGGCTATCTGAATACTGTCCAGGTAATTGCCGACTTTCAGACCGTTCACCGGTACTGCTGTAAATGCAGCAGAATCTCCCGGCTCCAGCACTGATGCCGAAAGTTCCCCAATATCAAAATACTCTGCATATGGCTGCATCAGCGAAACAGTTGTATTTCCTGTATTGGTAAGTGTAATGGTCGTCGCTTCAGGAGTATCATAACCTTCCTTCAGATCATCATAACTGAAAGATTCCGGATCTGCCTGAACTGCTGTGATCTGTTCCTGTTCTGCCTCTTTTACAGATACTTCCGCAGTTACCTGCGCTGCCACTTCCGAATCCTCTTCACTTTCAAATATCAGGGTATCACTGTAATCCCCCTTCGTCAGACCGGTTTTTGGCTGTACCATGAACATAAGAGAATCACCTTTTGCAATCTGTATTCCTGATACAGCTTCACTTCCATCTTCGTTCATCACCTCAAAATAATCTGATTTCGGTATCTTTAAAGTGACAGTTCCATCCCCTGTATTTGTTACGGTTACGGACAGTTTCTCATTGGCCTGTGTATAATTTTCTTCGATATCGCTGAAATTAAGACTTCCTGTATTTACCTCAAGAGACTGTGCCTCAAGAGATGCATCTGCATTGTCACCTGCCGATGGAGCCTCGCTGTCATCCGGCGTCTCTGTCGGTTCTGCAGAAGGCTCATCCGAAGGCTTCAGATCTTCGTCATCTGATGAATCATCCTCACCTTCAACTGCAATCTTCGCTTCAAAAGAAACCTCAATACCTTCTTCCGTCCGGTATGTGATCATATCATCATATTCACCCGGTTCCAGTCCTTCTCTCGGCTGTATCCATACGCTTACAGATTCACCTGCACTCAGCGGTTCTGTAATATCCTGAACCATAAAATGTTCCGGACTGATCTCCTGAAAATTCAAGTTCTCATTTCCGGTGTTCGTAATCTGCACATACTGTGCTTCCACATCCTCAAGATCACTCTTTACTGTTCCAAAATCACAAATCTGATCTTCGCTGTCCTCTACAGTGGCAGTCGCTTCGTAAGTCTTTTTATCTTTATCATCTTCACCTGCTGCCTGTCCATCTTTCTCTGATCCATCTGTCTGCACATTTCCGTTCTCATCCACCTGCAGCTGATCTTCTGTATAAATTTTCATCTGGGAATCATCAGTACCTTCTGTTGTTTCCTCCGGCTGACCTTCTGTGTTCTGAGATCCATCTTCCTGTTCATTTCCTGCATCCTGCTGTACATCTTCTGTTCTATCTGTGTCCTGATTTTCAGAATCCTGACTGCCTTCTGCATTATCTGCTGTTTCTTCCAACTGTGCATTCTCTGTTCCATCTGCCGTTTCTGCCTGCTGTGTATCCTCTGCTTTCGCCTCTTCTTCAGTTGCAGCTACCTCTAACGTCTTTGCAGTAAGAGTACCTGTCAGTCCGCTTCCATCTACAGGGGTCAGATCAAGCACCAGTCTGCATCCCAGGTCATCCTGAGTGATCGTATAGGTCTTCTCAGTACCTACCTGTGTTAACTCTTTCTCCCCGGTCTGTCTTGACCAGGAAAAAGTAAAATCTTCATCCGTAACCTCTTCCGGTGTAACCTTTGCATAATCTGCACTCAACACTACGCCTACAGCTGCAAGTCCCTTAATCTTAAGCTTACCGCCCAATTCTCCTGACGGAGCTGCCGCAAAAACCATGGATGGAATCATTGAAATAACCATCATCACAGTCATTACAACTGCAAGAAATCTCTTTCTCTCCATCTGTAGTCCTCCTTTTCATTTATAATAAGATTTGTAATTATTCAGCAGCCGCTCTGAAGGTACTGAATAATTACAGTTCTGTGATGCTTCTGCGTCTGTCTGCCCTTTTCATTCCCATCACAGACCACAGCATCGTTTTTTCTCTGTATAAAAGCATTATAGCATCACATTTTCCGGAAATGTAATCTGTATTTTCTCCCTTAAAACAACTTCAGCCCCTGAGTATCAGAGTTCAATTTTCTCCAATATTCAGGGACCGAACTGTGTTTTACAGTTATTTCTCCGATATATCACGTGATATCCATAATTTGACCGAACAGTTTTTATCCTTCTACTATCAGATATTTTCCATCCGGCAGAGCAAATACTTCACTTGCATCTTCCAGTTCTTCATCTGACATTCCTTCCACATCAGCGCCTGCTTCTTCCAGATATTCTCTCACTTCTTCAATAGAATCCACAACCTGCGCCATGCAATCCTCAAGGAATGCTTCCGCTGCTTCATATGATTCTGCTACCGCCTGTGGAAAAAGCTGCTCCTGATTTTCAAGAAACGTATTAATACATTCTTCTGTAAACAATTTAAATAACCTCCTCAATCTTTCCCTTTGCCCGGATCAGCTTCTCAAGGACCGGTTCAACCTGTTTTGTCATATAGGACGTAGCTGCCCGTACCCCCTCCTTGGAATGCTCCATGGCAAAGCCATATTTTACCGCTTTAAGCATCTCTATATCATTATATTCGTCTCCGAACGCAATACATTCTTCCGGCGAAATATGATATCTTTTCTGATATTCTCTGATTCCTTTTGCCTTGTTTGTTCCAAAAGGAATAAAATCAATCCACTCATTTCCCGAAGTGACAACAACACATTCTTTTCCAAATCTGTCCATCCAGTATTTCACAGATTCTTCTGTAAGGCCGGCCGGTTCAAACACAGCCAGCTTCATGATAGGAGCCGTCATCTCTTCCATGCTGTTTACAAATCTGCATTCATTTTTTACTTCATATAACATATGGTCATGAAATCTCTTTGTCTTCGGCATCAGGTAGTGGTAATCCTTTGCAGAACAGGTAAACTCGGCATCCTTCTTTTCCAGGATTGCAGAAATAATCTCCCCTGCCAGCTTTCTGTCAAAAGAATCCTGATACAGTACCTCTCCATGATCCACTGCCAGTGCACCATTCTCCGAAATATAGGAAATCTCTGAAGCAACAGGTGCAAACAGCTTTGTCATATTCGGATATTGCCTTCCACTGGCTGCTACAAACATAATCCCCAGTTCCTCTAACTGCCTGATCAGCGAAAAAATTTCTTCAGGCAGAGACTGTGCCTTATGTAAAAGTAACGTCCCATCCAGATCACTTGCAACCAACTTAATCATTTCCATGTTCCTCGCAAATTTTTACCAGATCTGTCGGTTTCTCAGCGACAAGATCTGCTCCATTCTCATTCAGTTCTTTTCGGTCACGAAAGCCCCATAGCGCACCTACTGTATACATTCCTGCTGCTTTACCGGTCTTCATATCTGTACTTGTATCTCCCACATACATACATTCTTCCGGTTTTACACCAAATTTCTCCGCAACCATAAGCGGACCATCAGGTGCCGGTTTCCTGCGGATTGCTTCGCTCTGACCAACTACCATATCAAATTCCCCGTCAAAAAGCTGCGCAATTACTTTCACAGCTGCAGGATGAGGTTTATTTGAACAAACTGCCAGCTTCATTCCATGTTCCTTCAATTTCTTTAAGGTTTCCGGCATTCCCTTATAGGGAACTACTTTATACATCGGATCTGCTTCAAACATTTCCCGGTAAAGCTTCTGTCCCTCATCATAATGCGCAAGTTCCGGATCCCCCGCATCCTTAAGTGCGCGGCGGATCAGCATATTTGCCCCTTCTCCGCTGTAATATCTGAAATTATCCACCGGAAGTGTTTTCAACCCGAATTTTTCCATAATAATATTAGTCACATAAGCCATGGAATCCAGCGTATCAGCCAGTGTTCCATCCAAATCAAATATACATGCTTTAATCATCTTTTGTCATCCTCTTAAGTTAATTCCTGATTTCTTCATTTCATAAAATAATCTGGCAACCGGGAGTCCTACCACATTATTGTAATCTCCGCTGATCCCCTTTACATAAATTCCGAAAAGTCCCTGGATGCCATAGCTTCCAGCCTTATCCATAGGCTCTCCTGTAGCAACATACTCTCTGATCTCCTCATCTGAAACCGGATAAAAAGTCACATCTGTACTTTCATAAAAAGTATGTTCTGTCCAGACTTTTTCTTTCTTTTCCCATACAGAAACGCCGGTATATACCTGATGAGTATTTGCCTGAAGTTTCTTTAATGTATTCACTGCATCCTCTGTATCATGAGGTTTGCCAAGGATCACATTCTCAAACACTACCACTGTGTCAGATCCGATCACAATTGTTCCGTCGGCACTATCTTTCATAGTGCGGATAACAGAAGCTGCTTTATCCGAAGCCAGCTGTTTTACTGCCTCTCCCGGATTGTCTGAGATACGATTCTCATCACCTGATGCAGGCAGCACTTCAAAATCCACGCCAGCCCGTTCCAACAGTTCTTTTCGTCTGGGTGAAGCAGATGCCAAAATAATTTTTCTCATAATAACCTCTTCTTTCCTGTCATAGTATACCTTGTATCTTTTTGGTATGCAACTGCTTTCATTAACTCTTTCCATAAAATTTCGCTTTCCTTTTTATCTGAAAAGTATTAAAATAACAATAACCTATAGCTGAATAAAATGGTGTCAGGAGTAAAAGATATTTTTATCCTGACTCGCTGTCAAAAATAGGAGAATATCAGAAAGGAGTTTATGATTATCATGGCTAAAATTAATAAATACTGGGGATATGTTGCAATAGGTGCCCTTACAGCAGCTGCTGCCGGTGCTGTAGCTGCCCTTATTGCCAAAAAAGGATCCTGTAAAGAGGATTTTGATTTTGAAGATGACTTTGATGATTTCGATCTGACTGATGAAAAGGAAACTGCTAAGGAAGATCAGGAACCTGCCGAAGATTTCCAGTCCTGGGAACATACAGGCGAACAGTCTGCAACAGATGACACCGAAAGCGAAGAAGCTGAAGAAGCTGCTGATACAGACGATTCTGAGAAGTCTTCCGATAAAGCTGCTGAAGTTGAGATTAAAGATGCAGAAGAGGAAGAAGATGCCGATGAACCCGAGAATTTTGAAGAGACTATGGACGCTGCATCTGAATCTGAAGAATAAACGTTACCGTTCACAGTAACGTAACCAAAAAGGAATGTTACTTCACGATTATACAATCGTAGAAGCAACATTCCCTTTTTATTCTGATTATATTACTATTTCAGTCTCATTATGCTTTCGGAAGTTTAAATGAGCTCTTCAGAGACACGATACGGTTGAATACCGGTGCACCCTCTTTAGAATCATGGATATCTGCACAGAAAAATCCTGTTCTTACGAACTGGAAGCTGTCATATCCTTTTGCTTCCATAAGTGCTGGTTCTACATATGCAGTAACTTTTGTCAGAGAGTTCGGATTTACATTCAGAGAACCATCTTCTTTGTTGTATACACCCTTCTCCTCGTCTACGATATTCTCATAGAGACGTACTTCTGCTTTTCCTGCCTGACTTGCTTCTACCCAGTGAATGGTTCCTTTTACTTTTCTGCCATCCGGCGCATTGCCACCCTTTGTTGCAGGATCATAAGTACAGTGTACAACACGTACAGTTCCATCTTCATCAGCTTCATATCCTGTACAGGTTACAAAATATGCATTCATAAGACGAACCTCTGTGCCCGGGAACATTCTCTTATATTTCTTAGGCGGATCTACCATGAAGTCTTCTCTCTCAATATAGAGTTCTCTGCCAAACGGTATTTTACGGGTTCCCAGTTTTTCATTCTCCATATTATTCGGAGCTTCCAGATATTCTACTTCGCCTTCCGGATAATTATCGATCACAAGCTTGATCGGATCAAGAACAGCCATCAGACGCGGACGTTTCAGTTTCAGATCCTCACGGATGCAATATTCAAGCATTGCATAGTCAACAGAGCTGTTTGCTTTGGATACACCGCAGAGTTCTACAAACATTTTGATGGATTCCGGTGTAAAACCACGGCGGCGCAGTGCTGCGATGGAGACCAGACGTGGATCATCCCATCCGTCTACGATGCCTTCCTCTACCAGTTTCTTGATATAACGTTTACCTGTAACTACATTTGTCAGATACAGTTTTGCAAACTCGATCTGCTTCGGTGGCTGCGGATATTCCAGTTCTTTTACAACCCAGTCATACAACGGTCTGTGATCCTCAAACTCCAGAGTACAGATGGAATGTGTGATTCCCTCAATCGCATCTTCGATAGGATGAGCGAAATCGTACATTGGATAGATGCACCATGTATCACCTGTTCTGTGGTGAGTCATATGAGCAACACGATAGATAACCGGGTCACGCATATTCATGTTCGGAGATGCCATATCGATCTTGGCACGAAGCACTTTCTCTCCGTCTGCATATTTGCCTTCTTTCATCTCTTCAAAAAGCTGCAGGTTCTCTTCTACGCTTCTGTTTCTGTATGGACTTTCTTTACCCGGCTCTGTAAGAGTTCCACGATATTCACGGATCTGATCTGCTGTCAGGTCACATACATAGGCTTTGCCTTTCTGGATCAGCTTTACAGCAGCTTCATACATCTGTCCGAAATAGTCAGATGCAAAAAACAGTCTGTCTTCCCAGTCTGCACCAAGCCATTTGATATCTGCCTTGATGGATTCTACAAACTCACTCTTTTCTTTGGTCGGGTTTGTATCATCAAAACGCATGTTGAACTTGCCGTTATATTCCTGTGCAAGACCATAGTTTAAAAGAATAGATTTCGCATGACCGATATGAAGATATCCATTCGGTTCCGGCGGGAAACGCGTATGCACGGTGTCATAAACACCCTCTGCTAAATCTTTATCAATGATATTCTCAATAAAATTTTTGGAAACTGTTTCGTTCTCCATCTTTTTCCCTCCTGTTGTCGTATTTTATACTGTTTTATCACACATCTATATATAAAAAATACAACTGAATATTTTTTATGTCGAATGAATTTATATTATCATTGGAAATTCCATCTGTCAACCGTTTACACAACAGTGACAGGCCTTATATTTCTCAGACGTTACTGTTCACTCCGTTCACAGTAACGTAGCCAAAATTCATTCCAGATTGCCTGCGGCAATGGAATTTTGGCTTGTATGTCTCGGGATTTTGGCATATTCATGCCAAAACACCTTGCGGGACAGTGGTGTGTGAACAGTAACTCTCAGACTCATCTGCACTCTCTTTCAGCAGCTCATATCCTTGACTAACATCTTGCAAAATATTATAATTATATCAACATATCAAGGAGGTGCGGCAATATGAGTAATGCACTACCAATTGAAGATTTAAGTAAAACTTACCTGGAACATTCTATGGTTATCAATAACTTTGTTATCAAGATCGGCAGCCAAATCAAAGACAGCTTATGTCGTGTCTTTGGTGATGGTGTTCAGTATGAATGGCGTGAAAATGATGATAAAGTAATCATTCCTGACGTATCAATCATCTGTAACCTGAGAGACCGTAAGAACATTTCTTTCACTGGCATTCCCCGCTTTGTGATGGAAGTTTTGTCCAATGCCACAGAAGAATATGATCGACATGAAAAAATGAATATTTATTGCAAGGTCGGTGTCTCTGAGTATTGGATCGTTGACTGGAGAAAAAAATCTGTAGAGATTTATCTCTTCGATTTCAAAGAAGATGGCACTGGTTATCCGTATCTTTATAAGACTGTCACAGCCCAGAATAAAGAAGATTTACATCTGGTTATGTTTCCGAATCTGAAGATAACCTTTGACGAGCTGTTCGACATTGGTGAATATTAACGAAAAATAAGGCATAAACCAAGGAAATAGTTTACTCTTTTTATTTGTTTCAGAATGTTTCAGAATCACTTGCATATTGATTTCCTGATCTGCATATGCTATAATGCCAGTAGGCGAAAAGAAATAGCAAGTCCATGTAGACAAAAAGAATGAAGCCCTCAGTAGTGCGAATACTGGGGGCTTCTTCTTATTTTTTATGGCAGACAAGAAACTGCCAGGTTAGTGTTGCCCTACTTATCTCCGTCTAACCATTTGCAAACATAATAGGCAGCTATGCTTGCCATAAAGGTGACAAGAAAAGAAACAGCAAGATTCTCCATATAGACTTCACCTCCTCCCGTTGCCGGGTATCGGTTGGACAACACTGTAAGTATAACATATCTCTTGTCATTCTGGAAGTACAAACAGTTCTTAGAAGTTTATAAAATAATACTGGGTTTATTCGAGTATATCA
>ERZ773241.1974-NODE-1974-length-17901-cov-4.707946_pt1 | contig 17901 bp, 20 predicted proteins | sample MGYA00580989_ERZ773241 | MGnify/ENA primary metagenome ERZ773241 (study PRJEB29015, sample SAMEA2737804) | human gut metagenome | biome: human gut; feature: human-associated habitat; material: faeces | place: China | collected 2012 ... | reverse complement strand
GAGCCAGTTTGAGAAAGCATATGAAGAGGAGCATCGAAAATGTAAATGGAGGCATGATTCCCCTCCAAGACCGCCGCTTAGGACAGACTAGAGGAGGATAGGTGTGGGATATTTTTCGAAGATTTATGCATCTGAACTGCCCCATCGGGCCAAAGCTGTCTATATGTACCTGAAAGACCGATGCAATGCAGAGGGACAGTGTTATCCGGCAATTGGTACCATTGCAAGGGAGATGAATCTGTCACGAAGGACGGTAGAACGGGCAATCCAGGACTTGGAAAAGGCTGGTCTACTTCAAAAAGAGCAGCGGTGGAGAGAAAATGGTGGCAGAAGCAGCCTTTTATATACCTTGACTGAGTACAGTTAAAAGAAAAGTGCCACCAGGGGGGACATCTGCCCTTCTGGTGGCATAAGGGATATAGCATTGTGGCGTATCCTGCTAAGAGAACACTTGAAAATTATCATAGGCAGAAAAAGAAATACTTTAGAAAGACTATTTTTCTGTATGGGAATGCCCCAGCATTTCGTGGACTGCAGCCAGGATTACTTTTTTATCTCTGGCAGTTAGCTCCATGAACAGCCGGAGGAGTTCTTGGTCTTCTTTATCGACAAAAGACAGCTGAGGATGGATCAGGGCGTCACCAGGGATGTTGAGCAGGTGTGCTAAGCGAAGCAGGACTTCCAGGCTGGGACGTTTTTCGCCTTTTTCAAGCCCCATAAGAAAGCGGGGGGTGATATCGACCTGTTCAGCTACCTGTTCCTGTGTCAAGCCTGCCCGCTTTCTGGCAGTTTTAAAAATAGCTCCCATATAAGATGTATTGAAAACCTCCACTGATAGTTCACCTCCACTGTCATTTTACAGTTCTTGTTGAAAGAAATGAACGCTCTAATAATTCTTGTTATACATGAACTAATAGTTCAAAAAAGATGGTGTGTTAACATTTTATGAATTGCTTTTTCTTTATGAAATCTTCAAAATAGAAGTTTATCCTTTTTCTTATAATTAATTATAAAGAGAGGATACGACAGAATATGAGTAAGATTTTAAAAACAACAGACCTTTGTAAATCTTTCAGCGGGCAAAGTGTCGTAAACAACTTATCACTGAATATTGAAAAAAATTCCGTTTATGGATTATTGGGGCCGAATGGAGCAGGAAAATCCACAACACTAAAAATGATCACAGGTATTTTGAGGCCGACTTCTGGAAGTATTGAATTTGACGGTCATACATGGAAGCGCAGCGATTTAAATCATATCGGAGCATTAATTGAAATGCCGCCTCTTTATGAGAACTTAACTGCCTATGAAAATCTGAAAGTTAGGACAATCATTTTGGGATTGCCAGATAAGAGAATTGACGAAGTGCTGCAAGTTGTCCGACTGACTGGAACAGGCAAGAAGCGAGCCGGACAATTTTCTCTTCAGTTTTACTGGTAATAGTGAAATTTCTCTTAAAATTTCTTTTTCCTCTAATTCGATTCCTATCACATCTACTTCTTCAATGTTGTACTTAGGATGTCTATTTCTATATCTGATTTGATTTTTGCAGATATTGATACAAACACGCATTAGCCATGCTTTTTCATGTTCTTGATTATTTAACTTAGGTTTTTTTAGTAAATATCTTACATACGTTTCCTGAACCGCGTCCTCAGCATCTTGGACATTAGACAGCATAAACACTGCTATTCGATAAAGATTGTCCATGTACTCGATAAACAATTCCTCTGTTTTCATTTATTTTTACCTCTCTATATAAAACACACCATATAAGCCGTTATGGTGACATATTATTTGAAAAAATTTATTCGGCTTTCATTTGTTTCTTTGATTCATTATTTGAATGCTAAAAAAGGCGGTAGCATATTCGGCTATCGCTGAAGTTTGATAATCAGCGTTCGATATGAACATTGCAGGATAATAGTTTCGTTATATCAGGAAAACGGTTATAAATGTAGAAAATCCCGGCGAGTGTCGGGACTTTGTGGACGGTCTGGGTAATACTATGGTATTGCTTATTCTTTTTTCAAATCGTTATGAAATCTTCAAATATGTTATGTAATATTAAATTTTATATCTAATTTTCGATTATCTGCATAAATACTATACTTTCAAGCATTTTGAAGTATAGTAAAACACTCATTTTACCACGAATTTACCACTATTGAATGAGCCTTGATATGATAATGAAACAGCACTAAAAAGACACGATTGGCACCTGCGTGGTGTCTTTTGTTAAAAAGCAGTCAATCATAAAGACTAACTGCTCTGTGTGTAAGGATATAAAATTGTTTCTAATCTTGAATAGGTATCCAAATTTCAATAATTGAATTATCACTATTCCAATGAAAACGATAATCATATTTTTCAAAGTGTAGGATAATATCTTTTATAGGAATATACGATGTACTAGGAATAATTTCTTGATAAATCTTGCCATAAGTTTCATATATTTTATCCATAGCACCAATATGCTCCACAACCAAATATTTATAAGACGGTATTTTTTTATACAGAAAGCCCTCTGGGGTAATGGCTCTTTTGGGAATAGAACAGAAATAATAAAGTTTTCCATTTCTTCTTTCCATAAAAGCATATTTTACCCAATTTCCCGAGTGTGAAAGATACGCTTTTTTCAAACTACTGTTAAACTTTCTCCAAAACTGTGTACTAATCTGAATATTCTTTTTTTGATAATCAGTAAGTTCTACTTCCTGCCCAATAACTGCAAATGCGTTTAATTCCTTTATAGAAAAATTTATCATTTTACCTTGTGAGCAGTGATAACGGTATAACTGTACGCATTTACCGTTATAATACAATTATCAATCGTTATATACCAGTTTTTTCCTTTTCTTATGATTTCCGCATTAGAAAGACTAATTCTTTCTTTGCACCATTCAATTACATTTTCTATATTCAAAGACAAATTCTTTTTAATTCTAATAACGCCAAGTTCAGTTGTGTGAAGTCTTCCTAAGTTTTCCAGTAATTCATTTTCCATATTTTGATACCTCATTTTTCAGCAAATTTATTTGTATGTTTTATATCCCAATTATACCATCCTCATATCAGTATCACAATAAAATTTTATGCACCGATAATCTTGTTGAACAGCTCTAACAGTACATTAGTTTGTCATTCCAATTGGAAATTTAGGTAAGAAAAAGCAGACAATCAAAAAGACCAACTGCTTTGTGTGTATGGATATGAAATTGTAAAACTAGAGGCTGTTCATTTTTTCTTTTTAGGTTTTGGCGTTGGTAGTTCATCATACATCACATCAAATAACCCCGTCAGAAAATCTTTATTATCAACTTCTTCCACCAATAACATTTCTTTGGCGTTTTCGTATGGAATTTCATAAGTAACTGTCGGCATATAAGAAATTGCAGACTTTGTTGGTTTTACAAGTAACCTATCATCATATATACCGCCAACGATTTTTCCACGATAATAAATAATAAATTCTCCCATCATTGCACGATATGTTATTTCTTGTAATTCTGATAATTGTTCTAAAACAAATTGTAAATAATCTTTACTTGAAGCCATTTCCAACCCTCCAATCTTGAATTTTATTATTCCAATGCTTTCTTTAAGTCCAGAACAAATTGCTTTTGTTGTTTTTTCAAATAGGTTTTTACAAAAGGTTTCATAAACCACTTTTTAGGTATCACATTTTCTGTAAAGTCTATTTGTGTTTCATTCCCTTTGTCTATAAAAACACCAATCCAATGACCTTTCATGTTGCTATTCTCCATATCAAATTCCCAGCGTTTATATGGTTCTGCAACGGTAACGGTAAATGTAGTAGCATATCCATTTTTTGTGTATTCAATAAATTGTTTGTCATTTATTATTTCTGTTTTGCTCAAATCACTTCGCCATGAGTTATATTTATCAACAGCTAAAACAATGTTCCAAACTTTTTGAATATCATTACTAATAATTGTATTTATATTTGAAATTGCCACTTTTTCATTTCCCCTTTTCAAACTGGAATTTGTCTTACAACAATTTATATATGCATAAAAAGCAATATATTTATGAAAACACCCTAAATCCAAAATTTACTCAATTCATTTTTTCCTTACATAAAATGTTCTCGTATATTTCACTTCCTCACCAAGTGTTTCCCCTATCAAAACTTCAAAATCATTGATATCAAATTCTGGAAAGAATGTATCTCCATCTTCAATATTTAAATCTACTTCTGTGATATACATTTTATCTACTATTTGCAAAGCTTCCTTAAATAGTCCATATCCACCAGATATGTATACATCTCGTCCTTTAGCCAATAATAATGCATCTTCTAATGATTTAACTGAAACTAAATTATCTCCTTGATACTCTGTTGTGGTGGAAACAACAATATTCATTCTATTAGGCAACGGATGACCGATTTCTTCATAAGACTTTCGCCCCATAATAACCACATTACCCGTTGTTAACTCTCTAAATTGCTTTTGTTCTCCCTTTATTTTCCATGGTATATTACCATTCTTGCCTATAACATTATTCTTTGACCTCGCAACAATCAAACCTATCATCTATTTCATCCTCCATAATATGATGTCGTACCTGTGATTCCATCAAGTGCACCACATCTTAACAAACTCAAAATTATCTCGAACTAACCAGCTCGACAAATTCCTTTTTTGTCTTCATCTGCATTATATCATATTGTTATAAGCATTGCCATTTCTTTTCTGCTTTTGAAAAGTTACTTATCAGCCTATGTTTTGTAAAGGGTGATATTCAGCATTTCTCACGCAACAAGCCCTTGACAAACCATAGACTAATAAGTTTTAAGGTAATCAAGCAGAAATGAAATAGTCTGCTGTTTCACGGCAACAAAAAAGAGATACCAACACACTTATGTAGTATCTCTTAGTCTAGTAGCAATATTCTTTTGTTTGCAAGCAGGTAAACATGGGCTGTTTCTTAATATCTTTTTGTTTGGGAAACACCACTTTCCCATTTTGAAACCGACTGTCTTGAAACTGACAATTTCTCAGCCAACTCTTCCTGGTTCCAACCGTTCTTTTTTCTTTCTTCTGATATTTTTTCTGCTAAAATCATATTCTACTTTCCTTTCTGTTCGAACATCCTGATTTTACCATAAATAGCCGGTTACTGGCTATAAAGTCGCCTTGGAAATTTGTCAACTGATGGTTGCAACTGTGCAAAGAAGCCCTTTATATGGGCTTTTTGCTATAAATCATTCTCTGTTTTTAAAGCATTCCTTTAATATCTTATATAAACGGCACCATATATACAGGTATATAATTAATACCATTTTCCCATTTATAATCTTTGGTATGGACAACATATCTGTCTCTAATTCGACTACTGAACTTATCGCAAAATACATCTAACGATTTGTGTCCTCTGTAATTGCCTGACTTTACCTCAATTGGGCATATTTTTTCATCTCTCTGGCATCAGTATAACGCAAATCCCCATTGACGTAAACGTAAATTCTACGCAAATCCCCATTCGTTTGTTTCTAATTTCTACGCAAATCCCTGTTCGTTTTATCTGATTTCTACGCAAATCCCCGTTTATTACTTTTCGGGAGCAATTATATTGATAAATAGGTTTCTTTTTAGTCTAAACATTTCCATTAACTTTATTATCAATGGCGCGCACTAATAATTCATGTCTTTTTCGTGTGTCTGCATTCTTACCACAATACGCTCTTTCAATATATTCTTTTTTGACTTTCCACTTTACATAGATTATTATTTTATACAGAAAAAATATTCAAAAGAGGTACATATATGCAGAATGACAAAAATTTCTTAGGCACGGCTCCTATTGGAAAGCTTCTTCTAAAGCTGTCTATTCCAACAGTAATCGCCCAGCTTATTAATATGCTTTATAATGTTGTGGACAGAATTTATATAGGACATATTCCGGGGGAAGGCAGTCTTGCTCTTACCGGAGTCGGCGTGTGCATGCCGATTATTATGATTGTTACTGCTTTTGCAGCTCTTATCAGTTCCGGTGGTGCGCCAAGAGCTTCTATTTGTATGGGAAAACAAGATAATAAATCCGCAGAACAAATATTGGGAAACTGCTTTTCTTTACAGATTGTTGTCTCTATTGTTCTTACGGTTGTTTTGCTGATTTGGAATAAAGATTTGTTAATGGTTTTTGGTGCCAGTAAAAATACACTTGGATACGCAACGGACTATATGCGTATTTACGCTTTAGGTACATTGTTCGTTCAGTTAACTCTGGGCATGAATGCTTTTATTACTGCTCAGGGATTTACAACAACTTCAATGGTTTCCGTTCTTATCGGTGCCATTTGTAATATTACTTTAGACCCTGTATTCATTTTTGTTTTTAATATGGGCGTAAAAGGTGCAGCCCTTGCAACTGTGCTGTCACAGGCAATTTCAACCATATGGGTAGTTGTTTTTCTTAGTGGCAAAAAAACACAGCTTCATCTGCGAAAAAAATATATGGGCTTGAAACCTAAAGTTTTTCTTCCATGTGTTGCACTGGGACTTGCAACTTTTATTATGCAGGCAAGCGAAAGCGTTGTAACCATCTGCTTTAACTCATCTCTCCTTCATTACGGTGGAGATATTGCCGTTGGTGCCATGACTATTTTAACCAGCGTTATGCAGTTTGCCATGTTGCCACTTCAGGGAATCGCCCAAGGCTCACAGCCTATTGCCAGCTATAATTACGGTGCAAAAAATGCAGACAGGGTAAAGAAAACTTTCCGTCTGCTTGTAATTACATGCTTAACATATTCCACATTACTTTGGGCTACAGTACAGATTATTCCAAAAGTATTCGTAAGTATTTTTACTTCCGACGCAAAACTGGTTACCTTTACTGCACCAATGTTAAAAATATATTTGGGTGGTTTATTCCTTTTCGGAATTCAAATTGCCTGTCAGATAACATTTACGTCCCTTGGCAAAGCAGTCAACTCTATTATTGTTGCTGTTGTGCGTAAGTTCGTACTGTTACTTCCGCTTATTTATATTATGCCTCACGTTGTATCTAATCCAACTATTGGCGTATACATGGCAGAGCCTATTGCAGATATTATTGCTGTGCTGTTTACATCTGTTTTGTTTACATTCCAGTTTAAAAAAGCACTTGCACAAATTAGGAATTCTAATAAAATGTAACGAAGAATGTAATATTCTTATTAAATTTACAAACCGAAATAATCTTTATTAGATGCCCTTGCGAACAACGAATTATGAATAATTGTCATATAATGATTTTGGATATCTCTAATTAGCTTCTTTGCGACATGAATAATAGCTACTCGGTAAGGATAAGAGGCTATTTAGTTCTACATCAAAGATAGAATTATTTACACCAACAGTATTTGCTGCTAACTCCTTTAACTTCAGGAATTGCTGAGGCAAAAAATTGCCTCTGGACAATGAGCGAAGTTTTTCATAAGAAGCTGAATTCATGCGAGCCATCTTTTCAGCAGAACCATAGTTTTCAAGCAGATACAAAGCAGTTTTTGAAAATCGCTCATTAAATAATGGCTTGAGCTCGATAACTTAAATACCGTAAATGAACTAATACGATACGGAATAATAAGTGAAGACAACACCAATAAATTTATATCACTCCATCAGATGATTATGGAGGTTTCACTAGTTGAGAATATGCCTTCTGTATCATTATGCAAAAAGCTACTTAATCATCTACATTTTATTTGCCTTGCAAGAGGTCTTGATGTGACAAGACCTGTCATTATAACTAATGCACTTACAAGTATAAATAACCACATTATTATAGAACACAATAACTATTATCTTTCTTTTCTTCAGGATATGTTCCCTTACTTTGAAAAGTACGGATTAATTAACGTATTGCCCGACATAATAAGCAGAATTGAATTATTGATGAATGAAAAAGAATCCACTATAAACGAACTAGACAAAGCACTGTTGTTGGATTACAAAGTATGGCTTTTACTTTCAAAAAAAGAATATGACAATGCTATAAAGAAATACAACAAAGCAATTAGACTTGTAGAAAACTATCATAATTTAAACGAAATATCAGCTCGCTCTGCCAATCTTCTTTCAAACATATACAATAATCTTGATTACACAACCGGAATGTTTTATCAAGGTATTATTTTCCTTAATAAAAAAGACTATAAGAATGCCGCTTCTGCATTATAATAGCGAGCATTCAGGTAATAAAGTCCTGTTAATTCATCATAAATTCCACCTGTATAACAAATTTCATTATAGAAATCACTATCTGTTTCAATTGATGTTTCGCCATAGTCTGTATAACTGTAACTCTGACTGCATTCACCTTTTCCATTTGTTATGGCTGTTGTAGAGCCCTGAACATCCTTTGAATAGAAATACTCACTCTGGCTACCACCATAATATCTAATGCCTGCAAATGTATTGTTCTCATTTCCTATGATGTTCTGGCTTGTCTTTTTACCATTATCATCCGTTGTGTATAATAGTACACTTCCTTCATAATAATAACATGTTGTGGTTGTGATGAACTTTCCATCTGCCGTTGTTGTTTCCGTCTTTCTGATTCTCTGTCCCTGACCGTTATAATCACCTTCAATATTTTTATTAGCGTGTTCAAATCCTGATTTCTTGTATCAATTATTTTCTGTTCACTTTCAACAAGAAAAAAGCCTTTACTTCCATGGCTAATAATAAGTCTCTATTTTTCAATAACTATTGCAAAATTATATCTTGTTTAAGAAAATATTTTAATTTTAAAGATAAAAAATTCTTCATCCTGCAATGCTTTATATTCTATATTGTAATTATTCAGAATATTACTTACAATATATAAACCTAATCCATTACTATTTTCCTTATTTAAATCAAATTTAACATCAAATATTTTATCCATATTCGAAATTTTATTGTTACCGTATGAATTCTCTATATATAACCAATCATTAACTATCCCAATATTAATTACCCCATTTACATCAGTATATTTTACCGCATTACTAATCAAATTAGATAGAATAATCTTTAAAGCTGTTTTTCCTATATAAATATTCTCATCTAATATATAATTATTGACAGTTATTTTCTTTTGATTTGCTAATATTTCATACTTTTTTAATATGTCTTCTAATGTATCATTTATTTTCAAATATTCTTCATCATTATTCAAATTTTCTATAGAATGAACTGATAATATTTGAGAAATATTTTTTGTTAAACTATCAACGATTTCAATACATTCATTAATATAAATATCTCTTTGTTTATATTTTCCAATATTGTATTTCATGTTTTCCAGTATTATTTTAAGACTAGCAAGAGGAGTTTTAAGTTCATGGGATGCACCTTTAAAAAAGTCATATTTTAACTTTTCTAATTTTAAAATTTCTTTATTTTTAAATTCCAAATCGTCAATTGTTCTTAATAAAGTAGAATACAAATCATTAATTTGTTGTTTTAATTCTCCAACCTCATCATTAGAGCTAACTTTTAAACGCGTTTTTTTATCAAGTTTCATCATTTTATCAGTAACAATTTTTATTTCTTGTATATTATTTTTTATTGATTTTGCATAAATTAAAGAAATAATAGCAGAAAATAAAATTGATATTAATAAAGAATATGGTAAAAATTTTTAATTAAGAAGCTAGAAGTATAAAAAACTAGTTGGGAAATTTTAGCAAAAAAAGTGCTTGCAATATTCCTAGAGTTAGGATAATATAATGACAGTTAGGAAAAACTAACCAAGAATAAATCATTTTGAACCGGATTTATAGGGGGAGGTGTAGTAGCCTCTTCCGTATAAGTCTAAAGGAGGATGCTTATGAGCAGAAATAATGTTTTGGAAAAGTACATAATTGATTTATGCTCACCTACATTGGCATCACTTAAAACAGCAAGTTTAATTAATTGTTACTTCATAAATGAAAAACAACTTGAAAAAGACATGGCAGAATTAAATCTTTTGCTTAACGGCAAAGGAATAAAAATCCAAACTCTTCGTAAAAGTAAAAAATCAGTCCTTATTTATGTATATAGAATAGATATGTTGGCGAAGGATTTAATGAAGCCGGGGGTTAAAGAGGTGTTGACCTATTACGGGTACGACAGTACAGAGCCTGAGAAGGCTATTGAAAAACTTAAAATGAGATTAAGTGAAACTACAGAGTTCCCTCACGAAATTGGATTGTTTTTAGGATATCCGGTGGGGGACGTTGTAGGATTCATAAAAAACAAGGGGAAAAATTTTAAGTGCTGTGGATGTTGGAAAGTTTATTGCGACCAGTGTGAAGCTGAGCGTAGATTTGAACTTTTCAATAAATGTACAAGAATTTATATGGAACAGTGGAAAGCCGGCAAGAGTGTTTTAAAACTTACGGTAGTATAAAATAGTTATATATTAGGACTTTGAAAGAAAATATGTAATAAATGTTATATATGAAATAAATTGTATGGAAAATCATTACATATTAGAAACTTAAAAATATATAATAAACGTTATATATAATAAAAAATGAAAATAATAAAAAAGTCCCTATACATATAAATCATTTCAATACAGGAAAGGAAGACAAAAATGAGTAAGGTAGCAGTAGTTTTTTGGAGTGGAACAGGAAATACAGGAATTATGGCAACTAAGGTTGCAGAAGGAGTAACAGAAGCAGGCGGAGAAGCAACAATTCTTCCTGCAGACCAGTTTAACGCAGAAATGATGGATTCATATGATGCCATTGCATTTGGTTGTCCTTCAATGGGAGCAGAACAGCTTGAAGAAAGTGAATTTGAACCAATGTTTATGGAATGTGAACCTAAGTTAAAAGGCAAAAAGATTGCTTTATTCGGTTCTTACGGATGGGGCGATGGTGAATGGATGCGTACATGGGAAGAAACATGTATCGGTGATGGAGCCGTTATGGCGTGTGATTTCGTAATCTGTCAGGAAACACCTGATGAAGAAGCAGAAAGTGAATGCAAAAACTTAGGCAAAGCTCTAATTTAGATTTAATAAATGATCTTTCACAGGCACTTGAAACTATATAGAAGTATATAATTACATCGGCAAAAATCTTGTTGCGTAATATATATAAACTTTACAAAAGGGAGACTTTGCATAAGGCTTAAGTTTTATGCAAGTCTCCTTTTTGTTTAAAGTTTATTTATTTAAGATTTCATCAACCAATGCATTAACACTATCCATATCAGCATCTTTTAATGTAGACTTGATTGTTACTGTGTTATCGCATATTGTAATATTTTTCATGTTTTCAACAAATCCTTTCATAGCCCTTGCAGCACATGGAGCCCATGAACCGTTTTCTACGAGCCCTACAGTTCTGTTCTGGTAAGCCTTGTGTGAAAGTCTGTTAAGAAAGTCTTCCATAGGTGGAAAAACACCACCATCATATGAAGAAGCAGCAATAATAAGTTTGCTATATCTGAAAGCATCTTCAATGGCCTCAGCCATGTCATCTCTTGTTAAGTCAGTAATAGCAACTTTAGGAGCACCTTTTTCCTCTAAAGTTTTTGCAATTAATTTGGCAGCTTTTTCAGTGTTGCCGTGAATTGAAGCATATGCAACAAGAACGCCTTCGTCCTCAGGCTGATAGCTGCTCCAAGTGTTATATTTATCAATGTAATATCCAAGATTCTCTTTAAGAATTGGTCCGTGAAGAGGGCAAATCGTCTTGATATCAAGATTTGCAGCTTTCTTTAAAAGAGTTTGAACAGGAGCACCGTATTTACCAACTATGTTAAAGTAATATCTTCTAGCCTCACAAGCCCAATCTTCATCAGCAGAAAGAGCACCAAACTTACCAAATCCGTCTGCGCTGAAAAGTATCTTTTCTTTTTCTTCATATTCAACCATTACTTCAGGCCAGTGAACCATAGGTGCCATAATAAAAGTAAGTTTATGCTCACCAAGTTCAAGTGTATCGCCTTCTTTAACAGTAATGCAAATATCATCTAAGTTATCAATTTCAAAAAACTGTGGCATCATTGCTTTAGCTTTCATACTTAAAACCAACTTAGCTGTAGGATATTTTTCAACAAAATTCTGAATATTTGCAGCGTGGTCAGGTTCAAGATGGGAAACAACAAGGTAATCAGGTGTTTTTCCATCTAATGCCTTATTAAGATTATCAAACCATTCGTCGGTCTTTCTCTGGTCAACAGTGTCCATAACAGCAATTTTTTCATCCATAATAATGTATGAATTGTATGAAACCCCGTTAGGAACAATATACTGGTTCTCGAAAAGATCTAAAGTAGTATCATCTGCACCAATGTATTTAATAGAATCTGAAATATATGTATCGCTCATATGTGCCTCCTAAAAATTATATAAGTGGGACAAAAATTGCCCCCTGTGTACTATAGTATAAATAGTAATATAATATGGAAAAATATACAAGAACTTGACAAAATTAAGTAAAAGATTTAGAGTACTAATATAATACCTACCAAATAAGTAGGAAAAGTACAAATTACATTAAAATCATAAAAATCGGGAAAAGAAATTATAAAAGAGAAAAGGAAGAGAAAAATGAATTTATCAAAGAAAAGCAGATACGGATTAACAGCCTTAATAGATTTATCAATTCATTCTACAAAAGGTCATGTTTCATTAATAAGCATTGCAGAAAGAAACGGAATTTCACCACAGTATTTAGAGCATATTTTTGCCTCATTAAGACGTGCAGGAATTATTAAGAGTATAAAAGGTGCTCAGGGCGGATATTTACTTGGGGACAGCCCTTCACGAATTACAGTGGCATCAATTATCGAAGCTTTAGATGGTGCATACAAAATTGAGAGAGAAGAAGTATCAGAAAGCGAAAATCCTAGAATTGCCTTAACAATTCAGAACTTAATTATTGACAAAATCAATGACAGACTGGATGAAGTACTTGAAAACACCACTTTGGCAGACTTAGAAAGCAGCTACAAAGATTATGACGAATACAATCAGGGAATGTACTACATTTAATACATTATTTCTATTAAAAGTGTTGTAATTTTTGAAATATGCTTTAAAATTAACAGAGAATAAAAAAGAAAAAAGAGAGAGTAGAAGTTATGCCAGTATTTGATTTTAACAATGCACCTGAGGAGAAAAAAGGAGTTGTATGTACATATACAACATTTAGCTCTAATGAGAAAACAACTTCAGCAGAGAAGCCAATATTAGTATTGGACAATAAGAAAAGACAGTGGAAACATCACTCAAGCGGTAAGTTCACTAATCCTACAAAAGCTACAACTTTTGAGTTTGAAGAGGAAGACGGAACAGTTACAGCAGATATTTTAAAAATAGATTCACGTTTTGTAAGTTTATTAAAGTGGCTAGGTGAAAACCATATTAATGTAAGACTTTCAGGTGAGAATACAGAGAATGGTTATGCTGTTTACAAAATCAGGGAAACAGCAGCAGGGGGAGTTACAAAGCTTTCAGCAGAAGACGGATTCCTTCAGTTTATGATCGAAAGACTTCTTGCAAGCAATCCTCCTATTGAAGAAGAATTAGACGAGGATCAGGAAGAAGAAGGGGACAGCATGAAGCTTACAAGTATTCAGAGTATTACTGACTTTATGAACTGTGCCGGAAGAACTTTACCTGATAATATCAGACTTTGGGCAAGAAGAAACTTAGCAGTTGCCCGTTCAAATGAAGTTTCACAGGAAGAAAGACATCACGCACAGAGAGCACTTTCAATTATGATGAACATTCAATGGAAAAATAATTATTTTGAAGCTATTGATCCTGTGGAAGCAAGAAAAATATTAGACGAAGAATTATATGGTATGGAACGGGTAAAACAGCGTATTATGGAAACAATTATCCAGATTAACCGTACACATACACTTCCTGCATACGGACTTTTACTTATCGGACCTGCAGGAACAGGAAAATCACAGATAGCTTATGCGGTTGCAAGGATATTAAAACTTCCTTGGACAACACTTGATATGAGTTCAATCAACGACCCTGAACAGTTAACAGGTAGCTCACGTATTTACTCAAACGCCAAACCGGGAATTATAATGGATGCCTTCTCAATGGCAGGCGAGTCTAACCTTGTATTTATCATAAACGAATTAGACAAAGCAGCATCAGGAAAGGGTAATGGTAATCCGGCAGACGTGTTATTAACACTTCTTGACAATCTTGGCTTTACAGACAACTATATGGAATGTATGATTCCAACAGTTGGTGTTTACCCAATTGCAACAGCTAACGAGAAAGACCAGATAAGCGCGCCATTAATGTCAAGATTTGCAGTAATAGACATTCCTGACTACACAATCGAAGAAAAGAAAATCATCTTTTCAAAATTTGCACTTCCAAAGGTATTAAAGAGAATGAGCCTAAAAGAAGACGAATGTGTAATGACAGAAGAAGCACTTGATGCAGTAATGGAAATATACAAAAACACAAGCGGAATAAGAGATTTAGAACAGGCAGCCGAACATCTGGCAGCTAACGCATTATACCAAATCGAAGTAAACGATCTTAAAAAAGTAGAATTTAACGGCGAAATGGTAAAAGAACTCTTAGGCTAAGATTTTAATGGCAAAACGGAAAATTTTTTAAGTTAAAATTTTAGAGCAAAAATCAATAAAATTTATAAAAAAAGAACAACCAACTCTAAAGAAAGTGCTTTGAGGCCGTCGGTTCTTAGAAGATAGGGCAGTGAAACTGTCATAGATTCTTAGTACCGCTACGAGCCGAGAGCAGCAAAAGTGTGCTTTCGTTGAGTTGGTTGTTCTTTTTTGTGGAAAAGTTAATCCCTATTAGGACTAAAATACATTACTCCGTTTTTAAGTTTTTTGCCTTTAAGGCTGTACAATTCGCTTACTGTTACCAGTTCGTAACCTCTCTTTTTAAGTGTTGGCAACGCCTTTATAAATCCGTCTACTGATGTCTGGTGTATATCGTGTAGAAGTACGATATCCCAAGCTTTTGTTTCTTTTAGGATTGTACTTGATACGTAGTTTACGTTTCTGTATTTCCAGTCAAGTGTGTCTACTGACCAGTATATCATTGGTACGCCTGCGTACTTTCCTGTTGTTTTATTATAGCTTCCATATGGAGGACGAAGTAGCGTAGGTGTTGTACCGATTACACTTTTTACTACTTTATTTGTTGAACCAAGTTCTTTTTTAATTTGTGGCACTGATAAAGTTTTCAGGTTGCTGTGATTATATGTATGGCTACCTATTTCCATATGAAGTTTATATTCATTCTTTAATTGTGTCTTATGTGAGTTTACACATGAGCCAACTACGAAGAATGTTGCTTTTGCATTGTTCTTGTTTAAAGCTTTAAGAAGCTTGTCTGTGTAGATTCCCGGACCGTCATCGAAAGTGAAGGCAACGTATTTTGTCTTTGCAACGGTAACTTTACATTTTACGGTTTTGCCTGTGATTTTGGATTTTAAAGTTATGTATGCCTTTCCGTTTGATTTTCCTTTTACTACACCTTTCTGGGAAACAGTAGCAACTTTTTTGTTTGATGTTTTCCAGATTAAAGGTTCGTTAACTCCTTTTTTACGCTTCTTGTATTTTACGTAAGAAGTAAGAGTTCTTTTGTCCCCCTTATTTAAACGAATAGCTTTCTTGTCTAATGAAATAGATTTTACTTTGTTGTAAATCTTTGTTGTTTCTTTAACATTGTTCTTAGCAGCTGTTGTAGTTTTAGGCTTTGTAGCTGCAGGTTTAGTAGTAGACACCGGCTTTGTTGTAGGTTTTGTCACCGGTTTAGTAGTTGTTACCGGCTTGGTTGTAGGATTAGTAGTTACAGGTGTTGTAGTTGCAGGAATTGTTGTAACACTTGGTGTTGATTCCTGAGTAGCTTCATAAGTGTTAATGTTTTTGTTGCCTGAACTTTCATATCCGTAGATTGTTATTGTGCTAAGTAGAAGCACTGTAACTGAAATTATGCCTATAATACGTGTATTTTTCATAAGCTCCTCCTAATTATTTATAAAATTGTTACATAAAATAATATGTGTACTTAATATTATTTTACTTTATATTTCATAAAAGTAAATAGAATAATAGCAGTTTTTTCACATATATTTTCATAAGGAGATTGAAAAGATGGAAATAATTGAAAAATATTTACCGCCTAATGTGAGAAATGCCATCAGAAATAAATGTGAAAATCAGTGGATGGATTTTAATGATTTAACTGAAATTAGGCTGCGTATTAATTGCCCTTTAATAATTTTTATTAAGAATAATGAATATGTAATTTCAGAATATATTGTAAATGAGGAAGATATTAAAACAGCTTTTAATCTGATAACTGAATATTCGGCTTATTCTTTTGAAAGTAGCATTCGTAACGGATATATTACAATTCCAGGAGGACACAGAGTTGGACTTGGAGGACAGGTTGTAATGGATGAAAAGGGAATTAATATAATAAAAAATATTAAATTTATGAATTACAGAATTAGCCACGACTTAAAAAATGCAGGTTGTGAATTGGTAAATAAAATTGTGGAAGAAAAAGAAAATCTGCTTATTATATCCCCGCCGGGTTTGGGAAAAACTACTTTGCTTAGAAATATTATAAGGGGTTATAGCAATTTAAAAGGAATAAATGTAACAGTTGTGGATGAAAGAAATGAAATAGGTGGAAGTTACAGGGGAGTTCCAATGATTAATTTAGGACTTAGGACGGATGTTATAAGTGATTGTACAAAGTATAGTGGCATTGTTATGGCAATAAGGTCTATGGCACCTAAAGTTATAGCTGTTGATGAAATTGGAAGTGGAGCTGATTTTAAGGCGATTGAATATGCAGTAAACAGCGGGGTAAGTGTTGTGGCAACTATTCATGGAAAAGATTTGGCAGAAGCAAGGGAAAAGCTGGGACAAGATATAGATAAGATTTTTAAAAGAAAAATAGTTATAAAAAGTATGGGGGAATATGTATGTATCTGAAAATAACAGGAATTGTTCTAATTATGATGTCAGCCTCCTTAATGGGCTATTTGTTTAGCAAAGATTATATTGAAAGAATTAACAGATTAGAGCAAATACAGAAAATGCTGATTTTGCTAAAAGGGGAAATTAGTTATAGCAATAATTCTGTTCAGGAAGCTTTGGAAAATATATCGGAAATGATAGAGGGAAAGGTGGGGGAGTTTGTGACAAAAGTTCAGGAAAGTTTTAAAAAGTCAGAAATACCTTTAAGCGTGGCATGGAGTTTAGGTGTGGATAATATTTTTGATAAAAAATCATCACTAAAATCAGAGGATAAAAACAGTCTGAAAGATTTTGGCAGAGGGCTTGGAATAACTGACAGACAAACCCAGATTAATAATATTGAAAAATATCAGTCACAAATCCAATTAACAATAAAAGAATTAAAAGAAGAAAAAAATGAAAAATGTAAGTTGTACAGAATGCTTGGAATTACTTGCGGGGCATTTTTAGGAATAGTTCTTATATAGGGAGAAATATGGATATTAGTTTGATTTTTAAAATTGCTGCCGTGGGCATAATAGTTTCTGTTGTGGGTCAGATTTTAAAACATAGCGGAAGAGAAGAGCAGGCTTTTCTTACAAGTCTTGCAGGACTTATTCTTGTTCTTATGTGGATTGTGCCTTACATATATGAATTGTTCAGTACTATACAGCGTCTTTTTGAATTATAAATTAAAGGTTAGAAAATGTTAGTTATAGGAATAATGGGAATTGTTGTTGTGCTTATGGCAATTCAGTTTAAGTCAATAAAACCTGAATATGGAATAATGATTTCGGTGGTAGGATGCACTTTTATTTTCTTATATTCACTTGTAAGAGTGAAGGAGATTGTGGAAATGGTAGAAAGGCTTGCCGGCATAACTTCTGTTAGCAGGGAATATATAAAAATTATTTTAAAAATA
>ERZ773241.1961-NODE-1961-length-17990-cov-6.226373_pt1 | contig 17990 bp, 13 predicted proteins | sample MGYA00580989_ERZ773241 | MGnify/ENA primary metagenome ERZ773241 (study PRJEB29015, sample SAMEA2737804) | human gut metagenome | biome: human gut; feature: human-associated habitat; material: faeces | place: China | collected 2012 ... | reverse complement strand
TCTTGCTGCTGCATTGGCAGGAATGGCAGGAGTAGTCGTATACGACAGAAAAAGAGCAAAATAAAAACTGTTTGTAAAAACAGATAATAAAATTATAATCCCATAACAGGGTAAACACCCCCTCCCGATATTGAATCTGCGAAAGCAGACAGATGTAAGGAGAGGGTGTTTTTGTATTTTTTTTGGGGACAAATTGATATAAAAAAAGGGCTGCCATACGCAGCCGCTGTCATTTGGTTTAAAAATTTATTTTAACCTGCTATGTTATTTTGAATGGTAATAACAATAGTATAATAATATTTATTATTATAAATGTCAATAGTAAATAACATAATTCCTAAAATTATTAAATGACAAATGTCAAACAATAACTTAAAAGAGAATATACATGATTCAAACTGAAATGTCAAATCAATATAAAAAATAATGTCATTTAATAAGGACAAAAATATTGACAATATATATTAAATGGGTTACTCTTTTACCAGATAGTAACAGCTAATAAACATAAAATTATTTTAAAGTAAGAATGTGGAGGTAAAATTAATGGATTTTAACAGAAAGTGCAGTGAAAATTATTGTTTAGGGCTTGACGTTGGAACAGCAAGCGTGGGGTATTGCGTTATAGATGAAAATGGAAAGTTGTTTAAAATTAACCGAAAAGGTGATAACGGAAATAATAAAAGGAACAGTTTATGGGGAGTACGGACATTCAAGTCAGGAGAGCCTGCAAAAGGCTGCCGTATAAACAGAAGTACGAGACGAAGATATTCAAGAACACATACACGAATTTTAGAGTTAAGAAAAATAATGTCGGATATGGTATGCAAAGTTGATGAAAATTTCTTTGCAAGATTGGATGAATCATTTTTGTGGAAAGAGGATAAAAGTGATAAGGCAAAATCTGATTACATATTATTTGCAGACAAGGATTGTACAGACAAAGATTATTACGAGAAATATCAAACTATATATCATTTAAGAAAACACTTATTAGGGACGACAGAAAAAGCTGATGCAAGATTTATATATCTTGCATTGCATCACATGCTCAAGTATAGAGGAAACTTTTTATATGAAGGTCAAAAATTTACGGAACTTGATGATTTTAAAATCATTTATGAACAGTTTTTAACTTCATTAAAGGAATATTTAGAGATAGAGTGTAATTATGATCAAATTTCTTGTGAGGAAATTGAAAAAAAATTAAAAGAAAAAAAATCCAAAAAAGAAAAATATAATGAAGTATCGGAAATATTGAAAAAACTTGGATTAAATAAAAAGTATGCAGAAGCAGTAGCAAATGCGATTATAGGATATAAATTCAATGTTGCAACAATTATGAATGATAAGAATCTGTGTGATGAAAATGGTAAAGAAATGAGTGTTAGTTTTGCATCAGCAGATTATGAAGAGGAAGAACAAAAATTATCAGATGAACTTGGTGAAAAATTTTCTGTTATAGAAAACTTGAAAAGATTGTATAGCTGGTATGTGATAAAACAGATTATGCAGGGAAGTGACAAAAAACGTGTAAATTATTTATCAGAAGCAATGGTCGCAAAATACGAAAAACACCATGCGGAATTGAAAGAACTAAAAGAATTATTCAGAGATTATAAAACACAGAAAGAATATAGTGAATTTTTTCATAAAGAATTAAAAGCAGAACAAAAAGACGGTAAAATGAGTCCGGCATTTTTAAAAAGTTTCGGAAAGATTAAAAAAGGAGAGTATGTCCCTAATTATGCCAATTATATTAAGGGAATGAAACGATGCGGTGATACGCAATCAAAGGCAAGAGAAAACTTGTATAAATGTATTAAGGCATTATTAGGTGATGTTGCAAAAGATGATGAAAGATATATAAGAATATGTGCTGAAATGGAAAATGATTCATATCTTGAAAAGATTAATGATGTAAGTAATTCAGTTATACCATATCAGTTGAACGAAATGGAAATGGAAAAAATATTGGATATTCAGGGGGAATTTTATCCTGAATTAAAGAAGAACAAAGAGTTAATTTTGAAAATGTTAACTTCAAAGATACCGTATTTTGTGGGACCGTTAAATCCTGGCAGCAGGTTTGCATGGATGAGCAAAAAAGCCGGAATGGAAAATAAATCAGTATACCCGTGGAATGTAGAAGAGGTTGTTGATGTTGATAAAACGGCAGAAAAATTTATAACAAGAATGACTAATTATTGTACCTATTTGCCGGATGAAAAGGTACTTCCGAAACATTCGATAATTTATCAGTGGTATGAGGTTTTGACGGAACTTTCTCAAATAAGTATTGATAAGATAAAGTTAGGAAAAGAAATTAGAGATGATATAATACAGAACCTTTTTTTGAAGAAAGTTTCTGTATCGGGGGAGAATTTAAAAGAACATTTAAAAAAATCGGGTACATATAATGATATTGATAACAGGGTTATAAGGGGATATCAGGGTGGAGACAATTTTGCAAGTTCTATGAGCAGTTATATAACATTTAAAAAGATATTCGGTGAAATAAATATGTCTAATATAGATATGATTGAACAGATTATCTACTGGCTTACAATATTTGATGACAAAAAAATCATTAAAAGAAAGATTGAACAGAATTACAAAGATAAAATAAATGATTCTCAGTTAAAGAGAATATTGAAAATTAAGTATACAGGCTGGGGACAGTTGTCTAAAAAATTCCTTACAGGAATTAAAGGTGATAGAGGACATACAATTATAGAAATGCTTGAAGAGGGCGATTTAAGATGGAAAGAAATTCCTAATCTGATTCAGATTATTAATAGAGATGAAAACATAAAAACTGTTATTGAGGAAAACAGGTTAAGGTATAACGGTGAAGATGATTTGCCGGATATTATTGATAAATTGCATACGTCGCCTGCAAATAAACGCGGAATAAAGCAATGTATGAAAGTTATTGAAGAAATAATAGAGTATATGGGCAGAAAACCTGAACAGATATTTATTGAATTTGCAAGGGAAGAGGGGGAAAAAGTAGAGACAAAAAAGGTAAAGGATAAGCTGGATAAAGCTATAGGCAAGTTAAAACAAGAATTTAAAGACTATTATAATGATGATATTAAACAAGAATTAAAAGATAATGAGAAAAGACTTGATGAGGAAAAAGTAAGGTTATATTTCTCGCAGAACGGCAAGAGTTTGTATTCTGCTCCAAGTGCAGGTAATCAATTAAGCCTTGATAATCTTAATCAGTATGATGTAGACCATATTATACCTTATTCAATCAGTCAAGATGACAGTATGGATAACAAAGTTCTTGTTGAAAAGATTGAAAATCAGAACAAAGGAAATAGGATTGTTTCAGACGCATTTGGAAATAAAGCTGATTATAAGGAAATGCAAAATTATTGGGAGATGTTATATAAAGCAGGACTAATATCTGAGAAAAAATATAATAATCTTAATAAATCACTTGATGAAGTATTTTCTAAAGGATTTATTAACAGACAGCTTGTAGAGACAAGACAGATTGTAAAAAATGTGGCAAATTTAATAAGTGATTATTATGATGATAAGATTGAAGTAATAGAGGTAAAAGCACAATTAAGTTCATATATACGCAACAAATTTACGCAAGAAAAAAAGGATGATGATGGATTTTGGATTGAGAATACAGAAAATGCAATGTTTTTTAAGAATCGAGGATTAAATGATTATCATCATGCACATGATGCGTATCTTGCGTGCATAATAGGTCTTTATATACAGAAAGTATATCCGGGATGGAAAAATGAATTGAATTTTAAAAAGTACAGACGAGAATTTGAAAAGTATTATGAAGAACAAAAGAAATATAATACCAAATCAAAAAAGGAAATATATATTTCAATGCTTAGCAGATTTACAAAGAATTATGAAAAAGCAGGGTGGAACGGTGAAGAAATTATTGAGTATATGAGAAAAATCTTTTGTTACAGAGATGTAATGATTTCTAAAAAAACAGAAGAAAATACCGGTAGTTTTTATAATCAGACAAGATATCCAAAAGAGAAATTGGATGGAAATAAGAAAGAAACTAAACTTATTCCATTAAAGAGTGGAAATAATCTAAGAGGAAAAGAGGGACTTAAAGAACTTTCGGTAGAAAAATATGGCGGATACCAGGGTGGCGAATGTGCATATTTTGTTCTTGTAAAATATTATACTGTTAAAAAGAAAAAGAAAACAGAAGAAAAGCAGTGGAAAATGGAGTTTGTCGGTATTCCTACATATATTTCGTATGAGATTAATAAAGGAAATATCAATTTAAAACAATATGTATGTGATAAGTTAAAAAATGATACCGTAGAAATATTAAGAGGTAAAATTTGCAAATATCAAGAACTTATGGATGAAGAAGGTAATAGATATTTTCTTGTTGGACCTACAGAAGTTGCTAATGCAAAACAATTTGTTCTTGGAAGCAGGTATCAGAAATTTAACAGATTATATTCATATATTAATAGTGAAAACTGGCACTATATAAGAACGGATGAACTTGAAAAAGAAATAGATGAGTTCTTTAAGCTGCTTCAGAATAAGATACATAATGAGTTTAAAGGCTATATCAAGGATATAGATAAAGTTATAGGAGCAAATACATCAAAGCTGGATATAGATAAAAAAATAGATTACTTTAATGAAATATATAAAATAGTACAGGCTAACAGTAGCCGTCCAGCTGTATCAAAATTCAATATTGCCGGCATAAGCGATGGGCTCGGAAGGAAAAGAAGCCTTCCTTTTAAGGATAAAATAATAATAGTTGACAAGTCAGTGACAGGAATTTACGAAAGGAGAACATGCTTTGAGTTGGAGAACGGTGGTAATACAAAGTCATGTTAAGTTGAGCTATAAAAATGATTTTATGATTGTTCGGGGTGATGAGGTTAAAATGATACATCTGAGTGAAATTAATACGGTGATTATTGATTCTACTCAGGTGTCATTGACATCATATTTGTTGTGTGAATTTGTAAAAAGAAAAATTAAGGTGATTTTTTGCGATGAAAAAAGAAATCCAAATAGCGAATTAGTTCCATATTATGGTGCTTATAATTCAAGTAAAAAAATTAAAAAACAGATTGCATGGAATGAAGAATATGCACAGGGAGTATGGACACAGATTGTTTGTCAAAAGATATTAAATCAGGCAAATCTTTTGAAAAAATATGAATTTGATTCTTACGAAAAGTTATCAGGATATGTACGAGAAATGGAATTTTTTGATTCGACAAACCGTGAAGGACATGCTGCAAAAGTATATTTTAACAGTCTGTTCGGAAAGGGATTTTCAAGAGATGATATGAGCTCCGTAAATGCGGCATTAAATTATGGGTATGGGATTTTACTTTCCAATTTTAATAAAGAAATAGTTGCGGATGGTTATCTTACGCAGCTTGGAATAAAGCATATTAATGAATACAATCCTTTTAATCTGACGTGCGATTTAATGGAGCTTTTTCGTGTTCTTGTTGATGAAATTGTATACAATAATATAGAAAAAACATTTGATAAAGATTTTAAACTGTTGTTGGTTGATGTTCTTAATAGGAAAGTTATGTATTGTGGGCGTGAATACTATCTTACAAATGCAATTCAGATTTATCTTGATAAGATATTTGATGCTATTGAACATGAAAGTTTTGATACATCAATATTATATGAATTTGCATGAGTTTAAGATTTATGAGAGTTATGGTACTTTTTGATTTGCCCACAATTACAGAAAAGAATCGTGCCGAGTATAGAAAATTTCACAAGTTTCTGATACAGGAAGGATTTATTATGATGCAGGAATCTGTGTATACAAAACTTGCACTTAATGGAACAGTAGCCGAACTGATAAGAAAGAAAGTTAGAAAGAACAAACCGCCTGAAGGCTTAATTGAAATGCTTATTATAACTGAAAAGCAATTTAGCGGAATAGAATACATATCTGGTGAAGAACAGAACTGTGTTATAGATGGAGAGGAGCGACTGATTGTAATATGATAATGAGAATACCTTCATTTGAAAATGATATTGTTTTTTCTGAAAATTATATAAGTGTGCTTCATATACAAAACGGTACATTGTTTGCAAGAATAATAGGAAGCATTAACAGTCTTATAAACGGAGTTGAGGAGCTAAACGAAAAAATTATTTTTATCGATGAGGGTGAAAAAATAATGAAGGCTTCCAAAGATATTATGCTTATTACTGATATATGGAATTTTGATTTTAATCAAAAGAAAATACAAAGTGCTTTGTTTCAGAAAATAGAAAAAATATATCAGCAAGAGTATGAAAGATTGAGTGATTTTCAGACACATTTTCAAAGTTTGCAGATAAATGCTATGGATGTATGGGAAGATTTACCGTTTGAATTTGAATACAAAGACAGTATCGGAGTGCAGGAATATCTTAAACTTCTAGGTTTAAAAATTGCAATGGGTGACAGAGATTCTAAAATCATAGATATTGTATTGATGATAATTGATGTTGTTGAATATTTTGGAATAGCAAAATTAGTTGTTTTTACTAATTTAAAACTTTATTTGTCTCAAAAAGAATTGGAAGAGGTTTATAAATATATCATGTATAAAAAAGTAATGGTTCTTTTGTTAGAAACAGGAGATGAGAAAGAATGTGTTAAAAATGAAAAAATTTTATTTGTAGATAGTGATTATGATGAAATTATGATGTATAATAATTAAATAGTAGTTGACATTCAGAGTAGAGATTAGTTGCTATAGTCCCAAAAACTCCGTGTATAATGTTATAATATACGAATTTGACATTTTAGGAGTATGTTATTTTGAATGGTAACAAAACTTCCATTTGCCAAAGTATTATAACGCCTATATTTTAGGAGTATGTTATTTTGAATGGTAACAAAACCTTGATTTATGTATATAATAATACTTTTAAATTTTAGGAGTATGTTATTTTGAATGGTAACAAAACCATATTCACTGTTTATACGCCATATTGAATATTTTAGGAGTATGTTATTTTGAATGGTAACAAAACCCCGATAATTTCCTTTTTTGTAACCTTGCTAATTTTAGGAGTATGTTATTTTGAATGGTAACAAAACTATGATTCACGAAATGTGGACTGTCGCCTGATTTTAGGAGTATGTTATTTTGAATGGTAACAAAACGATGGCTTGGCATCTTTATAATCCATAATTATTTTAGGAGTATGTTATTTTGAATGGTAACAAAACATACAAAAAAAGAAGAAGCTTCACAAACAAATTTTAGGAGTATGTTATTTTGAATGGTAACAAAACTCACATCTGACATCTTCTCTTGATTCATCCATTTTAGGAGTATGTTATTTTGAATGGTAACAAAACACAGAAAATGAAGTGGTTAATGGAACACATATTTTAGGAGTATGTTATTTTGAATGGTAACAAAACAATTGGCAGATTATGAGGACTTAGAGGAACATTTTAGGAGTATGTTATTTTGAATGGATTTTATTATCCACTTCTTTGCCAAAAGAAAATTAAAGAAGCCGAAAATTAGGAAACAGATGAAAAGCCGTGTTGGAATATGTCGCAAATATAAAATGTTTGAGGTGAAACTATATGATTTTACATGATAAATATGATATAGCTGTTGACGAAAACATATGGATAGCAAAAAGGCTTCTTGTTGATGCTGTCTACAGTTCGGCAAATCTTGAGGAAATAGCGGTTACGTTTGCACAGACTCAGGATATTCTTAATAATGTAAATGTGTCAAAACTTACACCGATTGAGATAAATAAGGTATGCTGTTTGAGAGACGCATGGGAGTATATGATTGAGCATATTAATGACAGCCTTGATTTAGAATATTGAATGAATGTCCACGAAATTATTGCAAGATTTGATGTACCATATTCGTATTTAGGCAGAATAATGACTGATGATGTTATTATAAGCGGAACAAACTGGAGATCTGAAGTACATGGTGCTGAATACTATCATAAAGAAATCATGAAACTGCTTGACAATCCAAATGTTACAGACAGGGCAGTAAAAACAGGTTTATGGCTTATGAGGAGCCAGATATTTAAAGACGGAAACAAGAGAATCGGAAGTTTTGCAATTAATAAAATATTAATAGAAAACGGAAAAGGAATATTTAAAGTTCCGGTTGAACTAGATGGTACATTTAAACAGATGCTTGTTTCGTATTATGAAAGTAATAATGCAGATGAACTGGCAGAGTGGATATATGATAACTGCCTTGATGGAGTAAATCCGGTAAAAGTTAAGGAAAAAGCGGAAAATTATTAGAAGTAAATCAACAAATGTTAAAAAACTATAAATCAACAGCACGCTATTGACAGTGTGCTGTTATTTTTGTAATATATTAGAATATCTAGAAGAAACTATTTATCAAATTTTATGAAAAGGAATGAGCATATGTTTGGAGAAACATTGCATTGCGGTGAACTTATAAAGAGACTTAACGATGCACTTGGAAGAAAGGCTAATAATACGTTGATGTGCAATGATGTCACCCTTTCGCAGATTAAGGTCCTCGCAACTATCAGCGAGGCAGCCGATGAGACGATAACGCTAAAAGAACTTGAAAAGCATTTTGAAGTTAAACAGGCAACGATGGCAGGAATTGCTGCACGTCTGGAAAAAAATGGGATGATAGAGGGGTTTTATGATTCAAATGATAAAAGAATCAAACATGTAAAGCTCACGGCAAAAGGTGAGGAGATATGCAAGACGGCAAGAGCTTCAATGGATGAAAATGAGAGGGAACTTTTAAAGGCACTTAATGATGATGAAAAAGGACAGCTTAGAAATCTTTTGCAGAAAGTATATGACAGTATCAAGTCATGCTGACTGTAGACTTATAAGGTGAATTTAATCGAAGGGAGAATGATAAAAATATGATAAAAACATTAGCAAAATGTATTGGCAAATATAAAAAAGAATCAATTATAACGCCAATATTTACTGCAGTTGAAGTTTTTTTGGAAATTCTTATTCCATTTATAACAGCCTCAATAATTGATAAAGGAATACAGGCCGGAGATATGAGAAAGGTTGGTATTTATGGTGGAATAATGCTTATTATAGCATTTTTGAGCCTTTTTTGTGGTATACAGGCAGGAAAGTATGGGGCGGCAGCATCAACAGGATTTGCGTGTAATCTGAGAGAGAAAATGTATGAAAATATACAGACATTTTCATTTTCTAATATTGATAAATTCAGTACAGCAGGTCTTGTAACACGTATGACAACTGATGTAACTAATGTACAGAATGCTTATCAGATGATAATAAGGATTGCTGTGAGAGCACCTCTCATGATGATTTGCAGTATTACAATGTGTGTAATAATAAGTCCGAGATTAAGTATTATATTTCTTGTTGCACTTATATTTTTAGGATTTGTACTTTTCTTTATTATATATAAAGTAACACCGGTTTTTACATCAGGTTTTGAAAAATATGATGAACTCAATGCGAGCGTTCAGGAGAATATTTCAGGAATCCGTGTTGTTAAGGCATTTGTACGTGAGGAGCATGAAAATAAAAAGTTTAATAAAGCGGCAGATAATCTTTATAAAACATTTGTTAAAGCCGAGTCATTTCTTGCATTTAACAATCCGACTATGATGCTTGTTGTATATGGATGTATTGTTGCATTGTCATGGTTTGCTTCACATTTTATTGTGTCGGGTTCAATTACAACTGGTAATCTTACATCAATGTTCAGTTACGTAATGAGCATGCTTATGGCACTTATGATGCTTTCAATGATATTTGTAATGGTTTCAATGAGTGCGGCAAGTGCAAGGCGTATTTCAGAAGTTCTTAATGAAAAAGCGGACCTTGCCAATCCGGAAAAACCTTATGAAGAAGTGGAAGACGGAAGAATCGATTTTAATCATGTTAATTTTTCATACAGAAAAAACAGTACAGAGGATACTTTACATGATATTGATATTCATATTAATGCAGGTGAGACAATTGGTATTATTGGTGGTACAGGATGCGGAAAATCAAGTTTTGTGAGCCTTATAAGCCGTCTTTATGATGTTACTGAAGGTTCTGTATGTGTTGGCGGAAAAGATGTAAGAACTTATGATATGGATGCACTCCGTAATCAGGTGGCTGTAGTATTACAGAAAAATGTCCTTTTTTCAGGAACAATACTTGACAATCTCAGATGGGGTGATGACAATGCTTCATATGAAGATTGTGTTGAGGCATGTAAACAGGCATGTGCTGATGAATTTATCGAGAGAATGCCTAAGAAGTATGATACATGGATAGAACAGGGCGGTACTAATGTTTCAGGTGGTCAGAGACAGAGACTCTGTATTGCGAGAGCATTGCTTAAAAAACCAAAGGTTCTTATTCTTGATGATTCGACAAGTGCTGTAGATACCGCAACAGACGCAAAAATCAAACAGGCATTTGCCCAGAAAATTCCGGGAACAACAAAGCTTATAGTTTCGCAGAGAATTTCAAGTATTCAGGATGCCGACAGAATTATTGTTCTTGAAGATGGAAAAGTCAGTGGCTTTGATACACATGAGAATCTTATGGAAAATAACAAAGTTTACCGCGAAATCTGTGAAGTCCAGATGCAGGGCGGCGGTGATTTCGATGAATCGGCAGAATAGTGAGAATAGGAGGAAGACATGAAAAATAAAAATGAGAACAAAGAGAAGAATCCGCTTTTATTATTAAAAAGACTTCTTTCTTATATAGTAAAAAATTACAAATTGGCATGTTTCATGGTGGTCGTTTGCATATTGGTTTCGGCAATTACGACATTGTGTGGAACTTTATTTATACAGAAACTTATTGATAATTACATTGTGCCGCTTACACAGATGGCAGTTCCTGATTATTCACCGCTTGCACAGGCTCTTTTAAAACTTGTAGCAATATTTGCAGTGGGTGTTTTATGTTCATACGGATATAACAGAATTATGGTAAATGTTGGTCAGGGTACTATGAAAAAGCTCCGTACAGAGATGTTTACTAATATGGAATCACTTCCAATCAGATACTTTGATACACATGCACATGGAGATATAATGTCGGTATATACAAATGATATTGATACATTAAGACAGCTTATAAGCCAGAGTATTCCACAGGTTCTTAATTCACTTATAACACTTGTATCAACATTTGTAAGTATGATAGTTCTTGATATACCACTTACAATTGTATCTGTTATTATGGTTGCAATTATGCTTTTTGTGACATCAAAGCTTTCCGCTGCATCCGGCAGATATTTCGTTGAACAGCAGAAAGATATCGGTAAAGTAAATGCTTATATTGAGGAAATGATGGAAGGGCAGAAGGTTGTTAAGGTATTCTGTCATGAGCAGGAAAGTCTTGAACAGTTTAAGCAGATTAATAACAAGTTAAGAGAAAGTGCCAACAATGCTAATAAAATTGCAAATATTACAATGCCTATCAATGGAAATATAGGAAATATAAGTTATGTTTTGTGTGCACTTGTAGGTGGTGTGCTTGCATTAAGCGGCTTTTCCGGACTTACAATCGGTACACTTGTAGCATTTCTTTCATTAAACAAGAGTTTCACACAGCCTGTAACACAGATAAGCCAGCAGGTAAGCAGTATTGTAATGGCTATGGCAGGTGCCGGCAGGGTATTTGACCTTTGTGATGAAGTACCAGAGACAGATGAAGGTGATGTTGAACTTGTAAATATATGTTATGATTCAAATGGTGAAATCCATGAAACTGAAGAACAGACAGAGATGTGGGCATGGAAAAAACCAAATGCTGCAAATGAAGATGAAATGTATACAAGACTTCAGGGTGATGTTACATTTGATGGAGTTGATTTTGGATATAATCCTGACAAAATCGTGCTTCACGATATAAAAATGTTCGCAAAACCTGGTCAGAAGCTTGCGTTTGTAGGTTCTACCGGTGCCGGAAAGACAACAATTACCAACCTTATTAACAGGTTTTATGATATACAGGATGGTAAAATCCGTTATGATGGAATTAATATTAATCATATTAAAAAAGACGATTTACGCCGAAGCCTGGGCATTGTTTTACAGGATACCAACCTTTTTACAGGCACGATTATGGACAATATCAGATATGGAAGACTTAATGCAACTGATGAAGAATGTATGGCTGCCGCAAAGCTTGCTAATGCTGACGGATTTATAAAAAGACTTCCTGATGGTTATAACACAGTGCTTACCGGCGGTGGTGCGAACCTTAGTCAGGGACAGCGTCAGCTTCTTGCAATAGCGAGAGCAGCAGTTGCGGATCCTCCTGTTCTTATTCTTGATGAGGCGACTTCTTCTATTGATACACGTACAGAAAAACTTGTACAGCGTGGTATGGATGCACTTATGACAGGAAGAACTTCATTTGTTATCGCTCATCGTCTTTCTACGGTACGGAATGCAGACTGTATTATGGTTATGGAACAGGGAAGAATTATTGAGCGTGGTACACATGACCAGCTTATGGAAGAAAAAGGCAGATATTATCAGCTTTACACAGGAAAGTCAATCAGTGCGTAAGATTTTGTTTAATTGGTATTAAATAAAAATCTCAAAAACAGGGAGTATAAAAATATGAAATATGCTTATATTAACGGAAAAATACTTGACGGAACCAAAGATATGCAGGTAAAAGAGGGCTTCGTCATACTTACGGACAATGATAAAATTGAGGATATTGTCAAGGCAGGCACGGATTTGAATGGATATGAAAAAGTTGATTTAAAAGGCAGATATATTATGCCCGGTCTTATAAATATGCATGTTCACCTTGCAGGTAATGGCAAGCCGCAGAAAAAACAGCGTGATAATGAGAAACTTGTAAAAATACTTATGGGAAATGCACTTATGCGTTCAATTGCATACGGTATGGTTGCCGGATTTGCAAAAACAGAGCTTATGAGCGGTGTGACAACAATAAGAACGGTTGGCGGACTTGGAAGTTTTGATACAAAATTAAGAGATGAGATTAATGCGGGAACAAAGATGGGACCAAGAATACTTGCTGCTAATGAAGGAATTTCCGTGCCTGGCGGACATATGGCTGGCTCTGTTGCTGTTGCGGCGGACAGTATAGATACAGCCTTAAAACATCTGGAGCAATCGGAAAAAGAAAAGGTTGATTTGATAAAGCTTATGATTACAGGCGGCGTAATGGACGCAAAAGAAAAAGGTGTTCCGGGTGAATTAAAAATGTCTCCTGAAATGGTAAAGGCAGTCTGTGACAAAGCACATGAAAATGGCTATGTCGTTGCAGCACATGTTGAATCTCCGCAGGGGGTGCGTGTTGCTCTTGAAAATGGTGTTGACTCAATTGAACACGGTGCAAAAATTGATGCTGATACAATTAAGTTATTCAAGGAAAGAAAGGCATTTCTTTGCACAACAATTTCACCTGCACTTCCGTATGCATTGTTTGATCGTTCGATTACCAACGCAACTGAAGTTGAACAGTTTAACGGAAATGTTGTGTTTGAGGGAATAATTGCATGTGCGAAAGCGGCACTTGAAAATGATATACCTGTCGTTCTTGGCAATGATGTCGGATGTCCGTGGATTACACAGTATGATTTCTGGAGAGAATTGTATTATTTCCACAAATATACGGGCGTTTCCAATGCGTTTGCACTGTATACGGCAACTGCAAGAGCCGCCGAAATGGCGGGAATCGGTGATATTACCGGTACGCTCGAAAAAGATAAATGTGCAGATATGATTGTAACCGAGGAAAATCCGCTCGATGACCTCAGAGCATTACGCCATGTAAAAATGGTTGTCTCAAGAGGAACGATTACGGAAAATCCTAAGGTTAAAATCAATAAGCGTGTTGAGACTGAACTTGATAAATTCCTATAAAATAGTGTGTTTTTTTACAAATGAAATAAATTTATCGGTACTGTCGGTTGTGTAACTGCCTTTTTTCCATACGAGACCGATGCTTTGGTGTATTGTGGGAGTAATTGGAATTCCGACAACACCGGGAAGCTTTTTTAAAAGCGACGAATACAAAAATGCTCCGGCACATTCCTCGCAGATAAAGCTTTTTATTGTGTAGAGCTGGCTTGCGTGCAGTATGACATTTGGCTTTATCGCCGAATTTTTAAATATTGCATCAAGAGTTTCATTCTGTACAGAATCGGTGTTATACATAATAAGTGGCATGTCTTTAATCATGTCAAAAGTCACCTCTTTCTTTTTGGCAAAGGGGTGATTTTTTGATACACAAAAAACGATTTTATCCTGCATAATCTGTATGGAATTAAGCTTATCTATTTCATAAAAGTGCATATTTACCAATGCTGCGTCAAGTATGCCTTCATGCACGAGATTGGCAGCACGGATTGAACCATATTCAAATAATTCAAAAGGAATGTCGGGATATTCCCTGTGAAAATCATTAATCATTTCAGGAAAAAATATTGTGCTCAAAAGAGGTGGGATTCCTATTTTTACCGCTGAAATAGTTCTGCCTATGTCGTGAAGCTGGTTAAGCGTTTGTTTGTACTCGGCGAGAAGCTTTTGAGCTTTCTGGTAAAATAATTCACCCTCTTTTGTAAGCGTCAGATGATTTTTTGAACGGTTAAACAGACTGACGTTAAATTCTTTTTCAAGTTCCTTAATTGCACTTGAAACAGCGGGCTGTGTAACATAAAGCTCGGCTGCAGCCTGCGTTATGCTGTGCAGTCTTGCAACCGCACAAAAATATTCTAATTGTACAATCTTCATAAAAACCTCATTTTGTAAAAATCCGTAGGAGTGCTTTATTGCACTGTTCAGCGGATAATGTTTTTTAATATTGTATTCAGTATACCATATTTTTGGTGAAAATGAATAAATTTATATAAAAGGCATTAAAAAAACTTATAAAACCATTAGTTTTTATAAATTTACAACAACATAAGTTATTAATATAATGCAATCAAGCAAAGGGAAATAAACAAACGGCCGTGTTATTTCACTAAAGATATGATGTAAATAATAAGGAGGGTTGCTAATGAGTCATGCAGCAATAACATTAGTATTTTTGCTGTTTGCAATCATAATGTTCATATGGGAAAAACTTCCGCTTGGTGTTACATCAATGATTGTCTGTATCGGACTTATCATAACGGGAGTGCTTGATTGGAAAACAGCTTTTTCAGGATTTATTGACAGCAATGTAATTTTATTCGTAGCCATGTTCATTGTCGGAGGAGCATTGTTTGAGACAGGAATGGCAAACAAAATCGGAGGAGTGGTTACACATTTTGCTAAGTCGGAAAGACAGCTTATCATCGCAATTATGGTGATTGTGGGATTGATGAGTGGAGTGCTTTCAAATACGGGAACAGCGGCGGTTCTTATTCCGGTTGTTATAGGAATTGCGGCAAAATCAGGATATTCAAGGTCAAAACTTCTTATGCCGCTTGTATTTGCGGCGGCTATGGGCGGAAATCTTTCGCTTATAGGTGCACCGGGAAATCTGATTGCCCAATCGGCAATGCAGGAAATCGGAAAATCGTTCGGATTTTTTGAATATACAAAAATCGGTTTACCGATTCTTATAACGGGAATTTTATTTTTCGCATTGATAGGATACAAGCTTCTGCCTGACACAAAGCCGTCGGGGGATTCGGTGTACGGCGAACAGAAAGATTATTCAGATGTTCCTAAGTGGAAACAGTGGCTGTCTCTTATAATTTTGATTTTGACTCTTATAGGAATGATTTTTGAAGAAAAAATCGGAATTAAGCTTTGCGTTGTAGGCTGTATCGGAGCACTGCTTCTCGTAGTTACGGGTGTAATTTCTGAAAAGCAGGCATTAAAATCAATAGATTTAAAAACAATATTTTTGTTCGGCGGTACACTTTCGCTTGCGTCAGCACTTCAGAAATCAGGTGCGGGAGAGCTTCTTGCAAATAAAGTCATCAGCTTTCTTGGAGATAACCCGTCACCGTATTTACTTACATTTGTAGTATTTATTCTTTGTTGTGTGCTCACTAATTTTATGAGTAACACAGCAACGACAGCACTTATGGTTCCGATATGCTTGTCAATATCGGAAGCAATCGGGGCTGACCCGAGTGCCGTACTTATGGCTTGCGTAATTGGTGGCTCATGTGCTTATGCTACACCGATAGGAATGCCTGCAAACACAATGGTAATAGGAGCGGGCGGATATACATTTAAGGATTATGCAAAATCGGGAATTCCGTTGATTATAGTTTCAACGATAGTGAGTATGATACTTTTACCGATTTTATATCCGTTTTTTCCGTAAAAACAAATGCTTTTTGCGGATTAAGTAAAAAAGTATCAATATAAAAGTCGAAAATGTAACTTTTACTTCGTAAAAACAAGGAGGATTTATTATGTCAAAGGAAGAACAGGTAAAACAGCTTACAGATTACATGGCTAAGTTTATTGCTTATACGGCAAAGAAACTGCCTGATGATGTAATCGCAAAACTTCAGGAGTTGAGAGATAAGGAGGACAGTCCTTTATCAAAGACAATTTATAACACAATGTTTGAAAATCAGAAACTTGCGGTTGAACTTAACAGACCTAGCTGTCAGGATACAGGTGTGCTTCAGTTCTGGGTAAAATGCGGAACAAAATTTCCGTTGATTGGAGAACTTGAGACACTTCTTAAAGAAGCGGTTGTGCAGGCAACATTTGAAGCACCTTTAAGACACAACAGCGTTGAAACATTTGACGAGTATAATACCGGAAAAAATGTCGGAAAAGGAACTCCTACAGTATTCTGGGATATTGTACCAGATAGTGATTCATGCGAAATATATACATATATGGCAGGCGGCGGATGTACGCTTCCAGGAAAAGCAATGGTTCTTATGCCGGGCGAAGGCTACGAGGGCGTAACAAAATTTGTCCTTGATGTAATGACAAGCTACGGTCTTAACGCATGTCCTCCGCTTCTTGTGGGCGTCGGCGTTGCAACATCTGTGGAGACAGCGGCACTTCTTTCAAAGAAGGCACTCATGAGACCTATCGGTTCACATAATGAAAATGAAAGAGCCGCAAAAATGGAGAGACTTCTTGAAGATGGTATTAATTCAATCGGTTTAGGACCACAGGGCATGGGCGGTAAATATTCGGTAATGGGCGTAAACATTGAAAATACGGCACGTCATCCTTCTGCAATCGGTGTGGCTGTAAATGTCGGATGCTGGAGCCACAGAAGAGGACACATTATTTTTGATAAAGATCTTAATTATACAATTACAACACATTCGGAGGTGACTTTATAATGGTAGAAATCAGAGACGGAAAAAAGGTACTTATAACACCTGTTACGGCACAGGATTTGGAAGATATTAAAGTCGGAGATATTATTTATCTTGACGGAAGCATGACAACATGCCGTGACGTTGCCCACAGAAGACTTGTTGAAGAGGGAAGAGAACTTCCGGTAGATGTAAGAAATAATGCGATTTTCCATGCGGGTCCTATTATCAGACCTCTTGAAAATGATAAATTCCAAATGGTATCGGTTGGTCCGACAACAAGCATGCGTATGGAAAAATTTGAGTATGAATTCGTAAAGCTCACAGGTGTACGCGTTATCATCGGAAAAGGCGGAATGAAAGAAAATACAGAGCGTGCATGTAAAGAATTCGGTGCCATTCACTGTGTATTTCCTGCCGGAAATGCTGTAGTTGCAGCAACAGAGGTTGAGGAAATTGTAAGAGCCGAGTGGAGAGATTTGGGGATGCCTGAGACACTTTGGAACTGCCGCGTTAAGGAGTTCGGTCCTCTTATCGTATCAATCGACACAAAGGGAAATAACATGTTTGAGGAAAATAAAGTTATTTTCAATGAACGCAAAGATGCCGCGTATGAAAAAATTGCAAAAGAAGTCGGTTTCATAAAATAAAAATATTGCATATAAGATTCATAGATAGTATTAAAACAGGTTGCATTCATAAAAATTTCCTAATAAAAAAAAGCCC
>ERZ773241.1957-NODE-1957-length-18005-cov-56.555265_pt1 | contig 18005 bp, 13 predicted proteins | sample MGYA00580989_ERZ773241 | MGnify/ENA primary metagenome ERZ773241 (study PRJEB29015, sample SAMEA2737804) | human gut metagenome | biome: human gut; feature: human-associated habitat; material: faeces | place: China | collected 2012 ... | reverse complement strand
CTGCCGGAGCGGTGCTTAAGCCGCAAGGCGGGAATTGTGCGGTGTTGCCCTAAGTCGGGAGGTGGGCAGATGAACCAGCCAGACCCACAGCGCCGCATTGCGGGCGGGGTCGAATATGAATTGACGCGCCGCCGGGTGCGCAACCTGAACATACGGGTCCGCACGGATGGCAGTGTAGCCGTCAGCGCGCCGCGCCGGGTACCCTTGAGCAGTGTGGACGCTTTTGTGGCGGCGCATGCCGGATGGGTTGCCGCGGCGCAGGGCCGGATGGCGGTCCACATGGCAAACCGTGCCGCCGAACCGCCGCTGCCGAGCAAAGCCATTGCCCTGCACCAGATGCAGGCACTATGTGCGCAGTATTACCCGCTGTTTGCCGCCACCTGCCCGCGCGGAGAAATGCCCCGCATAGCGGTGCGGGACATGAGCACCCGGTGGGGGAGCTGCTCCCTAAAAACAGGAACGCTGTGTTTTGCCCTGCGGCTGTGTGTGATGCCGCTGCCCGCGCAGGAGTATGTGGTGGTACACGAGTTTTGCCACTTTGCCCACCCCAACCACAGCCCGGCTTTCTGGGCCGCCGTGGCCAGGGTGATGCCGGACTATAAGGCACGGCAGGCGCTGCTGAAAGGGAGATAGGTACCTTTTATTATTTTCCATTCTCCTTATTTGGGATGCCGTGAATTAAAGAGTTTTGTGGGGCAGGGCGCCAGTGTCTTGTGTTCCGGGAAGATTCCCCGCACCTTACTGATAAGTACCCATTCATTTATTTTGAGCCGCCATTATTCTTTCATTTATTTCAAAATTTAATATCGAGGAGGCGATCTGCACTTTGTCAGATTCCAAACGCTACTCCACGCTGGTGAACAACACCATCCTGTTTGCCATTTCCAACTTTGGCTCCAAAATCATCAGCCTGATTATTCAGCCATACCTGAGTTACGCGCTGGCCAGCCCGGATGTGATGGGTGTGACCAGCCTGATGCAGTCGGTGGCCAACCTGCTGATTCCGGTGGTCAGCCTGGGCGTCAGCTTTGCGGTGATCCGGTTTGGCCTGGACCGCAAGGTGGATAAATCCAGCGTATTCATGAACGGCCTTGCCACCATCCTGCTGGGCTTTGCCTTAATGGCGGTCTGCTGGCCGCTGGTGCGGCTGATCCCCAATGCGGCGGATTATCTGGTTCTGATTTACGCTTGTGTATTGATGAGCTGCCTGCGCACGCTCTGCACCCAGTTCATCCGTTCCCGCATGCTGAACCGTCTGGTTGCGGTGGATGGCGTTTTAACTTCCGCCACGCTGCTTGGGTTCTATTATCTGTTCCTGGATGTGCTGGATCTGGGCGCGAACGGCTACCTGCTTGCCATGGCCTGTTCGGATGCGCTTTCGGCAATCTTTGTTTTTATTGCCGGGCACTGCCACCAGTATTTCAGTTTCAAAAAGTTCAACAAAGCCCTTTGGAAGGACATGCTGCGTTATTGCATCCCCATGATCCCGGCTTCCATCAGCTTTTGGATCATCAACGCTTCGGACCTGTTCTATGTACAGGGCATGTGTGACGGCATTGACGGCAAAAGCAGCACCTGGTGGGTGGGCCTGCTGAAAGCCGGGTATTATCTGCCGCAGATCATTACCATTGTGGGGCAGATTTTTTATGAGGCATGGCAGCTTTCGGCTGTGACAGAGGAATCCGAGCGTTCGGCGTTCTTCAGCAAGGTGTTCCGGGTATATGCGGCGGTCATGTTCTGCTGTGTGGCGGGCGTCATCTGGCTGTGCCAGCCCATGATGCACGTTTTCCGCGAGGATTACTTCCTTGGCTGGCAGTTTGTGCCGTTCCTGACACTGGCTTCCATGTGCACCTGCCTGAACAACTTCCTGAACAGCGTGTATGTGGTATACAAGCGTTCCACCAGTTCGTTCTACACCATGTTGGTAGGTGCCGTGGTTAATCTGGTTCTGAACTTTTTGTTCATCCGCTGGTTTGGGCCGTGGGGCGTTACGATGGCAAGTTTCATCTCCCTGCTGATTGTTTTCCTGCTGCGTGCTTACTCCACCCACGGGCTGCTGGAGATCGACTTTCACCCCGCCTGGATGCTGCTGAACCTGGGGCTGATCTTTGTGGAGATTGCCATGCTGTTCAAGCTGGAGCACTGGGTGCTGCCGGTCACGGTGCTGACCTTTGCCATCTGCCTGCTGAACTTCCGCGAGGTGTTTGCCATGGTGGAAAAGCTGCTGGGCATGGTTCTGCACCGCCGCAAAAAATCAAATTAAGTTTTAAACAAGTTTTGTTTTTCTTGTTGAAAGATTGCCCGTGCGTTGTGCACGGGCTTTTTTCTTTTCCGTTTTGTGGGCGGGTTCTATTATATCGTGCCGCACTATGATATAATACGGGTGATAATTATTTTGGGGCTTTGGCCCGTGGCAGCCTAAAACGGCACCGTTATATTTTTAGGGCAATACCGCATAATTCTAAGTGCCGATACGGCGAGCGAGGTGCGGCAGATGCCAAGCCAAAAGCGCAGATAATACTGGATGTATTATCGAGCATTTTGGCAACGCAGATGCCGTGCCGCAGCTGCCGGAGCGGTGCTTAAGCCGCAAGGCGGGAATTGTGCGGTGTTTCCTTAGGTAGACAGGCGCACGATGTGCTCCCCCACGGTCTCTACAGGGTAAAAATAGCATTTTTGATTTACAAAATCATTATATTTTGATAAAAGCAGGAGGGAAACCAACTATGCCGCAGATCACGATCGGCAAAGGGCTTGCTTTTTATGAGGAAGCGCAGGCCCTGCCCGGTGTAAAACGGGTTGCCGGAATGGTAAAGCAGGATATTGAACTGGTGACGGGCGTTTCGCCCGCCGGAATCACCTCCGGGCAGGGGAGCGGCTGTGCCGTGCTGTACGGCACCATCGGGCACAGCCCCATGCTGGATGCGCTGGAAGCCGCGGGCAAACTTGACCTGAATGCCATCCGGGGCAAATGGGAATGCTACAGCTTCCAGGTCATTGAGACCCCCCTGGCGGGCATTGGTGCCGCGCTGGTGATTGCGGGGAGCGACAAGCGCGGCACCATTTACGGACTGTTCCATCTTTCGGAGCTGATCGGCGTTTCCCCGCTGGTCAACTGGAACCATGTCCTGCCGCGGCACCAGGACACTGTGGTATTGGATGATCGGGTGAACATGGTATCCAGGGTGCCGTCCGTCAAGTACCGCGGCTTTTTTATCAACGATGAATGGCCCGCCTTTGGCAACTGGGCCAAGACCCATTTTGGCAGCATGAACGCCGCCTGCTATGCGCCGGTATTTGAGCTGCTGCTGCGCATGAAAGGCAACTACCTGTGGCCTGCCATGTGGAATTCCAATTTCAGCCTAGACGGCCCTGGGCTGGAAAACGCCGTACTGGCGGACGAACTGGGTGTGGTGATGAGCACCTCCCACCACGAACCCTGTATGCGCAGCGGGCAGGAATACAGCATGGTGCGGGGCAGGGGTTCCATTTACGGCGATGCCTGGGATTACCTTGCCAACCCAGAAGGCATTACCCGCTTTTGGCGCGACGGCCTGACCCGCAACAAAGATTTTGAGAACGTCATCACTCTTGGCATGCGCGGCGAAAATGACACTGCCATTATGCAGCACGCCACGCTGGAAGAGAACATTCAACTGATCCGCAATGTGCTGAAAACCCAGAACCAGCTGATCCGGGAGATTATTAACCCGGATGTCAGGCAGGTGCCGCGGCAGATCGTTTTCTTCTCAGAAACCGAAGAGTTCTTTTACGGCAGCAAGGAAACGCCAGGCCTAATCGGTGATCCGGAACTGGACGGCGTGACCCTGATGCTGAGCGACAACAACCACGGCTCCACCCGCACGCTGCCAAGCCCGGAAATGCGCAGCCACCCCGGCGGGTACGGCATGTACTACCACATGGACATGCACGGCGGGCCTCACTCATTTGAATGGGTGGGTGCCACCTACCTGCCCAAAGTGTGGGAGGAGATGACCGCCGCTTACGAATACGGCGTGCGGGAGACCTGGGTAACGAACATCGGTGATATTGGCACGCAGGAGTTCGGGCTTTCCTACTTCCTGGACCTGGCTTATGATATTGACGTCTGGGGCGGGCAGGATGCTGCCATTACCACCCAGTACACCGCACAGTGGGTGCGCCGCAACTTTGGCGCGGCTTTTGCACCGGCGGACCTGCCCCGCATTGAGGGCATCATCACCGACTACACCCGCCTGCTGGCCCGCAGAAAGCACGAGAAGATGGGGGAGAACACCTACCACCCGACCCATTACGGCGAGGCGGAGGAAGTGCTGCAAATTTCTGAGCATATCCTTACCGAATGTGATGCGCTGAAAACCGCCTGCCCGCAGGAGGACCTGAGCGCTTTTATCTCGCTGATCTACTTCCCGGCGTGCGGCACGGCCAATTTGATGAAGATGTGGATCCTGACCGGGCGCAACCATCTGTACGCCAAACAGAACCGCGTTGCCGCCAACCGGCTGGCCGATGAAGTGCAGGCCTGCATTGAAGCAGACGAAGCGCTGGTGAACGAATACCACACCGTGGACGGCGGCAAGTATTACGGGTTCGGGTTATCGGAGCACATCGGCTTTGTGTACTGGAACGACGAGGACAACAAGCTGCCCATCCGGATGTACATCACCCCGGCCAACCGGCCGCGGATGATCGTATCCCGCGTGGAAGATACCGAGTACGCCACCGGCTTTTGGTGGAATGGCCGCAAGCCGCAGGTATGGCAGGACTTTTTGCGGCCGGATGTCAGCCAGGTTGCGTTTGACGTTGCCTGCGGCAGCAAGTGCCCCATCAGCTGGCACATTGAGACCGACTGCCCCTGGATGCAGTTCAGCTGCACCGGCGGAACCGTGGCCGAAAATCAGCGCGTGACCCTGACGATTGACCGCAGCCAGATCACCGGCAAAGCGGCTGGACAGTTCGCTGTGGTGAATGAGCATATCCAGGAGGGGACCGGTGCGGCCAACATCATTGTGGAAGTGGACAATACGCCGGTCAGTTACCCCAAAGGAACTTTTGTGGAAGCTAACGGTTGCATTGCCATAGAAGCACAGCACTACACTGCCAAGCGGGATGTTCCCGGCGGCGGCTTTGCGCTGCTCAAGCCGTATGGCCGCCTGGGCACCGCGCTGAAAGTGTTCCCGGCTACCGCCAACTTTGAAAACAGCGAAGAGCGCCCCTATCTGGAATATACGTTTGCTGCGGCAAAAGACGGAGACTATCATGTACAGTTCCATATGTCCGCCACCACACCGGTCACCTTTGAGCCAAAGCAGTATATCGGTTATTCGGTCAATGGCGGAGCGGTGCAGGTTGTAAACACCGTGCACGAGGAGAACCGACCGTTCTTTGGCAGCGAACAGTGGTACGCCGAGGGCTTTGCCAATGTAAAGCTGACCGAGGCCGTCATCCTGTGCCATGCGGGGGTCAACACACTGCGCTTTTATGCGGTCAGCCCGGCCATCATTCTGGAAAAGATCGTGCTTTGGCCGGACGGCACCACCCTGCCGGAATCCTACCTTGGCCCGCGGGAGAGTTACCGCTGCTGACGCAGCCAAGGCCAGCATAAAGCCAACAACAGATAAGTTCGAGGTATTGATATGAGTTCTACTATTTGCGCCCTTGCCACCCCACCGGGGGCAGGCGGCATTGCGGTCGTTCGGGTATCCGGACCGGAAGCGTATGCGGTGGTGGGGGAGATCTTCACCCCGTGCAACCCGGCAAAGCGGGTTGCGGAAGCCAAAGGCTACACCGCCATGCTGGGGCATTACTATCTGCGGGGTGAGGAGATGGATGAGACCATCGCCCTGTTTTTCCGCGCGCCGCACAGCTACACTGGTGAGGATGTGATCGAGCTTTCAGTCCACGGCGGCAACGCCATGGCCCAGGGCCTGCTGGAAGCGCTGTACCTTGCCGGTGCTGCGCCCGCCGGCCCCGGCGAATTTACCCGCCGCGCACTGGAAAACGGCCGCATGAGCCTGACCCAGGCCGAAGCCGTGATGGAGATCATCTCCGCCGAAGGGCGGCAGGGGGCCGCGCTGGCAAAGTCCGCTTTGGACGGCGCGCTGGCACGGCGCATTGCGGGCATCCAGGCCGCTTTGCAAACGCTGGCTGCCCACCTGACCGCCTGGATCGACTACCCGGAGGAGGATGTGCCGGAGGTATCGCAGGCAGAGCTGATCGCCACACTGAGCGAGCAGAAGGACACGCTGGACCAGCTGATTGCCGGGTACGGGGCCGGGGCGGTTTTGCGCCGCGGGGTGGACTGTGTGCTGCTGGGCCGCCCCAATGTGGGCAAAAGCACCCTGCTGAACCTGCTAGCCGGGTTTGACCGCGCCATTGTGACCCCCATTGCGGGCACCACCCGCGATGTGCTGGAGCAGGCCGTGATGCTGGGGGATACCGGCATCCGGCTGAACCTGTTTGACACCGCCGGTGTGCGGGATGTGGGGGAACACGGCGATGCTGTGGAAGCCGAGGGCATCCGCCGCAGCTGGAAAAAGCTGGAGGAAGCCGGGCTGGTGCTGGCCGTGTTCGACCTGGCCGCCCCGCTGAATGAGGAAGACCTGGAAATTGCACGCCGCTGCCAGGGCCGCCCTGCGCTGGCCATCCTGAACAAGCAGGATCTGGCCGGGCAGGGGGAAGCATTCACTGCCGCACAGCAGCAGTTAGCGCCTTACTTCAAGGCCATCATTCCGCTGACCGCGCGGGACGCCGCCAGCCTGCAGCCTTTGTGTCAGGCGGTCGCCCAACTGCTGGGCACCGCCAACCTGGACCCCAACGCTGCCGCGCTGTGCAGCGCCCGCCAGCTGAGCGCCGCCAAGGAAGCCCGCGATGCCCTGGCCGAAGCCCTGAACAGCCAGGAGGACGGCTTTGGGCTGGATGCTGCCGGGGTGTGCATCAGCGATGCGCAGCGTGCCCTTGCCCGCCTGACCGGCGAGGACGCCACCGAAGCTACCATTGACGAAGTGTTTTCTACCTTCTGTGTGGGCAAATAACCCACCTGTTCTTCTGCGTTTCAAGAGCGCCTGTTTACCCGCTATTTTCTGCGGGGCAGGCGCTCTTTTATTGTGTTCCGGGCGCGGCTGTGATACAATGAAGTGACGAAAATTTCTTCCATCAAAGAGTTTTGATTTGAGGCATAGAGATTATGGATTTTTTGGGAAATTATGATGTGGTCGTGGTGGGTGCCGGACACGCCGGAATTGAAGCTGCCCATGCGGCAGCCATGCTTGGCGCCAAGACGGCGATCTTTACGTTGACATTGGATTTTATCGGCAACATGCCCTGCAACCCGTCCATTGGCGGCACAGCCAAGGGGCATCTGGTGCGGGAGATCGATGCGCTGGGCGGTTTGATGGGCATTGCGGCGGACGCCACCTTTTTGCAGAGCCGGATGCTGAACCGCGGCAAAGGCCCCGCGGTACACAGCCTGCGCGTACAGACTGACCGCAAGCGCTACCACATGTGGATGAAGCACGCGCTGGAGCTGACCCCCAACCTGGAAATTCACCAGGCGGAGATCGTGCGGCTGGATGTGCAGAACGGCCATGTGTGCGGGGTGGTAACGGCGCTGGGCGGCTATTACAGCTGCAAGTGCGTGGTGATTGCCACCGGCACAGCGCTGGGCGGGCGCATTTTTGTGGGCGAAGCCCACTATGACGGCGGCCCGGACGGCACCCATGCGGCCACCGCGCTGACCAAGGATCTGACGGCCCACGGTGTACCGCTGCGCCGCTTCAAGACCGGCACCCCGGCCCGCGTACACCGCCGCAGCATTGACTTCAGCAAGCTGGACTGCCAGCCCGGCGACCCGGACGAACTGCTGCAGCCGTTCAGCTTTATGACCCACAAGCCGATGCACAACAAGGTGGACTGCTACATTGCTTACACCAACCCGGAGACCCACAAGGTCATCCTGGACAATCTGAGCCGCTCGCCGCTGTACGGCGGGGACATTCAGGGTGTCGGCCCGCGGTACTGCCCTTCGATTGAAGATAAGGTGGTGCGCTTTAAGGGCAAGGAACGCCACCCGGTGTTTGTGGAGCCCTGCGGCGAGGACACCGAGGAGATGTACCTGCAGGGGATGAGTTCCTCTTTGCCGGAAGCCGTGCAGAATGCCATGTACCGCACCATCAAGGGGTTTGAGAATCTGGAGATCATGCGCCCGGCTTATGCCATCGAGTATGACTGTGTGGACCCTACCAGCATGCTGCCCACGCTGGAAAGCAAAGTGATCGGCGGCATGTACGGGGCAGGGCAGTTCAACGGAACTTCCGGCTATGAGGAAGCCGCCGCGCAGGGCCTGCTGGCCGGCCTGAACGCCGCCCGCCAGGCTCTGGGCAAGAGCGAACTGGTGCTGGCACGGCATACTTCCTATCTTGGCACGCTGGTGGACGATCTAGTAACCAAGGGCGTGATGGACCCCTACCGCATGATGACCAGCCGCAGCGAGTACCGCCTGAGCCTGCGGCAGGACAACGCCGATGAGCGCCTGACCCCCATTGGCCGGGAATACGGCCTTGTGGACGACACCCGCTGGGCGGCGTTCACCCACGACATGGAAGTGAAAAAGGCCGAGCTGCACCGGCTGGAAACCACCAAAGTACCGCTGGCGGAGCTGCGCACCGTTGCCCCGCCGAAAGTGCTGGAAACGCTGGGTGAATCCGGCGGCACGGCGGCGGAGCTGCTCAAGCGGCCCGGCGTACACTATGAGCTGCTGGCCAAGGTGATTGGCCGCGGGCAGGATGTGAGTGCTGCCATGGCCTTGCGCATTGAAACCGAGATCCGCTATGCCGGTTATATTGCCCGTGAGCAGCGCGCTATCCACGAGGTACAGCGCCACGAAAATGTGGTGATCCCCGATGACTTTGATTACGCCCCGCTGGAAACCGTGACGCTGGAAGCCCGCGAAAAGCTGGCGAAGATTCGCCCCCGCACGCTGGCACAGGCCGGACGCATTCCTGGTGTAAGCCCCAGCGACCTGGCCCAGCTGAGCATTGCCCTGATGAAAGCAGGGAAGACTGCGGCAGAATAAGGGGCGGGATACTCATTTTAAATTAAAAAAGAATAGAGAATAATGAATAATTGTTGTGTGATGCCCACGGCATCACATTTTAATTAAGTCAGCTGTTCCGGAAAAAATCATGGTCGCTCCATCGCAGCCAACCTATTTTATTTGCGCCGCAGCGGGCGGCGCACCGACATTGTTCTTTATTCATTATTATTTATTATTTTTATAAAGGAGCTTATATGATCGATAAAGAACGCCTTGCACAAAAATGTTCCACGTGGAACATTGTGCTGAGCGGTGCCCAGCTGGACCTGCTGGACCGCTATGCGGAAATTCTGGTGGATTACAACCAGAAGGTGAACCTGACGGCCATCACCAGCCCGGAGGGCATTGAGGACCGCCACTTTGCGGACAGCCTGCTGTTTGCCGCCCAGCCGGAAGTAACCGGCAAACTGGTGGACGTTGGCACCGGGGCAGGGTTCCCCGGTGTGGTGGCAAAAATTTTCAAGCCGGATTTGCAGCTGACCCTGATGGAGCCCACCGGCAAGCGGGTGGACTTTTTGAAGTACCTGTGCGGGGAACTTGGCCTGACGGGGGTAGAGTTCGCCAAGGAGCGCGCAGAGGAAGCCGCCCGCAAAATCTGGCGTGAACAGTTTGATGTCGCCAGCGCCCGTGCGGTAGCCGCCCTGCCGGTGCTGTGCGAATACTGCCTGCCGCTTGTGCGGGTTGGCGGGGTGTTCATTGCAATGAAAGGCCCTGATGCGGATGCTGAGTTGGGCGGTTCCGCTGCCGCCCTGAAAAAGCTGGGCGGTGCCCACGGCGATACCCGCGCGTTCACCCTGCCGGACGGCAGCGAGCGGCGGCTGGTGGTTTGCAAAAAGATTTCGCAAACGCCGACAGCTTACCCCCGCAACGGCGGAAAAATTGCAAAAAAGCCTCTTTAATTTAACAAAACTCCGGGTTTTACCTCGAATTGCGGCGAACGAATTTTCTTTCTAACCGGTTTGGCCTGTGCTATGCTTTTGATAAAAGGCAAGCACAGGCTTTTTTATTGCCTGTGCGGGGGAGGGAGAAGCCATATGTCCAAACCGGATAAAAAAGCCGCCAATCAGAAACCCGGCAAAATTATTTTACTGCCGGTGGAGCAGATCGAGCCATCGCCGTTCCAGGCGCGCACCGCCTTTGATGAAACCGAGATTGCGGCGCTGGCTGTCAGCATTTTACAGAACGGGCTGCTGCAGCCCATCAGCGTGCGCAAGACAGGCTACCACAAGTACCAGCTTGTGGCAGGGGAGCGGCGGCTGCGGGCCTGCCGCCTGGCGAAGCTGGAACGCATCCCGGCCATCATTCAGGACTTTGACGACAGCGAAACCGCTGCGCTGGGGCTGCTGGAAAATTTACAGCGCGCCCAACTGGATGCCTTTGATGCGGCAAGGGGCATCCGGGAGGTGATCCGGCTTTGGAACTGCACCCAGGCCGAAGCTGCACGCCGCCTGGGGTTAAGCCAGCCCGCGCTGGCCAACAAGCTGCGCTTACTTACCCTGACTACCGCCCAGCAGCAGCTCTGCACCGCTGCCGGTCTGACCGAGCGCCACGCCCGCGCTGTACTGCGCCTGCCGGAAAGCCGCCGCACCGCCGCGCTGGAAAAGATCGCAAGGGACAAGCTGAGTGTGCGGGAAGCCGACCGTCTGGTGGACGCCATGCTGGCTGCCCCCAAAGACACCCCCGGCCCCTGCCGCAGCACAGTGCCGATGGTGGGGGATGTGCGGCTGTTTGTAAACACCTTACAGCACGCGGTTGACCTGATGACCCAGCGGGGCATTCCCGCCGTGACCAGCTGTGAGCAAGCGGATGGATTTTTGGAATACACGGTACGCATCCCCACCGCTACCCCTGCACCGCTGCCCGTGCCCAACACGCTGCCGGCGTGCCATGAGCCAGAAATGCCGGATGGTGAGAATGTTGCTGTGGAGGAGAACGAGGGGTTAGTTAGGAGTTAGGAGGGAGGAGTTTGGAAGAATGAGCAATTAGGAATTAGAAATGAGGAATTGGAGGTGGGGGAAGGTAAGGGGTTTAATTGATTAGGTTCGTGGCTGTCCGTGGATTATATATGATTTTCGGGGATGGCTGGATGGACACATAAAATATTTGTGATGAACTTGCAATTTTCTGGTAGGGCGGGGTCATCTGACCCCGCCGGTACTATGGCTTACCGCGCCTGCAAATTTTGTGCCAAACTTTTCCCTGATTTTTGTAGGTGACGGCGTCCCCGATGTCCCGCGAACGGGCGTATATATCATTCGACATTTGCGGACAATTACGCGGTAGGGCGGCCATCTCCGGCCTAAGAGCCGTGGCGTTGCTCCGGTTGGCCTCCGAAACGCGCCTGCGGGCGCAGATCCCTCTGGCCGCCGGTGGGGGATTTGCACCATGAATTTTGGGGCACTACCTGTGGAACCACCCCTCAGGCCTCTCCGCGTCCAGCTCCCCTCTAGGGGAGCCATCATTTATTGAAACTTTGCGGCTAATTTAGTAATGGCATATATCGCAAGGCCTCGGAACGGTCGAGACCGTTCTCTACAGTGCATTTTATAATAGGCAATCAACATTTTACCATGCATCCCACCCGTAGGGGCGCACATTGTGCGCCCGCCATCTCATACCATATAGCAGAATGAAATATTACACAAAGCCCGCCATGCGGGACGATGCAAGCATCGTCCCCTACAAACTGTTTTTATGCACAATCAATCTTACCGACAAAATAGATTTAGCTGAGGTTTGAGGTTCCCATACAAGAAGCGTTAAAATAGAAAAAGACTGGCTGTTCCGATGTGAACAGTCAGTCTTTTTTGGTATCTGGTATATATTCGATTACATCCCAAATTTCACAACCCAATATCCGGCACAAATCATCCAGTGTATTTGTTGTTACATTTCGTGTCTGTTTCAGTCTGTCTAATGTGCCCCGGCTGAACCCATACTGCGAAATTAAGGCATATGTTGAAACTCCACGCTGCTTCATTGTCCGCCACAGCGGTGCGTAAGATATCATGGCTACATTTTCCTTTACTTGGTGCAATCACTTTTATCTTTTATTATATTATGGAATTGATTCTTGACTATTCCCCATATACGGGGTATAATCCAGATATCAAGACGTTCAGCTTTTATAAAGGAGGTAACCATGAAAAAAGCAACTGCGATTCTTTTATCATCCGTAATTTTTGCATCCCTGTTGTGCAGCTGCGGCAAAGCGGCGGATTCCTCTGCGGTTTCTTCTGCCGTCTCAACCAAAACTACTTCCCCCACAGCGGCACCGACCGAAGCACCCACGCCAGAACCCACCCAACAACCAGCCGGGCAGCCCGCCAGCCAGTTGTTCAGCAAAGTAACCGGTTTCAGCAGGGAATGGCAGGATGGAAAGCACGTTATCAACGGGCTTGATACTTCCGGTAACAAAATTTGCGGCATTATCGATGGCGGCGGCAACACCGTTTTAATGGATGGGTACACCGCACTATACCCTTTGGCCGATGGGCACCTGATTGCTGCAACAGACGAAAATGTTTCCGGCGAATGCGTCTACACCGGGCGAACCATGGAGCTTTCCACCGCCGGTTTTGCCGGGGTTATTCTGGATGAAAACGGCAATGTGATTTATCAGCCGGATGAATCTCTGGGGTATGAACGGCTGTATCCGATCAATTCCCATCTCATTCTGTCCATCCGTGCCAAAACGGGTTTTGACGGGAAATCAGCATCCATGTGCGTATTGGACCAGGATGGTCAGTTTTTGTATGACTGCACCGATAGTTCTCACAATCTTGCTGATTTCATGGACTTTGATGACGATGGCATCGTATGGACTTTGATGACGATGGCATCGTATGGACTTTCTCCGGCGGTTTAATGTGGAAAATATCTTTTGGTCCTGATGATGATCTTGGTGAGAATCGTGTTCTCAAGATGGTCTTTAACTACGGTATTAACGGTATCACCTGCAACTTTTTTGAACATGATACTTACACTAGTAATTATATGTCCTTTTCTGAGTTTCCTTATCTACAAAACTATGGTACTTACTTTTCTTGTCTTGACCCCTATAATTCTTCCTGCTTTATTGTTGGAGGAAGAGCTTTTAATCCTGCAAGTGAGAGCACCTATCTTCTTCCTTGGAGTGCCTTTCCTTCTGACGCACTTGACTGTACCGCCATCAACACCTGGCAAGATACTCTCGCAAATGAAGTATCGAATAGTAAAATTTCATTTTTAGGTTCTGATTCTTCCGGTCTTGGCTACTTCTGCCGCACCATTTATTCTGATTTGATGCTCCGTGATTCAACTAAAACTTTCTTTACTGCGGACGGAAACGAAATCAATATTCCTGAAAATTATCTAGATGCTCTTAATTCCCTAATTCCCTTGGATAATAAGCTTTTGCTCACTCTAAATGGTGCCGACGGTAATACCTATTGCACATTACTGAACCCTGCTGACGGCAGCGCACTTGATCCGTTCTTTGTTCCGGACTCTCCATATGGTAACTCACAAAATGATTCTATACTCGCGCTTGGTTTCTGTGATTCTGTCGGTATCTATAATATTGATACAGGGGAGAAGCAAAATGAAATCAGCATACCGGACTTTTCTGTCCGTACCACCTTCTTTAGCGACAATTATCTTATTATCAGCGGGCAAGATGATGATGATTCTACCTATTATCACGCATATTCCTTAAGTAACGGCGCACTTATTATTTAAGCAACGCCACAAAAACAGGGCGGTCATTTTTCCCTTTATCATCCATTCACATAAACCGCGCAAAGAATGAATCGTTCCCGGTAGAATCCCCCCCAGAATGTTCCACGTGGAACATTCCGGGGGGATTTTTTGTGTTTTTGGGGGTTAGGACTTCCACAAAAGGGGCTGCTGTGTTATAATAAATAAGTTCTTAGCGGTTCCAAACGATACATGGAGGGTAAAATGGCAAAAGTAATTGCAATCGCAAACCAAAAGGGCGGCGTTGGCAAAACGACCACCTGCGTCAACCTTTCTTCCTGCGTGGCTGCGCTGGGCAAAAAGGTTCTCGTGGTTGACCTTGACCCGCAGGGCAATACCACCTCGGGTTACGGCGTTGCAAAAAAAGGCCAGCAATCCAACATTTACACCTGCCTGATCAACGATGATGACATTCGGCAGGCCATCGTTCACACCAAGTTCAACGCAGACCTGATTGCTTCCAACACGCAGCTGGCCGGTGCTGTGGTGGAGCTGGTGGAGCTGCCCCGGCGCGAAAACCGCCTGCGCAGCATCCTGGCACCGCTGATTCCTTTGTACGATTATGTGTTCATTGACTGCCCGCCCTCGCTGGATCTGCTGACCGTCAACGGTCTTTGCGCCTGCGATACGGTGCTGATCCCCATTCAGTGCGAGTATTATGCGCTGGAGGGGCTTTCGGAGCTGATGAATACCTTAAAGATCGTGCGCAAAAAATACAACCATTACCTGGACATTGAGGGCGTGGTGTTCACCATGTACTCCGGCCGGTTCAACTTAACCATGCAGGTGGTTGCACAGGTCAAAAAGTACTATGGCAACAAGGTTTACAAAACCGTTGTGCCGCGCACCGTGCGTCTTTCGGAAGCACCCAGTTTTGGTATGCCCATCAATTTTTACGAGCCGAACGGCAAGGGCAGCGAAGCCTATATGGCCATGGCGCGTGAATTTTTGGAAAATAACGAGCGGGAATGACCCTGGTTTTCCTGTTTGGGAAAGGGAAGTGTGTGAATGGCAAAACGCAAATTGGGCGGCCTTGGCAAAGGGCTGGACAGCCTGTTTGAAGACCTGCCCATGACCGAAGATGCTAGCCCGGATCTGACCCGCCTGCCTGTGCGGGAGATTGAGCCGGACCCCGACCAGCCGCGCAAGAACTTTGACGAGGACGCCATGGCGGCTCTGGCAGAGAGCATTGGCGAAAACGGTCTGCTGCAGCCCATTGCGGTGCGCGCCAAAAAGACCGGGCCGGGCTATGTGATCATTGCGGGCGAGCGCCGCTGGCGTGCCGCGCGCATGGCCGGGCTGGATGAAGTTCCGGTTTTGATCAAAGAAGTTACCGATGAACAGGCCGCTGCGCTGGCCCTGATCGAGAACTTACAGCGCGAGGACCTGGACCCCATTGAAGTGGCTGAGGGCTGCAAAAAGCTGATCGAGCGCTATGGTTTAACGCAGGAAGAAGCTGCCAAGCGGCTGGGCAAAAGCCGCAGCGCCATTACCAACGCCATGCGCCTGCTGAACCTGCCGGAGTATGTGCGGGATCAGGTGCGGACAGGGGACATCAGTGCGGGCCATGCCAAAGCGCTGTTAAGCCTTAACTCACCGGAGCAGATGTCCGCCGCGGCGGACCAAATCATTGCCAAGGACATGAGCGTGCGCCAGGCCGAAGCTTTGTGCCGCAAAATGTCCAAGCCGCCGAAGCCCGCCAAGGAAGAGGATGCCTTTACCCGCCCGGTGCTTGCCGTGGAGGTGGAGGGTGCCCTGAAAGAGACCACCGGCAGTGAAGTGCATGTGGACTACAAGGGCGGCAAGGGCGTGCTGCACATTGCATTTTATTCTGATGCGCAGCTGCAGCAGTTCGCCGGGCTGCTGGGGCAGTATGACCCTGAGCAGGCCGCCGAGGCGGCTGATCCGTCCGGTGAGGACGAGGTATAACTCTTTCATTTTATTACTTTAGATTTCAGGCATTTGCAAAATTACAAATAGAGGAAAGGATTTTGAATCATGCTGGATATTCGTTTTGTGCGTGAGCACCCCGATGAGGTCAAGGAGAACATTAAAAAGAAGTTTCAGGATGCCAAGCTGCCGCTGGTAGACGAGGTCATCAATCTGGATGCCGAGTATCGCGCCGCCATTGGCGAGGGTGACACCCTGCGCGCCAACCGCAACAAGCTTTCCAAGCAGATTGGCATGCTGATGGGCCAGGCTAAAAAGGACCCCAGCAAGGCCGCCGAAGCCGAGGAGATCAAGAAGCAGGTGACCGCACAGGCTGACCGCCTGAAAGAGCTGGAAACCAAGGAAGCCGAGCTGCAGGACAAGATCCGCGACATCATGTACACCATCCCGCAGATGATTGACCCCAGTGTGCCCATCGGCCCGGACGACAGCTGCAATGTGGAAGTACAGCGCTTTGGCGATCCTGTTGTGCCGGATTATCCCATCCCGTACCATGTTGACATCATGGAAAGCTTTGACGGCATTGACTTGGATGCTGCAGGCCGCGTTTCCGGCAACGGCTTCTACTATCTGCTGGGCGACATTGCCCGCCTGCACGAAGCTGTTCTGGCTTACGCCCGCGATTTTATGATCGACAAGGGCTTCACCTATGTCATCCCCCCGTTCATGATGCACGGCGATGTGGTGAAGGGCGTTATGTCCTTCCCCGAAATGGATGCCATGATGTACAAGATCGAGGGTGAGGACCTGTACCTGATCGGCACTTCTGAGCACACCATGATCGGCCGTTTCATTGACCAGACCCTGGACGGCGCCAAGCTGCCTCTGACCCTGACCAGCTACAGCCCCTGCTTCCGCAAGGAGAAGGGTGCCCACGGCATTGAGGAGCGAGGCATTTACCGCATCCACCAGTTCGAGAAGCAGGAAATGATCGTCGTCTGCAAGCCGGAGGACAGCATGAGCTGGTACGACAAGCTGTGGCACAACTCTGTTGAGCTGTTCCGCTCTATGGAGATTCCCGTTCGCCAGCTGGAGTGCTGCTCCGGCGACCTGGCTGACCTTAAGGTGAAGAGCTGCGACATTGAGGCTTGGAGCCCGCGTCAGCAGAAGTACTTTGAGGTTTGCAGCTGCTCCAACCTGGGCGATGCCCAGGCACGCCGTCTGCGCATCCGCTACAAGGATGAAAATGGCAAGACCCAGCTGGCCCATACCCTGAACAACACCTGCGTTGCCCCGCCGCGCATGCTGATTGCTTTCCTGGAGAACCACCTGCAGGCTGACGGCACCGTGACCATTCCGGCTGTTCTGCAGCCGTACATGGGCGGCAAGACCGTGCTGGTACCGAAGAAGAAGTAATTTTCTTTTTGGAGTTGTTTTCCAGCCTTTTTTGAAAAAAGGCTGGGCGAAAAACTTTAGGCAACACCGCATAATTCTAAGTGCCGATACGGCGAGCGAGGTGCGGCAGATGCCAAGCCAAAAGCGCAGATAATACTGGATGTCTTATCGAGCATTTTGGCAACGCAGATGCCGTGCCGCAGCTGCCGGAGCGGTGCTTAAGCCGCAAGGCGGGAATTGTGCGGTGTTGCCTTTAATCAGACCAAATATAAAAAGCCCCGTGTGAGGGGAAAGGGAACAGGCACAGGTCTGTTGAGCTTTCCCCGGCACGGGGCTTTTGGGGGTCAGCCTTTTTCAAAAAGCTGGGCCGCCGAAACAAAACGGAAATTGCAAAACAAAAATCTCAGCCGTGCGGTATCCTACCTGCACAGCTGAGATTTTGTTTTGTGTCTGTTTTTATTGCGGTTACTCTTCCTCTTTCCAGTGCTTCAGCTGGGAAAGGTAGGTATCAAACTGGGCGCGGCAAACGGCGGCGGGGGCGTTATCCGGGTTGGGCATATGTGCCATCAGATAATCCAGCAGGGAAGCTTTGGTGGGATAGGCGAACTGGCCATCGGCATAGCACCACTTACAATAATCCTCGTTAAAGGCACCATCCGGCCCTTTGCTCAAGGTGGAATCATCCAGCGGCATGCCGCAGCACTGGCAGACCATGGTGCGCGGGCTGCCCAACAGGGTGTTGATGGAGACATCAAACAGCTGGGACAGCAGTTTCAGAGTTTCGGTGTTGGGCACGGTTTCGCCCGTCTCCCTTAATTAAAGATATTGTTGGGTAAAAAAGAAAGGTCAGTCGATTTTGCCGATGAAGCGGTAGTAGATTTCTACTTCC
>ERZ773241.1955-NODE-1955-length-18010-cov-3.544250_pt1 | contig 18010 bp, 18 predicted proteins | sample MGYA00580989_ERZ773241 | MGnify/ENA primary metagenome ERZ773241 (study PRJEB29015, sample SAMEA2737804) | human gut metagenome | biome: human gut; feature: human-associated habitat; material: faeces | place: China | collected 2012 ... | reverse complement strand
CGGCACCGGTCATGAAGGAAGCATATGCGTAGATAGAGTCGGTGCTTCTGTTGGGATTACGATACGTCTGCGAAGAGAAACCCGGAAGCCTGTAGTAGCACTGGTTATCATCCTGATACACCAAGACCATATAGGTAGAGTTGTTGCCGTTGTCCTGGTTCGCATGTTGCCAAGAGTACATAACCGAGTTACCTGTCGAACCGGCTTTGACATAAGAGAAGAAGTCTTCAGCGAGATTTTTATCATAAGGATGCCCAGGTGCGCCTTCATGATAACCACAGATAGCGCGGATATTGGACTGGCGCATAATACTTGCCCACTGGCTACGATTGGTTGCGCCGTCCAGCTGGTGACAAGCAGCGAGAATCGCAACTTTCAATTTGTCGTTGGTGCTGTTCCATGCGCTATACGCAGCAGAATAGCTATTGAACTGTGACTGTGAATCACCAAGATTCAACATCGGTGTGGAATTGCCGTGACTACTCCAATACAGTACATCATAGCCGTCAGCATTCTTAAAGTCCGTCTGAGATGCGCGGGTGGTAGATGGGTTGCCAGTACTGGGAGAAAAACCCTTATTCACAACAGAACTGTATACATCATTCAGTTTGTTGTAGAATACGACACAATCTCCAGCATCATCCGTATTCCCCTGGCAAACGATGGCAGTGTGAGAGGAAGTGTTGCCGCCAGTACCTTCGCCACCCATCTGAATATACTGCGACATGACATAGCCGACATCGCTGCCATTGGCAGGCCAACGCGTTTCATACCACCCAGAGGTGGAACAAGAGTAAATAGGAATGGTATCACCCGTATTGAACTGCCCCCAATGGGCATAACCTGCCTGAGGCTGCTTCCGACAATAGAGTCGTCCACCAATTACAGTTCCTTGACCGAGATAGCTGCCACCACCGCCAGAACTACCGCCATTGGGATTGGTAGAGGTCAGGTACTTGGACATGATATAGCCGGAATAGCCGTTATAGGTCGCGCTATGCCACGTCGAATTGTAATAGGAAGCCTGAACAGGCTTGCCATAGGGTACACGAACAAGAATCGTTCCGTTGCTGGAAGCAGTTTTCCTCAGGTTGACCGTCTCATCGGTCGGAATGTTATAGACATACATAGTTGCCATCTTGTGTTTCCCCCTTTAGCATTTATTAATTTGGCATCCAGTGTGCTGGCCAGCCTTTCCTTTTGCCATCTATAGTGTAAAGCAAGATGCCAATTGATGGGAGTGCAGATACTGACGCAATGCGTACATAATTCGTGAAAAAATGAACACTGCAGGGTGCGGCACCATTAAGCTGCGTTATATCCTCTACCCTAATGTTTAGTCTTTCTGCCGAGTGGAGGACGGAAGGATTATTGCCAGAGCTTGCTTAGACGGAGCACAATCTACTACAAAATTATCGTTTACCATAGGAGGTGAACCAAGTGTCAATTCTTCCCAAAGATTGTTCCGAACGAGTTATAGGCGCAGAAGCAAGGAAATTGGTTCACTTTCAATTTCCGTCTGAACATTGGGAATATCACGAGGAAACCGGTAGGGACAGCGGTCGCGACTGCACTATTGAACTTGTTGAAAATGAGCAATTCGTAAACAAGAAAATTGAGGGGCAAATTAAAGGTACTCGAAACCCAAAAAAACTCGCTGATGGAAATTCTTTTTCCTTTTCATTAGATATAAAAACAATTAACTACGGTTTGTCCAGTTCAGTAGCCTTTGTTTTATTCTATGTTTTGGTAGATGAAGGAAAAGTTTACTATCTGCCAATTCAAGACTATTTCATAGCAAATCCCAGTCTATTTGAACGCCTCGAAAAAAATGGTGCAACTCTAAATGTACATATTCCGCTTGATAATGTCGTGTCAGACAATGATTTTGATTTGCAACAGATTGCAAAAAGCGTGTATGTTGGAGGTCCTAGCCGGGAGTTGCATAAAGCATAATTAGCATATGTCAGTAATGTTCTCATGCTGTCTTATTGGAAGCTACCTCAATCCCTGTTTTTCCGGTTTCTTTTGCGAATGCGTGCGACAAAGACACTGACACCTAAGATATTGATAACCAAACGTAGATTTTTTCCATTTTCCGGGAAGAAAAAAGCCGCTTTGCGCGTCATATTAGTAAAAACAGCACGGCGGAAAGCGTATGAAAGGGGAAGTATGTTTCGTGATTACCATTTTGACGTTGGTTTTATGGGTAACTTCTGCTTTCGGCTGCTCAATCCGAAGGACGGTCTCAGCTCGTCGGTCGTTTATCTTGCGGAAGATAACGATTTCCTGTGCGTCGCCGGCACATCCGAAGATATCCGCCTTTTCTACGCATGCGATGACAATCCCGGGCAAATCGCCGTCTATGTATGAGGACTTCCTTGAATACCGCGCCGCAGCTTCTTTCGGCCTTCACATTGGGAGAGGACGTGCGTGTCAAACAAGCATTTCTCGCCGAAAATGGCTATGTTCTCCTTTTGCGAGAAGACAACAGCGAGCGGCTTGTCCTTCTTGGAGATGATGCTATTTTTTTACTCCTCTCTCCAAGAGCTTGCCTGTCGCCTTTTTTCCCGTACAAGGCAGCGAACCGGGGGCTTTCCCTGATCCTTTACGATGCGCCGAATCAGGGCTATCGCCTGGTCTCCTTGGGGGCAAATATATTGTAACAGGCTGGCTGACTGACTTTCAACGGACGCAGAGTCCTTGGAGCAATCGTCATGCCGTTACCTCTTCATTCTACAGCTTAGGCAACGAGATGTCCCATGCCTACGACTGGTTGCCGTAAATCAAGGGGCAAATATATTGTAACAGGAGTATAAACACCATGAAAAAACAAATAATTTTGCTTCTTTTGTTTCTGCTTCTTAGCCTCACTGCCTTCTGTGCTCACGCTGAAATCATGGACTGCTTTCCGGAAGAGAAGGCCGCTAACTCTGCTTATCATCTCATGGTTGGCATGTTTGGATATACAGAGGCCGAAGCGCAGGCTCTTCGATATGAGACTTCCATTGAAGATGGATCAATCGCCACCCATGTTTCGGTTTATCCTCCGTTTCCATCCGACGCCTGCTTTTCGCTTAGCTATTTGGGAGACGGCTCACTCAACGACAATATCACCGTTCCTGACTGGTATACCGTTCCCAGTCATCCCACATCATCAGATGACGTCATCCTCGCCGCGCGTCATCTGATGACCGGTTTATACGGGTATACGCCGAAGGTCGCGGAACAATTTCAATATCAGGCCGTTGCCCATCCGGATATTCATTGGATTGATGTCTTTGTTTACCCTTTTCCGGATATGGAAGAATGCTTTTCATTGGGATACAACGAATGTGGCTTGCTGATGAGCGAAGTTCTTCCTGACATACTCGATTTCGGTGCATACGCAAGCTATGTGAAAGAAGTAGGACGCCCTTTTATGTGGTTCACACACGAGGAGAGAGCAGTCTATTCCCAAGTCTTTATCCCCAAGGTTGAGGCCGCCATGCGTCTGAATCCTTTCAGTTTTGATGTCCTCGCTCACTATGACTACACAAGATGCGTTTACGGCATTCCGGCTCAATCCGATCTTCCTGAGGAGACTGCTTTAGAAATCGCCCGCGGCGTTCTGATCGATTCCTTCGGGCGTTCGGATGAATGGGTTCAAAACGCCGGAACCGAATCGTATTTTGACATCAGCGATCCTAACCAACCTCTTTGGAAATTCTTCTTTACGCATTGGGATGGCGTTGAACAAAGACAATACGTTGTCCGGCTTCAGGCGGAGACGGGTGAGGTAATCAAAGCATTTGAATATACATCTGATTGCGAGTCCTATGAAAGATTTTAAGCGGCGCTTAATTGCTGTCCAAGCTGGTCACATAACAAACAATGCTCTCTCCATGAGTGATTCATGAAAGGAGCATTGTTTGCGTTCACTTTAAACTCAGATTACAGCCGAACACATTGCAAGAACTGCCTTCGTACCGCCTTCATTTTCCCAGAGTTTTTTCTTTGTTCGCTCTCCAACAATACCATCATTGGTGAGACCGTGTTTTGCCTGGAACTGGCATACTGCAAGCTCAGTTTTTGTTCCAAAGATACCATCAGCGTTATAAAAATCATCGTTAGGAACTCGTTCAAGATCACCGCTGACAATAAGTGTACACTGCAGGTTGAAAACAGCTTGCCCCCGGCTTCCCGATCGCAGGACCTGAGTACTAGGCCCGTACATTTCGTGCATATTCTCCGGCTTGCGTCCAGTACCACCATCACCTTCGCTAGAATACCCCTCGGCCGGAGCAAGAAAATCACCCCTGACCCAGCGATTACTGCCGATACGATACCAGACATAGGTACCGTCAAAAGAATACTCATATGCGGTAACGGAATCGCCCTTATCCAACTTAGAGCCGTTTACTGCAGAATTGACAGTAGGCTGACTCCGGACATTAACGCTGTCTGCATTGCAAAGTGCGCGCCCATTTTCACCCAAGCCTGCGCCATAATCATCAGCTTCTCCAACAATGAACTGCCTTTGCACGAATGCCGGAGTACCATTGTAGACAAGCGTTGCCCACGTAGCATCACAAGTCACGACATTAATCTGCTTACCTTCAGGGATCGTACCAAGGCGACTAGAACTCACACTCTTGGAGGAACGGACATTGACGCCGCCACCATTACTACTCTGAACTACTGCCATAATAATTACCTTCCTTTTATGTTTAGATGTGTTTAGCTGAAGTTTGAGTGGCCACTACTTTCCTTCGCTGATTAGATTTTACTGCAGAAAATGATAGTATAAAAGTGAATTCTCCATGCAGAAAACATGAAGAATTCGTGAAAACAATATTAATTATGAGCCTATATAATTGTCAGCCTACCGCAGACAGTAAAAAATATCTGAACACTAACTCATTTTACAAATATGTGGAGAGGCATTTCGTATGAAAGAACCGCTTTTTTCCAGAATACCAACCCCATTCTCAACAAAACTCTTGTACTTCAAGCCATAACTGCCGTCACCACACCATTGCCATTTAGTTCCACCCTAGCAACTGCTGACTATCATCGTACTCGCCACAGTTCGCCCATTAAAAAATACTCAGTAACCACTTGCTCTCGTAGCCTTCATCCCAACAGGGTACGATGGTGATCTGATTCGAATCGATGTTAATATTTGGGGAAATATCGATATTTCCGTAATAGCGGTCATATTTTGCGTCGTACTTTCGACATGTTCTTCTCTGATAAACATCGTCCACATATATATCGAAGTCAATAACACGAATCGGTTGACCTCCATCGAATCGATTAATCTCGCCTTCAGCATAGATGCGGATATCTGCTGTCTGCCCGTGCAGCCTGCAAGATGCGTAATAGGGAACATCCTCCACGTACATCGTATCCATTCTCTACTCCGATGCATGGTCTTTCGACTGAGTGGTCGGCAGAATGGTTATTATCGGAGTTTGCCAGCCGGAGCGCAGGATGGTAAGAGATTGACGCTTACATGTTCACCATCAGAGCCCATGCTTTTCAGCTAAAGAGGTTCATTAAAGGGGCTGTGCAGGTTTAATTTCTGCAACGGCTCCTTATGACAATCATAATATCATTTTAGGATGGCGGCAACGAAGAACCTATGATTTTTGCTTTACAGACAACTCATTTCACTCATCGAAAGAGAATGTTTAAGAGCCCCATCTAACCTTGGTCGTATCACGGAAGGCTGATATTTACAGAAAGAATTTCACAGAGCCTTCACAATATCTTATTGTTTCCAGAATGAAGAGACAACTACTTCAATCTCTTTTGCATCACATGTAGTAGTCAGCGAACAGACAGTCGTGCCCTCAATCCAGACAAACCGGTTCTTCTCTATATTTGAACTCCTGTATACCCGGATGCCGCCAATTTCCATCAACTCGCCATCTTTATTCTGTTCCAGCGCCAGGTTTGCCGCCTCTACACTGAAATAATGATCCCAAAGAAACTTCATCGTTGCAGTCGGATCAGCTTCATTGATATAAGAAATGGTAAGAATCTGTTCATCGTCAAATCGTATCGCATGGTAATGACCGACACGCCAGCCTTCCGGCAGATGATCGGGACGCAGCGGCTCCGTTCCGAGAAAAGCTACAACAGACTCCCAGTCCGTCGTTATTAGCCTGTCGGCAATGTTATCATCGCCTGCGGCAACACCTTCCTCCACAAGACCGGGGTCTATGCTCTGCCCTTGAATGGCGTACTGCTGTTCATCCTCCGTGGAGTTCCCGGATAGCCATTCCCGCTTTAGTATCCCATCCCCCAAAACTGCAAGTACAAGAATCACAGCAAATGCTGCCGCGGCACACGTCCCCATGCGCAGAGCAGCAGTCCGACGCCGCTTCCGCTCTAATCTTCGCATCAATGCGGCCTGATTTTCTTTTCGCTTATCCTCAAACTTAAGCCGTCCTTGCGTACCGATCTGCCAGAGCAGCTCCTCACATGCTTCTACCAATTCCATATCAGCAGCTTTGTCTTTCCGTTTTATTTCAGATTGCAAGAGTGCTTCAAGTCGGTGTACCGCCTCGTTCTGCGGTATGCTCCCATATTCGATTAACTCCAGTATCTGTATGATACTGGTTTTCTTTTGTCCACCCATCTTTATCACTTCCTTCACTTCATATAGTGCTTGAACAAGTGCAAAGTACATTGTCCAATAAAAAGAAGCATCATCGGATGAAAATGACGTCCCTTAACTCGGATTCTGTCTAACGTACCTCGCACCGAAGTGACGGAAAGTCCGGCCTGCTGCGCCGTGTCTTTTAAGGACAGACCTTTTTCGTAATATGTTCGGAATACCTTTTGCTCCAGCGGCGACAACTCCGCCATGAATTCTTCGACTGTTTCCATGCATTCTGTATGGGCAATCCAGGCCAATACATTATCCATCAAATCCGGAACATCACCATACGCTTCCAGGCTCACGGGCTTGCCGATGATTTCTTCACGCCTCTTGGCTTTCCGAATGTATGACAGCATATAGTGTGAACAACAAGCGGCAAGCCATCCATACCGGTTCGGACTGGAGGCAAACTCATCGGCATGGCATACCGCACGATAGAAAGCCTCCTGTACGCAGTCCTCGGCAATAACAGTATAGCGCGAATTATACGAAACCAGCTTCATGCAGTAGCGTTTTAGCGGTGTGTAATACTTAATGTACATTTCCTCGATATCATTGGAATCAACCTTCACATCATTCATTAACATGCCTCGTTCTCATGTTCTCTTAGGTGCATCGATGTGTTCACTGCCGAAGATGAATAACCGGGATTCTATTTTCGACATTTGGATTCCAGAACCGTATAAATCAATTGGCCAATGCTGTTTAGCAGTTGCGCAGTTTCGTCTGAACATTTGCTGCTCAAAAGCATCAACTGTGCCTTGGCTTCACAAACCGTTTCAGGAAGCGTTTCCAATGTGAGCAGATCATCATTACAGTCATCCAAGACACAACCCGGTTTCAGTTTGAGTAGCTGACAGAGCTGGATAATCCTGTACAGGCTCAGTTCCTGCGCCCCTCGCTCCATGTTGCTGTATGTCTTGACCGAAACGCCAAGCAATTCGGCAACATCCTTCTGTTTTAAGTTCAGTTGTTGTCGCGCAGCACGAAAATGGCGACCTATACGACGATAATCTATTTCCGAACTCATACGTCCTCCTTCTGACAGTCGTTTTCCCTCTATAGCATTGAATACCATCAATAGCATTGACTTCATTTCAATTTTACTTTGTGTCTCAGCGAAAATAAACGCTGCTATAACGTGGTGTGAATGCTGACAGATTGATTATGCGAAGATTTTTTAAGCAATATTCAAAATACGCTGTAAAAACCAAGCCTAAAACACTATTAGAAGTGAAAAGGAGTCCGCGTTTCTGTCGAAGCTATTGAGGAGGCGGTCACCGATGAATGCGGCAAAATTGCACGAAAAACGTATGGTCAGCGCCGTTTCTTGCACTCCCTTTCATTGCCGACTTGAACTATGATATGAGAGGAGCAGGAAGGCTGCCGTTCCTGCTCAGATATACCGGAGAAAGGAAGGTTATTGCAGCGATGGACGCTACTTTGCAGAATATAATCGAAATCGCGCTCCAGCAGGGGATCTGGGCCGGACTGTATATTTACCTGTTCTTTCGAATGCTGAAACAGAATGAAGAACGAGAAGCGCAGTATCAGGCTACTATTGACAAGCTCAGCGATGACATTCAAAGCGGCATTGAGAACATCCAAAGCAGATTGGATGTTCTGGAGGAGAAGATATCCGATAAGTTCGAGAAATAAAAAAGCACCTTCTCTCTAACCGCTTATGCCGGACTGAGCACTACGCAGCGGACGAAGAGGAGGGCGACTAATGTATACACAAGAAGACGTTAGAAAGCTCTTTATGCAACGCGGCGAGATAGAAATGGAGCTGAAGGTACGTCAGGCACAATATTATGGCAGGGAAGCAGAAATACCTTCAGAAATGGCGGCGCGAGTCATGGCGCTGCAGCGCGAACTGATGACGATTGACGGGTTCTTTGCGGCGTTGTCAGAAAATGAAGCCTTTGTGATCCAGCACCATCTAATGGAGGAATTGGACTGGCCGCAGACCATGGCCTTGTTTGCACAGAAATGGGGCGTGGAAGCTGAAAAGTCGCTTCGTTCCATGAAGGCCTTGCAGGAAAAGGGCCTGAGGAAGATCGCTCGCTTGCTCAATAGCAGAATTGCTGGCGACTGCTTGGATATTCCAGGCTCCATGCTATGCTCTTAAAAGACAAACTTTGAACCAGCCATTTCAACAAAAGAAGTCTGTTCTGTTTCAATAATTCGTCCACACGGGAGGGTTTGAACACACACGTTCAAACCCTCTTTCTGCTTCATGGCCTAATAGTCACTATCCTTTATCTGGCCTTTATGATATAATCAGATGTACGGCAAATCAAACGTAACTAATCCTAAAGAGGGAGGCGCAATCTAATGGCGAAGAAACCCCAAACCGAGGTAGCTCTCCATTCTTCTGCTGCCGAGTATTTAACCTATGTTGCTTCTACTGGAGAGTGCGAAACCAGTGTGGAGATGCGGTACGAGGACGAAAACATTTGGCTGACACAAAAAATGATGGCTACGCTATATGATGTGAAGGTCAACACGATTAACTACCATATTGCCAAGATTTTTCGTGACAGCGAATTGCAGCCCGATTCAGTTATTCGAAATTATCGAATAACTGCCGAGGACGGCAAAGCCTATAACGCGAAGCATTATTCGTTAGATATGATCATTGCTGTGGGTTTCAAGGTCAACTCTGAACGGGCTGTTCAGTTCCGAAAATGGGTCAACACCATTGCAAAGGAATACACGATCAAGGGATGGATCATGGATGTCGAGCGGCTCAAGCGTGGATCGTATTTGACTGACAAATACTTTGATGAGCAGTTGGAACGCATTCGGGAGATCCGTGCCAGCGAGCGTAAGTTTTATCAGAAGGTCACTGACCTGTACGCAACCGCTATCGACTACGATAAAACGGCATCTGCTACCCGCCGCTTCTATGCTAATGTGCAGAACAAGATGCACTTTGCGGTGCATGGTCATACCGCAGCGGAGCTGATCATGGAGAGAGCAAACGCGGAGAAGGCACACATGGGCTTGACCACATGGGGCGATGCACCCGATGGTAAGATCAAGATTAGTGATGTTTCTGTTGCGAAGAACTATTTGTCAGAAGCCGAGCTGCATCAACTGGAGCGTATGGTTTCGGCCTATCTGGACTTTGCCGAAAGTATGACGCTGCGGCATATTCCGCTGACTATGCAGGACTGGGAAACCCGATTAAACAGCTTCATCGAAATGTTCCAATATGGTCTGCTCCAAGATTCCGGGAAGGTTTCTGCCGCTATCGCAAAGCTCCACGCGGAAACCGAGTTTGAGAAATATCGCATCGTACAGGACAAGCTGTTTGAGAGCGATTTTGATAGGTTTCTTGCAGAAAATGAAATCAGATAAGCGCTTTCGCTCCTCGGTAAACTTAATTTTGAGACCAACACAACAATCTGTGCGTCTTAGTGAATCGCAAGATACCCTCCTCTACCAGCAATGCGAGGAAATTTTCGTTAGAGCATTTGTATTGGTTATTTTTCGGCGGGTTACAGTCTTGAAAGCTCATTTGCAAGATGGCTCTTTGATTTTAGGCTTCTCGCAAAAGGGAGGCTTCTGCGGTTCTTCTTGTTTTAAGGCTTGACTATTGCCTCTGCTTGATCTTATTGCAAATTTTTTCAAAAAACAAAGGCTGGGCTATCTCACCCATTTAGCATCCAAAGTAGATGTCATGGGTTTTATTAGATAGCCCAGCGGTCTGTCGGTATTAGCTAATCATGGTATGAGTAGCTTCATTGCATCTGAATACCAAACGCTTAACGCATTTAACTCCACGCATGAAACTCACTCGATTACACTATTAGCTAAGTGTGCTTAGTGGACAGTAGCTCCACTACCCGTTGCAGGGAGCGTTACTCGTTTCTCATCAGGCCCGATAGTAATTGTCGGGTTGACGCGATAGCACTTGCAATTCGAGGAATTGAAAGATTTGAACACAGTATTTTGGTTCCTAGTGTGACCGCAAATATCGACACCGCCATTTTTATACGTGCTAACGGCAAGCATCGCGTGCGTGTACTGCTTCCCGGCAGGCTGCGAAGGGTCGTAGTTATAGATGAAGTCACCAGGCTTTACATTGCTGAGCGCAACAGCAGACACACGGCCTTTACGGTTAAGTGCTTGATAGCCGCTGTACGTCCAAGTCCAACCACCAGTGTTCCACGAAGAAGGAATACCGCTGACCTTGTAACACCAACCATCAAACATCGGAAGGCCACCGGCAACCAAACACTGACTGACAAAATTCGCACAGTCATTGTTCGTAGAAGAACCAAAGGAGGTATTGCGGTTGGAACATAGCGCGTTTTCAGTAGTTTCCGAGTGACCCTTCGCATATGCTACGGCAGCACTGGGATTAAAAGTAACAGTAGAACCGCCGCTGCTGCCGCCACCACTTGTCGAAACATAGTTGGCCATCACATAACCAACATTGCTTCCACCAACAGGCCAGCGGGTTTCATACCACCCGGAAGTCGAACAGGTGTAAATCTGGATAGTGGTGCCCTCCTGGAACTGACCCCAAGATTCATAACCCGCAATAGGCTGCTTTCGGCAATACAGCGGACCGCCGCCAATGACCGTACCGGTTCCAATATAGGTGCCTTCATCGATAGAACCACCACTACCGCTCATGTCAACATAAGCTGTCATCACATAGCCGACGTTGTTGCCGTTCCAGCGGGTTTCATACCACCCGGAAGTCGAGCAGGTATAAATCTGGATAGTAGCACCCTCCTGGAATTGACCCCAGGATTCATAACCCGCGATAGGCTGCTTTCGGCAATACAGCGGACCGCCGCCAATGACCGTGCCGTTTCCAAGATAGGCGCCGCCGATAGTGCCGCTACCATCCACCTGAATGTAGTTGGACATCACATAGCCGATGTTGTTACCGTTCCAACGGGTTTCATACCACCCGGGAGTGGAGCAACTGTAGAGCTGGATAGTGGCATCCTCCTGAAACTGGCCCCAAGCTTCATAACCCGCAATAGGCTGTTTCCTGCAAAACAGCGGGCCACCGCCAATGACCGTGCCAGTTCCAATATAGGTACCGCCACCAGTACCACCACTATTCATATCAACGTAAGCTGACATCACATAGCCAACATTGCTGCCGTTCCAGCGGGTTTCATACCACCCGGAAGTGGAGCAACTGTAGATCTGGATAGTGGCACCCTCCTGGAACTGACCCCAAGCTTCATAACCTGCGATAGGCTGCTTTCGGCAATACAGCGGACCGCCGCCAATGACCGTACCAGTTCCAATATAGGTACCGCCACCAGTAGAACCGCCACTCTGCTCATCCAGATAAACGGACATCATGTATCCAGTGTATGTGTTATAGGTCATATACGACCAAGTACCAGACTTAGTACCCGTTACAGTCGCACCGTGTGGAACTCGAACGACGATTCCGTCATTTGTACTGGGACCAGAGCGCATATTGACAGACCCACCAGTTCCACCATTGTTGTAAGCGTTGACAGTATAATTTGCCATCTCTTTATTCTCCTTATTTTTCAGCTAAGGTTTGCTGGCCAGCTCTTCCTTGCACTAAAATCATAGCTCAAATCAGCCATGGGAGGGAGTGAAGAGTTGGTGTAGAAAAAGTGATAATCAAAGGAAATCGGTGAGAAAAGTACTTAATAGTATATCATGCATCATTTGTAGATGATGAAGAATAAGCGTTTTGTAGCTTGGCATGAGCAGATACTATGCCCATTTGTGCTTTTCGGAAACGATTTGCGAGGATCATGGCTCTCAAACGACTGTTTTCGTGGCATCAATATCCATCGTGATGAATCGTCGGCAGTTAACTAACTTTTCCATGGCATCCCATCTAAAATTTTTATTTTTTGCAATAAAAATGAAGTATCAATCGTTGAATTAATAGCAGGAGCTTCCTGCATTATTATAGAAAAAGGGATGGGCAGTATTAGACTAACAAATTAGAAGGAGGAGTCAATAATGAGAACTCGTATTCTACCACTCTTGATAACTATGCTGTTTGCGCTGTCGCTTGCATCAAATGCAGCGGCTAACGAAAATTCTAAGATGACGCCTGGAACAATCGCCGTAGTAAACAATCCCGATTCTAATGATCGGCTTAACCTTAGAACAAATCCCAGCCCAGATGCTCCGACGCTTGGAAAATACTATAACGGCACCTATCTTGAGGTGTTAAGCAATGAGAAGAACGGCTGGGTGAAAGTTAGCATTTTTGATCTTGAGGGATACATGATGGCAAAATTCCTAGTGTATCCAGAGCAGCTTGAAGTTGGATCTTCGACAGTCCCATCTGTAAAAATTAACAACATAGGAGGAACTGGCCTGAACTTACGCAAAGCACAATCGACAGATTCATCTTCTCTTGGCCTATACTCGAATGAATCGACGGTTCGGGTATTTGGCGTAAGCGAGACTTGGTGTCATGTGCAAACCGAAGATGGCAACGTTGGCTTTATGCTAAGAAAACAACTCTCACCTGTTCTTGAGTATCAAAAAAGCAGCAATAGCGCCGTCGTAAACAATCCCAATTCTATCGATCGCCTCAACCTTAGGACAAAGCCAAGTCAAGAAGCTCCATCGCTTGGTAAATACTATAGCGGTACTTCCGTTGAAGTTTTAAGTGGTGATGAAAACGGCTGGACAAAGGTTCGACTCCATACGTTAGAAGGTTATATGATGACCAAATATTTAGTATTTGGTCAAGAACAATTTAAGGTCGGTTATGCTATGCCTTCTGTAAAAATCAACAATACGAAAGGTGTGGGGTTGAATTTACGCCAAGATCAATCAACAAATTCTCCCTCTCTTGGCCTATATAAGAATGGATCAGTAGTTTGTGTATTTGGAGTGAGCCAAACATGGTGTCATGTAAGAACAGAGGATGGAAATGTTGGATTTATGCTGCGAGAGAACTTATCGCCACTCCTTGAGTATAACAGAGTTTCTGCTCCCACTGGCGATGAACTTGAAGGCTCATGGTTTGGAGTGCCAGGAGATCCTATCACAGATGACTTTATGCCCGGAGGAAATGGCTAATTCGTGCATAATATGCAGTAACCGTGATTCACCAAACTGAACGTCCTAGCCTGTCGAAAATAGAGAAAAAACAGGATGGAAAAGCAAAGAGGGGCTGTCTCAAAATGACCAAACAAGGTCACAAGAGGCAGCCCCATTAGCATTTTTTTAGCCAAGAGCGCATTCGCACTTCGCTTTATTTTACTGCTCGCCAAATGTAGAGACAACCGCCTCTGCATCTTTTGCATTACATGTAGTAGTCAGCGAACAGACGGTCATACCATCAATCCAGACAAAGCGGTTCTTCTCCATATTCGAACTCCTGTATACCCGGATGCCGCCAATTTCTATCAACTCGCCGTCCTTATTCTGTTCCAGCGCCAGGTTTGCCGCCTCTATGGAACGGCTGGTTTCTATGTATCTCGACTACGCTGAAGAACAAGCTGAGCGCAAAATCCCAATGAGTATGCAGGACTGGTCAGCTCGACTGGATGGCTTTCTGGAGTTTAATGGACGCGAGTTGCTAATTGGTCCGGGGAAAATCAGTGCTGAACAGGCAAAACTCCATGCCGAAACCGAATTTGAAAAATATCGAATCGTACAGGACAAGTTGTTTGAAAGCGATTTCGATAGGTTCCTTGCGGAAAACGAAATCAGATAAGAGTTTTCGCCCCCAGGTAAACTTAATTTGGAGACCAACACAATGATCTGTGCGCCTTAGCGAATCGCACGATAGCCCTCCTACCAGCAATGTGAAGCAATTGAGATGCGTTATATTCTCTACCCTGGTGCATAGTCTTTTCACTGAGTGGTCGGCAGAATGGTTATTATCGGAGTTTGCCAGCCGGAGCATAGCTACTAACAAATTGACGCTTGCATGCTCGATAAACGTTCATCTATTTCTGAAATAAAAACGATTTTGTGTTTTGTCCAGATCAATCAAACTTCACCATTGCTGATGGAGAGATAATGACCGTGTGCATAAAGGAGTCTGATATTCAGAATTCTGTGTATTTGTATGAAGATCAATCGAATTCTTTGTACGGATGTTATGAAAAGTGTAAATAATAACTAAATTTGGAATAGAACGGTCTGGTATTTCGTTTAATAAACACTGGAGACTATGCCCTTCGAGACGCCGGATTGGCTCTCATCGCGTTTTGTTTTCAGATGCTCATTACGAACACCCGATGAAAAGGAGACCATTCTATGAAGAGGATTCGTTTTGCCAGCTGCTTGATGGTGCTGTTCTTGCTTGTTTTGAACTTGGAAATTGCATTGGGCCAAGAACAATCCGGAATAGATGCTATTCCCCAAGACTTCGCCGATCATAGCATTGGCGCAGAGAATGCAGATGGTGGCTATGTTGTAAATCTGGAGGTTGATGGCGGGTTTCTAGCCTTAACCATTCCAGCAGATTATCAGTATCAACCTGTTGAACTAACAGAAATTGAACGCTATCCGTTCACATATACTTTTACTAATGAGAAAACAAAAACTTCGTTTTTGGTGCAAAGCTCTTTACATACTCAAAAAGATCAAAACCATCTTCTAAAGAAACTATATGACAGAAGCAATAAGTTCATTGTTGTTTCTGATGGTTTCTTGATTGGTGAGCATACATATCTTATTTATACGAAAGAACAAGCTACATATGGATATGGATTTCTTATTCGTACAGATGATGGATATAGCTATCAGTTCCATTACATTCTCCCGTATGATACCATTCAAGATGAAATACCAGTAGAAGCTATCTCTATTCTATCAACTTTGGAAATTCAAGAATCCTCGGAGTATACTGATTGAGGTTCGAGTAGAGAATAGGCATGCCCATCGGGGCATGCCTACCTTGATTATTTTTGAGTTATGCGATAACAGCATTGCTCTGGCAGTCAAGCAGGATATGATTGCCATTCATCAGTTCGACATCGCGATGGAGAACATAGCGGCCATTTTTCTCGATATAGACATGGTCAGTGGCCTTGATTTCTTCAGAGGTGTCCGCAGTCTGGCGAGCAGCAGTAAGGGCCTGAGTTTCTGCGACAGAGAGTTCGGGGGTGACCTGAATCATCTTGGTCGCAAGAGCCGGGGTTACATTTCGCCACTTGTTAGACACAGAATGCAGACCGTTTGCGTCGCTGGTGATGACAATGCAGTTTTGAGCCAGCGGGATTCCGTTGTAGTGATTGATGAACTGTGTTGCGTAGCCGATGATTGTGTGTTCACCCTCAGTGCCATCACCTTTTGGCTTACGGATATTTGTTTTTGACGATTATACACCTCGTTTTATGTAATATCAATCATATAAGGAAAAAACATCCGCCTTTTTCGAGACGGATGTTAAAGCGATGCGCGAAGTCCAGAAACCTCAGGTTTCTGGCGGGGGGATGAGGGTAGCGCCCTCAAATCATCAGGTCTGCGCCGCGCCGTCCACCGAGAGAATTTCGCCCGTGACGTAGCTGGCCAGATCGCTGGCGAGGAACAGGAACGCATTGGCGACTTCCTGCGGCTCGCCCATGCGCTGGAGGGGAATCGGCGCGCAGATGCGCTTGACCATGTCCTCCGGCAGGTTGGCGACCATGTCCGTGCGGGTCACGCCGGGGGCGACCGCGTTCACGCGGATGTTGTCGCGCCCCAGCTCGCGCGCGAGGCTGCGGGTCAGGCCGTTGACGGCGAATTTGCTGGTCGGATAGCCCACGCCGGAGGGCTGGCCGTAGATGCTGACCATCGAGCTGGTGTTGATGATCGCGCCGCCGCCCTGCGCCTTCATAATCGGCGCGACGGCGCGGCAGCCGTTGAACACGGCCGTCACGTTCAAATCCATGATGTTTTTGAACGCGGCCGGGTCATACTGGTAGAGCGGCTCGCGCGCGGAAATGCCCGCGTTGTTCACCAGAATGTCGATGCGGCCAAAGGCCTCGGTGACCTTCGCCATGGCGGCTTCCACCGCGGCGTAATCGGTCAGGTCGGGCGCAAGACCCATGACGTCCCAATCCGGGTTTTCGGTCTTGAGCTTGGCCAGCGCCTTGTCCACCGTCTCCTGACGAGAGCCGAAGAGCGCGACGGACGCGCCGTTTTTGAGGAACGTTTCCACAACGGCAAAGCCGATGCCGCGGGTGCCGCCGGTCACGACCGCCTTCTTTCCTTCAAGCAGCATGAAAAATACGCCTCCTGTGCGCGGCCGGACGAAAAGCGAGCGTCCGACCTATATAATTAAGAAAATGATAGCATATTTTGGGCGAATGCGCAAGGCGCTGACGACAATTCCGCGCGCCGGTTTCAGGGGTGCTGGCGTTCGAGCTGCTCGACCTCCTGCATCCAGAGGATGCTCTGCGCGTCCGAGGGCATGCGCCAATCGCCGCGCGGGGAAAGGCTGACCGAACCGACCTTCGGGCCGTCCGGCATGGCGGAGCGCTTGAACTGCTGGGTGAAGAAGCGGCGGACGAATGTACGCAGAGCGGCGAGAATCGCGAGATCGTCATACTGGCCGTTAAACGCGGCTTTTGCCAGTGGGTAGAGCTTGAGCGGGGACGCGCCGCTGTCCATCATGTGATAGAGGAAGAAATCGTGCAGGGCATACGCGCCCAAGGTGTCCTCCGTGCGCTGGGTCAGCTCGCCCGCCTTGGAGGGGATCAGCTCGGGGGAGATCGGCGTATCGAGGATATCCTCCACGACCGGGGCGATTTCGCCGCCGAGCTTTGCGCCCGCGTAGCGGACGAGATGCCGGATCAGCGTTTTGGGCACAGAGGCGCTCATGTTGTACATGCTCATCTGGTCGCCGTTGTAGGTGCACCAGCCCAGCGCCAGCTCGCTCAAATCGCCCGTACCCAGCGCGAGGCCGCCGATCTGGTTGGCGACATCCATGATGATCTGCGTGCGTTCGCGCGCCTGCGAATTTTCGTAGGCGACGTCGTGAAGTTCGGGATCCTGCCCGATATCCTCGAAGTGCTGCTCGACAGCCTTGACGATGGGGATGGTTCGGGTCGTGCAGCCGATCAGCGCCATCAGCCGGAGCGCGTTTTGCAGCGTGCGGCTGCCCGTGCCCATGCCGGGCATGGTGATGCCGACCAGCCCCTCCATCGGATAGCCCGCGCGGCGGAACGCATAGGCGGCGGCGAGCAGGGTGAGCGTCGAATCGAGGCCGCCGCTCACGCCGAGCACGGCGCGCCGGGTGTTCACCCGCTCCATGCGGGTCAGCAGGGCGGTGGTCTGAATCAGCAGGATTTCCTCCGTGCGCGCGTCCCGCTCCGCACCGGCGGGCACGAAGGGCAGGGGAGAAACGGCGCGCAGCAGGCGCTCGTCGGCATGCGCGGG
>ERZ773241.1947-NODE-1947-length-18105-cov-38.277452_pt1 | contig 18105 bp, 15 predicted proteins | sample MGYA00580989_ERZ773241 | MGnify/ENA primary metagenome ERZ773241 (study PRJEB29015, sample SAMEA2737804) | human gut metagenome | biome: human gut; feature: human-associated habitat; material: faeces | place: China | collected 2012 ... | reverse complement strand
CAGCTGCCGGAGCGGTGCTTAAGCCGCAAGGCGGGAATTGTGCGGTGTTGCCTAATATATTTTGTGTGCCCCGCACACAGGGAACGAGGCTCCGCTATGGCTGAACTGCTGCAAACCACTCTGTGCTACCTGGAACAAAACGGCTGCTATCTGATGCTGCACCGCATTAAAAAGAAGAACGACGTCAACCACGATAAATGGATCGGTGTGGGCGGCAAGCTTGACCCCGGCGAAACTGCCGAAGCCTGTGCCCTGCGCGAAGTGTGGGAGGAAACCGGTTTGACGATGCAATCCCCCGCCTACCGCGGCATTGTGGATTTTACTTGCGAGCCATGGCCCGCCGAGCGGATGCACCTGTACACCTGCACCGATTTTACCGGAACGCTGACCGACTGTAAAGAGGGCACACTGGAATGGGTGCCCAAACCCGAAGTAGAGAACCTGCCGATCTGGCAGGGGGATAAAATTTTCCTTCGGCTGTTGGCGGAGGGCGCACCGTTTTTCCATCTGGAGCTAACCTATCACGGCGATACCCTGGTGCAAGCGGTGCTGGAAGGCGAGACACTGCCCTGCGGTTGAACAGCCATTATAGTAAAGAAATAAAATAAAAGCATGTGCAGTTTTTCGGGCTTTCCCAAAAACCGTACATGCTCTTGTTTTTATTGGTTATTTCAGCAGCCCGAAATGTTCCAGCGCATTCCAGATGCCGTCCTTATCCACATCGGTGGTAATGTAATCCGCCGCGGCACGGGCGTCTGGCCAGGCGTTGCCCATGGCAACCCCGATCCCGGCAAAAGCAAGCATCTCGGTATCGTTGCTGCCATCGCCAAAGGCGATGCTGTTTTCCCGCGTAAGACCCAGATGATTGAGCGTTTCCTGCAAGCCGTTCACCTTGCCGCCGGTTGCGGGCAGGATATCGACAAATTCTTCGCTCCAGCGCACAGCGCGGCAGCCGGGCACGTGAGCCATGAACTCCGGTTCCTGCTCGCTGCTCAAAAATGCGCTGAGCTGATACGTCGGGTAGGTAAAGCAGCGCTGGGCCGGATCGATGGTTTCCTGCGGGATCTCTTTCAAAAAGTTTTCACACAGGGCATTGGTGCGGTTCATGTAAGCGATATCCGCTTCCACAAAGGAAACCGCAATATCTGTTTTTTCCAGCCAGGGCAGCAGCTCGCGCAGTCCCTCCTGCGGCAGCGAGTGAGTGTAAAAGCAGCCGTCCTTATCCCGGCAATATTGGCCGTTCATCATCACCATACCGTCAAATTCAAACGGCAGATCCTTTTTCAGGTAATGCAGGTGGTACGGCGGGCGGCCGGTTGCCAGGTAAAGCTGCACCCCTTTGGCGCGCAGAATGTTGAGCGCCGCCACGGTGGATTCCGGCAGGTGGTGATCCGGCGGCAGCAGAGTGCCGTCAATATCAAAAAAAGCAATGCGAATATCTCTGTTTTCCATGTTATTATTCCTGTTTCAGCTGTCGGCCCATCATTGTAGCCAGCGCATCGCGGGCGGCCAACCGACCGGACAGAATATCATCCACCGCATTCACGATGGGCATTTCTACCTTATACTTTTTCGCCAGCTTGCAGGCTGCGGGCAGGGCATTGATGCCCTCCACCACCTGACCGACCTCTTTTTTGGCGGTTTCCACATCCTTTCCGCGGCCAATCAGCATGCCGGCATGCAGGTTTCGGCTGTGCATACTGGTGCAGGTCACGATCAGATCGCCCATACCGGAAAGCCCGGCAAAAGTTTCGGCCTTGCAGCCCATGGCCACACCCAGGCGGGCCAGCTCGGCGTTGCCGCGGGTGATAAGGGCAGCCTTGGCGTTATCGCCGTAATCCAGGCCCATCGCAATGCCAACAGCCAGCGCGATCACATTTTTGACAGCGCCGCCCAGCTCCACGCCGCGGCGGTCGGTGTTGGTATACACGCGGAAGGTGGGGGTGGTAAAGATCTGCTGTACCTTGCGTGCGGCGGCTTCATCAGGGCTGCCCGCCACGATCAGGGTGGGCATATCGCGGGCCACTTCCTCCGCATGGGTGGGGCCGGAAAGCGCCACCACATTACAGTGGGTGTGTTTGCCATCCGCGGCCAGCTCCTGCTCAATGATTTCGGACATCGTCATCAGCGTTTTTTCCTCCACGCCTTTGGCCACATCCACGATCAGCTGCCCATCCGGGATATGCGGTGCCGCCTTGCGGGCGGTGGAACGCACAAAAACCGAGGGCACCGCAAACAGCAGCACATCACGGTCGCCGCAGATTTCTTCAATATCCGCGGTATAGTGCATATCGGCAGGCAGGCACATGCCGGGCAGGTTGGGGTGGGCATGGGTCACGCTCATGGCTTTCAGTTCATCGGGCAGGGCGCTCCACATGGTAACGTCACAGCCGTTTCCTGCCAGCATGCGTGCCAGCGCGGTTCCCCAGGTTCCGGCACCCAGAACACCGATTTTGGTTTTGGTCATCGTATTTGTTCTCCAATCGTTTATGGGCAATACCGCATAATTCTAAGTGCCGATACGGCGAGCGAGGTGCGGCAGATGCCAAGCCAAAAGCGCAGATAATACTGGATGTCTTATCGAGCATTTTGGCAACGCAGATGCCGTGCCGCAGCTGCCGGAGCGGTGCTTAAGCCGCAAGGCGGGAATTGTGCGGTGTTGCCTATGGTATCAGGTACGCCTTCAAGCTACACCTTAAAAGTGCCCCGTGCGGTTAAACTGTTTCCACCTCTCAATCAAAGAGTGGCGGCGCGGATCCGGCTTATCCGGCAGGTCCAGCGTAAAGCGCTCATAGCAGTTCACAATGCGTGTCTGGCCGTACTGGTGCTCCCGCGGGATGTTGGCTCCATAGGTCAGGTGGATATGCCCGTGCAACATCAAAGCTGGGTGATAGGTATCCAAAATTTCATTGAACACCGTAAACCCGCGGTGCGGCAGGTCGCTGAAATCCCCATAGCCGTGCAGCGGCGCATGGGTAACAAGGATATCCACCCCGCCCGCGTGCTGGATCTTGCTGCGCAGGTGGCTGATGCGGCGTTTCATTTCCGCTTCGGTAAACTGCCAGGCACCGGCGCGGTAACGGCAGCTACCGCCAAGGCCCACAATGCGGTAGCCCTTGTACCAGTACAGGTCATCGTCAATGCAGATCGCACCGCGGGGCGGTTCTCTATCATAGCTGGCATCATGGTTGCCGTGTACATAAAGCACCGGAACCGGCGCTGCATCGGACAAAAAGTTCATATAATGCCGGCTCAGGTCCCCGCAGCCGATGATCAGGTCGATATCGCGCAGCTTGCTGGGCTCATAGTATTCCCACAGGTACTTGCTCTCTTCGTCTGCCACTGCCAGAATTTTCATAGATCGGCCTCTTTCTCTGCAGGGAGCCGGTCGCGGTGGATGCCCTGCATGCGGTACATGGGGCGGGCACAGTCCATCAGTTCGTCAAATTCCGGCAGGTGGCCCTCCACTGCATCGCACAGCCAGTCCATATGCAGGATCTGCTCCGGGGTAAAGCCGGTGCGGCCCTCGTTCATCACAGTACCGTTCTGCGCGGTAATATAGCAGGCAAACGGGTCAATGCTGCCCGCAATAATGCCGCTGCGCAGGATGTTGGCCAGGTGGCGCACATCATGGGGCAGCTCGCGGCTGAGCAGCACATCCATCACACCGCTGTTCATGCCCCACCAATAGTTGACGGCAGTACCGTCGGTGCCGGATTTATCGCGGGTCCAGCCGCCATCCAGCACGGTGCGCACCACGTTTTCATAGAACTGGCCCCAATGCCAAAACGGCGAAGCCAGATCCATCAGCGTGCCGCCGGGGCTGATGCGGAAAGTTCCGAACTCTCGCGCAGGGCGGAACGGCGTGGGGGTATCGCGCCCCGAGATCACCGTGATGCCCTGCTTCTGGAAGGCCTGGATCGGGTCCCCCGGCAGGCAGGACCATTGCAGGCTGACCTTAACGCGCGGGTTGACCATCCGCGCGCCAAGGGCAAACGCATTGATGTTGGCCGGAACGCCAAAGGTGGGCGTATCCGCCACATAGCCCACGCGGTCCTCCCGCGCCACAGCGGCAGCAATGGCGCCGGTGATGAACTTTGCCTCATACACGCGGCTGTAATAGGTGCGGATGGAAGCATACGGCATATCGACCGAGCAGTTCAGGATGCGCACATCCGGGTGGCGCAGCGCCGCGCGCAGCGAAGCCCCCACCAGTTTTGGCGAGGTTGTAAACACCATATCCGCACCGTCCTGGATGGCTTTTTCCACCAGTTCATCGGCATTTTTGCCCGGCTCTGCGCCATGATAAGCCACGGTTTCCACCTTGCCGGCAAACACCTGGTCCAGCTGGGTACGGCCAAACTCATGCTGGCTGGTCCAGGTAGAAGTTTCCGGCGTGCGCTCGTTGACAAACGCTACTTTCAAGTGGCTGGGCTCACTGCGGATCCCCGGCAGGATGCGGTCCAGCAGGCTGTTCTTTTTGGCCGGGGCGGCCGGCTGGGTGCTGAGCTTGACCGGTTCCGGGCGCTCCAGCGCCAGAACGTTATCCCACACAGCGTCAATAGCTGCGGCAAACTGGGCGGGACTATAGGTTTTCAGCTCATCCAACTTATACAAGCGGAGCAACAGCAGCATAACATCCGCCGGGGTGGTGCGCATTTTATCGCCGCCGTGGGCATTATAAGCCTTGGTGATCCAGTTCATCAGGCTGACAACTTCCGCCTTATCGTCTGCGGTCCACTTTTCATCCGGCGCTTTGCCCAGCGCTTTCTGCAAGCGGGCAAAGCTGCCCTCCTGCGTAAAGTGCAGCCGGTACAGCCCGCACAAAGGGTAATACTCCATGAATTCGTAATATTCACGAATTTCCGGCGTATCATTGAACCGCGGCACAACGCGGGTAACGGTGGCAAAAATAGAATCCGCGCCAAAATATTTCAGCACACTGACACGTTTGTTGCCCTCTTGGACATAAAAGCGGCCCATGTACTCATACGCTTTAATGGCATCGTGGATGCCCTCTTCCATATGGGCCATGCACAGGGAAAGCCACTTGCTGGCAAACTCAGTGTCTTCGGGCAGCAGCGGCATAAAGTTGGAAGCAAACGCCATGGTGCGGCCGGTGGTTTTGGTGCCTACCACATAATCCAACGGTATTTCAATGGTGCCAAGCGGTATCTGGCTTTCGGTATCTGTTTTTTCCAGCAGTTCATCCAACGCAGGCAGATAGGGGTATTTGCCTGCCGCTGTCTTTTCACGGTAATCGCGCATGCCCAATCTTTGAGCGCGGTTGTATTCATCTATGGCTTCTATACGCTGCATCCTGTGCCTCCTCCTGCTGTTGTGGTTCCGTCATTTTTTCTTATTCTGTGGGCATGTATGTTGTAATTATACCATATCCCGCAGGGCTTTGCACCCTTTTTATGCCGGAAACCGGCATCCTGCCCGCTTGACATAAATTTTACACAAAACCTGTGGTGCAGGTCTTGCGGCATATCGCGGATTCTTGTATAATAAAATTTGTATGCAAATTTGACATCAATCAACTGCGAGGTACTGGAATGCTTAAGAAATACCTGACTGTATTTTTTGTTTCGATGGTTCCCCTGATCGAACTGCGCGGCGCAATCCCCTATGGCGTAATTTTTGGTCTGCCGCTGTGGAGCACCTACATCATTGCCATCATCGGCAACATGATCCCGGTGCCGTTCATCTTTTTGTTTGCGCGCAAGATCCTGGAATGGGGCGCTGACAAACCGGTGATCGGCAAGTTTTTCACTTTCTGCCTGGAAAAAGGCCACAAGGGCGGCCAAAAACTGAAAGCCACCGCCGGCCGCGGCCTTTTTATTGCTCTGCTGCTGTTTGTGGGCATTCCCCTGCCCGGCACCGGCGCATGGACCGGCACCCTGGCCGCCAGCCTACTGGATATGGATTTCAAGGAAAGCGTTCTGGCCTGCATGGGCGGCGTTCTGCTGGCAGGCTGCATTATGGGCGTACTGAGCACTTTGGGCATTTCCGCTTTTGGTGCAATCGCCGGTTGATTTTTTCCCTGATTATATATAACAAAAAGCAGCCTCCGCGGGGGCTGCTTTTTGTTATTATTTTACTGGGCCGTCTCTTCCTGCCTGCTCAACAGGATGCGGTCATTATCCAACCGGCGGCCCACATTTTTGGCGAACTGATCCAGCAGGCCGTCCACCGTGGTGTTGGCGCGTTCTTCCCCGCTGATATCCAGCACAATGTGACCGGAATCCATCATCAGCGTGCGGTTGCCCAATTCCAGGGCGGCGTGCATGTTGTGGGTAATCATCAGGCAGGTGATGTGGTTTTCGGCCACAATTTTCTTGGTCAGCTCCAGCACCTTATCTGCGGTGGCGGGGTCCAGGGCCGCAGTGTGCTCGTCCAGCAACAGCAATTTGGGGGTAACCAGGGTGGCCATCAATAGGGTCAGCGCCTGGCGCTGGCCGCCGGAAAGCAGGCCGACCGGCTGTTTCATCCTGTTTTCCAGCCCCAAGCCCAGCTGGACCAGCCGATCGGTAAACAGTTCGCGGTCCGCCTTGGTAATGCGGGAAAACGGCGAAGTGTGGGTGGAAGCGCGCAGATAGGCCAGGGCCAGATTTTCCTCAATGGTCATGTTGGGGGCAGTGCCTTTGAGCGGGTCCTGGAACAGGCGGCCAATCGCCTTGGAGCGGCGGAAATCCGGCTGGAAGGTCATATCCACCCCATCCAGCAGAATGCTGCCGGTATCCGGAATAAAGCTGCCTGCAATGGCATTGAACAAGGTGGATTTGCCCGCGCCGTTGGAACCCACAATGGTAGCGAACTCGCCGCTTTCCATATGCAGATTGATATCGGTCAGCGCTTTTTTCTCGTTCACCGTACCGGGGTTAAAGGTCATACTGACATGGTTCAGATCAAGCATGGGTCTTGCCCCCTTTCTGGCTGACGGCACGGCGGCGGCGCAGCGCAAGGTTCTTTTTCAGGGCCGGGGCCGCAATGGCCAGCGCCACAATGACGGCAGAAATCAGCTTCAGGCACTCGCTGGGAACATTGGCACGCAGGGCCAACGCAATGATAAAGCGGTAGATCACGCTGCCCGCCACAGCCGCAGCCGCTTTGACCCACATACCGCCGCGGCCAAACAGCGTTTCGCCAATAATCAGCGAAGCCAGACCGATGACCACCATGCCAGTGCCCAGGTTGATATCGGCGGATTTCTGGTACTGAGCCAGAACTGCGCCGGAAAGCGAGGTCATGGCGTTGGAAACGCAAAGGCCCACCGTGATGGTGAACGCCGTGTTGATGGAGGAAGCGCGCACCATATCCGGGTTATCGCCGGTAGCGCGGATGGAAAGACCAAGCCGGGTGCCAAGGAATAAAATCAGCAGCGCGCAGGCCACGACTGTGACCGTGACGGCAACAATGAGTTTATAGGGAGATTTTTCGCCAAACAGGGCTCGGGCCATAGTGAACACTGTCTCAGTTTTCAGCATGGGAACGTTGGAAGAAAAGCCCATGATGGCAAGGTTTACGGTGTAAAGCCCGGTATTGGTAATAATACCCGCCAAAATGGACGGCACGCCCAGGTGGGTTTGCAGGAACGCGGTGACAAACCCGGCGCAGGCACCGGCCAGCATGGCCAACACAAAACCAGGGAACGGATGCCCCGCCACTGCGGCGGTAGCCGACACGGCACAGCCAAGGGTGAACGCGCCATCGGTGGTCATATCGGCAATATTCAGCACACGGAAGCTCAAAAACAGTGCCATGGCCACAAGGGCGTAAATAAAGCCCAGCTCCAATGCGCTTTGCACAATGGCAAGGGTAAACATAAGCGTTGCTCCTTTGCGTATAAATAATAAGTAATAAAGAATAATGAATAATGGCTGTACGCCGCCCGCGGCGGCGTTTTTAATCAGGTATGCAGCTCCGGCGGGATTTTTCTCTCGCCGGAGCTGCATTCCTGTTTTTATTGTGGTACTGCTGGCACCACACCTGCATTATTCTTTTTCATTCTTCTTTATTCTTTTAGGTTCTTACTGCTGGGTGGTAACTTCCACAACCTGGCTGGCCATATCGCTGAAAGCGGCGTAATCAATGCCCAGAGCGGCGGCAGTTTCGGTGTTGACGGTGATGATGCCGCCATCCATTACATGGTATTCAGGAACGTTGCCGCTTTCCAGGATATCCAGCACCATATCAGCGGTGTAGGTGCCAAGCTCGGTATAGTTGACTCCGCAGGTTGCAAAGGCACCGGCGGTAACAAAGCTGTCGGCACCGGTGTAGAACGGGATACCTGCTTCGGTCAGCGTCTCGGAAACAGCAGCTGCGGCGGCCATAACCACGTTATCGGTCGGGGTAAACACAGCATCAGCCTTGCCCACCATATTGGCGGCGGCGCTCATGATTTCATCGTTGGTGTTGCCGGTGCCTTCCACATAAGCAATGCCCTTTTCATCCAGGTAAGCCTTTGCTTCGGCAATGGGGGTGGTGGAATTGGCTTCGGAATTGGAGTACAGCAAGCCAACCGTCTTGACATCCGGGTTGATTGCCAGCATCATATCCAGGATGAACTGGGTGTTCAGCGCGTCAGAAGTACCAGTGACATAATCCAGGCCGGTGAGGTCTGCAGCGGCAGGGTCGCTGATGGCGGCGTACACAACAGGAATCTGATCTTCGGCGCAGGCATTGGCCATACACTGAGCTGCCAGGGTGGCAATGGGCACCACCGCATCATATCCATCGGAAACCACCTGGGTGCCGATCTGGTTCAGCGTGGTAGCGTCGTTCTGGCCGTTAAAATCTTTGTACTCAATGGTAATGCCCTTTTCGGCGGCTTTGGCGTCCAGCTCTGCTTCCACAGCGGTGCGGATCTCATCCAGGCTGGCGTGGTCCAGCTGCTGGACCACCGCAATTTTGTAAGACTTGGCGGTATCATCTGCGGCAGCAGCTTCGCTGCTGGAAGCTGCTGCGGTATCGGCGCTGGAGGCAGCGGTAGAAGTGGTGGCGGCGGTGGAACCGCAGGCGGCGAGGGTGGCGAGCATAGCGGCGGCGGACAGAACAGCAACAAACTTTTTCATGGTAAAAGCTCCTTTTTATCATTCACATTTAAGGTGTATCGGCGGTTTGTTCCCGGCAGTGCCGGGGCGGGCAATCAGTTTGCCCGGCGCCATCGCTCCCGCATGGTGGTAATGCTTTGCTTTTTCATGGTGTTACTCCTGTTTGTGGTCTGTGCCGGGTATAACAAAAGCCCTTGCACAGAAATAGCTTTCTGTGCAAGGGCAGATCAATCAAATAATCTGTGGTGCCACCTTGCTTGCTGTGCCATAAACTGCACAGCCGCTCTGCGGAGAACTAACATTCCCCTGCCCTGTAACGGAGGCTTCCGTCAACGGATACTCAGCCCAGCTTTTCCCCGTGCCCTCGGCGAACCATTTATCCACTCCGCTTACCACCCCGTTCCCAGCATCGGGGGCTCTCTGTGCGTGCGCCTGTGGTTTTACTTTCGCTTCATTGGTTTAAAGTATTTATAGCACAAAGGCGCGGCCTTGTCAACGGGGAATTTTAATTTTCTGTGTCAAAAAGTACAATCAGTTTTTGGCAATAATCCATAAGCGGCTTTTCTTCGGCCTGCACTTCGGGCTTGATCAGGCCGTTCTGCTCGGTGTAAGGGGTGTCCTCGTTGTCCAGCGCCAGGAACAAATCCGCCCCTGTGGCAATAAATTCTTTGCCCGCAGCTTCCGCCAGCGCGTTCAGATCGTAATAGTCGTTCTCGGCATCATCGCCCAGCAGGCCGCTGCTGCCGCGCTGGGTATAGATCGTCAGCATGGAGCAGACTTCGCCCTGCACGGGGGAGCCTTCGCCGTTCAGCAGCATGCCGAAACGGCTGTAGTTGGCAATATAATTGCCGTCCTTCCAAGCACTCTGGGTCACATGGCCGTTGCTCAGCTGGCCAAAGAATTTATCGTCCGGGTACTGGCGCAGCACAAAGTTCATGTTGTCCATCATGGCAAGGTCGTCGCGGTCCAGCCTGCCCTTATAGGTGGTGTTCACCTGCAGGTTGGCATACAGCTGCTGTACCTGGGCATAGGCATCGCCAAAATAGTCTGCCATCGCATCGGGCTGTTCCTCCATAGCGGTCTTGAACAGCTGCAGGGCAGTCGTCATATCCTCATCCCGCAGGGCCTGCACAAAGTCCGCAATGCTCTCTGCCGGTTCGATCTCCGTATCTGCCAAAGCCAGCAGGCCATACATCGAAACTACGGTATTGCGCTCGGTGCCCAGCCCTGCCACATGGATAGTGCCGCCCTGCTGGCGGTTATACTGGTACAGCCAGCGCCAGTATTCGGCTTCCGTATCCGCACAGCTGCCCTGCAGCTTCAGGTAGTGGTTCAGCCAGTTTTCATCGCCCGTGCGCAGGTACTGCTCCAGCACCTGGGTTTCGCCCACGGCGGTTTCCACCAGCTGAACATTCACCCCCTGCTGTTCGTGCAGGTACTGGAACAGCGCCTTGCGCATGGCAGTGTTCTGCGGCTGTCCGCGGGTCTCTCCGGCCAGAAACACGCGGTAATCCGCATTACCAAAATCGGCATCTTCCAGCGGGTAATCCCAGTAAATGGGTGTCGTGTTGTCTTTCAGGTAGGTGTGGACGGTGTCATTCTTTTTGCTGTGCACTTCCACGGTTTCGGGCACAGCGGTTTCCTCACCGTCAACCGTTTCCGGGGTAGCGGTACCGGCGGCAATGGCTTCCTCTGCCGTCATATCAGTATACAAAAAGTTCTGCAAAACCGCAATGTTGGTAGCCCAATCAGGATCCATCATGGGGCGGTCATCCATGCCGTTGCGCACGCCATAGGTGCCCTGCACCGGCATGGTCATCTGGTCTGCTGTCACGCCCAAAAAGCTCGGCAGCTGCACCATCAAGGCAGCGATCTCAGTTTTTGTAAAGTTGGTCTGCACCACCGGCAGGGCGGTGTCCAGCAGGTCGTTCAACTCGGTGACCGAAGCGCTCTTGATCCGGTCCAGCACCGCCTGGATGACGGTGCGCTGGCGGGCCACGCGGTGCCAGTCATCATCAATGGCGCGCAGGCGGGCATACTGCAATGCGGTATAGCCGTCAAAGTGGTTCCAGCCTGGTTCCACCTTCTTGACGATCAGCATCGAGTTGGAGGGAACCTCCCAGTTCAGCGCCTTGGCTTCATCCTCAGTCAAGTTCAGGTCGATGCCGCCCACGGCATCCACAATCTGAACAAAGGAGTTAAAATTGAACCGCACATAGTGGTCCACCTGCACGTTGAAGCAGTCTTCCACCGTATCCATCGTCAGGCGGGCACCGCCGTAACGGAAGGTGTGGGTGATCCAGTCGTACTGGCCCTCGTACCCATCCAGCAGAATCGGCACACCGGTGGCGCGCTCAATGGAAACCAGTTTGATGGTATCGTCCTTGATGTTCAGGGAGCACAGAATTAAACTGTCCGCGCGGGCATCGGAGCTGAACTCCGTGGTGGCTTTTGTTCCGTCCAGCTCGTTCAGATGGGTAAATGCATCCCAGTCGTTCACGGCATCGGTGCGTTCATCAGTGCTGATCAACAAGATGTTCAGCACATCTTCGTCCGCAAAGGGGCTGCCCTCCGGCATCTCCATTTCGTCATTTGTGGCCTGGGTCAGGCCGGTGGTATCCAGGTTCTGGTCCTCCTCGGCATCAACGGTGCCAACGCTGTCCACCGTGCCGTCATCGTAATGAATCAGATCCAACTTGCCGTTAATGTACAGCACCGCCAGCAGCACCAGCACCGCCAGCGCCGCAGCAAACACCGCCAGCAGTTTCAGCCACAGGGGACGTTTCTTTTTGTCCGGCGTTTCCAGTGCTGTGGTTTCCGCCTTGGGTTCGTTTTCAGTTCCCGGCTGGGCCTGCTGCTCCGGGGCAGCAGACTGCATCTTGTTTTCTTCGTCCTTCATAACTACTTTCACCCTTGTTGTTTTTGGCCGCGCAAACGCCGCAGGCCAGCCCGTATCCCACAGGAATAATAGAGAAAAGCCAGCCCCGCAAAAATGCTGACCGTTAAACTGCGCCAGGTAAACCACCCGTGCTGGATGGAATGGGTGCGCAGCAGCGCCAGCCACACCGGTGCCATCAGGGCGGTAAGGCCAATGGGCAGCGCGCGCAGCAAAGCTTCCTTATTGCGCAGGCAAAGCAAAAACGCCGCAATGCACAAAATAACCACCAGCACCACCGGCCACAACAGCCCGCGCTGGCTTAATGTATCCCCCACAAAGCGGAAGATGTTCCCCCAGCTCAGCTCCATGCCGTGCCAGGTATCCGCCGTGGTGCGCACCCCGGCCTGGTGGATGGCATCGCTGATGATATCCTGCCCGGTAATCAGGGTGGCCAGCACCCATTTCAGGCCCCAGCACATGGCATAGCCTGCCCCCCAGCACAAGCTGCCGCCGATGACCGGCAGACACTGCCTGGCACCGGATGCCGCCCGCTGCGGCAGGCAGCACAGCCACACCGCCACCGGCAGCCCCAGCGTGATGATGGGGGTGACCAGCAAATCACAGAACGCCGTACAGGTACCCAGCACCACCAGGGCAATGCTCAGCTGCCCGGCGCGGCGCGGCCTGGCCAGCACCCACGCACAGCCCGCATACGCAATACAGAAAGTGGTAAAATACTGCACCTGATGCGGCACCCAGAACACGGTAACCGCCAACTGGCTGACGGCAAACCACACCATGGCCCGCAGCCCACACTGCCGCCGCAGCTGCCACAAAATAACCGCCAGCAGCGCAAACAGCACCAAATACTGCACCACGCGCACACCGGTGATGGACATAACGCAGAGCAGCGGCCGCAACCAGATCAGGTAGCCGTGCCAGTACCGCGCATAGGAGAACGGCACCAGCTGCACTGCCTTTTGGGCACCGGTGGCCAGCGGAATGGTGCGCTCGCAATAGACAGCAAGGTCACCGGCCATCGTTTCAAAGTTATCCACGTTATAGGCCGTTGCGGTCATCATGGCGGTCAAGGGATCCTGCTCGCCCATGGCGGCCGCTTCAAACAGCATGATGGTATCGGTATAGTTATCCATCTGGAACAGCTTAAAGCCGAAATATTCAGGGTAAAGCCCCTCCTGCTGGATGGTTTGGGCTGAATCATACACATGTTCCAGCACCGGCTGGGCCGGCAGCGCGCACGCCCCCAGCAGCAGCACAAACAGCACTGCCACCGTGGCTGCAAACGCCGCCAGCAGCTGCAGGGGCGTGGTGTGCCGCACCGTTGGGTTTGTTTTGATTTCCTGCATAGCATTCCTTTTCTTTTGGGAAGATTGCAAAAAAGTTACAAATCTTTTTTGGTTATTATACCGTATTATTCCGCCAGTTTCAATAGCGCAGAACTGCCGAAAGTTGTGAAATCCCCATCACAAAATTTGCACATTCCCGTTACCGGGCGTCCGCCTGGCGCGAAACGGAGAGCACAATGCCCATTTCGCCCAGCAGCATCATCAAACTGGTACCGCCGGAAGAAAAAAACGGCAGGCTGATGCCGGTGTTGGGGATAGTGTTGGTAACAACGGCAATGTTCAGCACCGCCTGCAGCACCACCTGCACCACAAAGCCAACGGCCAGCAGCGCACCGAATTTATCCCGCGCGCGCACTGCAATGGACATGCCGCGCAAAAACAGCAGCAGGAACAGCACCACCGTCAGAGCCGCGCCCACAAAGCCAAGTTCTTCACACAGAATCGAAAAGATAAAGTCGTTCTGCGGTTCCGGCACATAGAGGTATTTCTGGCGGCTGTTGCCCAGCCCCAGCCCGGCCGCGCCGCCAGATGCAATGGCGTACAGGCTTTGGATGGTCTGGTGGCCTTCGCCCAGCGGATCGGCAAAGGGGTCCCGCCAGGAGGACAGCCGCCCCATGGCATAGGGCACCAGCTCCGGCAGCAGCACCACCGCCGCCGCAATGGCCCCGGCCCCGGCAATGCCTGCCAGGGCAAACCACTTTAAGCCCGTGCCGCCCACAAACATCAGCACCGCGCCGATGCCCAAAATCAGTAGCGTGCCGGACAGATGCGGCTCCAGCAGCATCAGCACCGTAACCGCCCCCAGGATAACCATAAAGGGCAGCACCCCGGTTGCAAAGGTCTGCATCCTGTCATGGTTGAGGGAGATGATGTGGGCAAACACCAGCACTACCGCAAACTTGGCGATCTCGCTGGGCTGCAAGGTACCCAGCCCCGGCAGCACGATCCACCGCTTGCAGCCGTTGTACTCCGGCATAAACAGCACCACCGTGAGCAAAACCAGCGACAGACCCAGCATCGGCCAGGCCAGCTTGTGCCAAATGTGGTAGTCCACCAGGCTGGCCGCGTACATGGCCGCCACGCCCAGCGCCGCAAACAACAGCTGCGGCCGGATGTAGGTGTAGGCGTCACCGCGGCGGTACAGCGCCACCGCATACCCGGCCGAAAACAGCATGATCAGCCCATAACTGAGCAGTGCCAGCAATATAATCAGGAACGGCACATCGAACGTGGGCAGCGCCGCCGCCCGGGCCTTGAGTTTTTGCACCAACACAGCCATACAAAACGCCCCCTGCGCAGAGTGTACGCAGGGGACGGTGGGTTTATTCCTTATTTATGCAGGTCCAGGCTCAGCATCGTGTAGGCGTTCTCGCCCTGCTGAACGCTCTGGAAGCTGGCCTCGTAGCAGGCTTTCAACCCTTCCATGTTTGGCTGAGGTGCATCGGGGTCGGCGATCGTGCCGGTAGCCTGCGCTTCGGTATAGTTGTCAAGGACCTGGGCACAGATGCGCCTGCGGTCCCGCAGCGGGGTCATCAGATTGGCCATCCACTGCTGGTACATACCGTGGTAATCACTGCCGTGGTCCGCAAACAGGAAGTAATATTCCTGCTCGACTTCCAGGGGCGAGGCCTGGCGTTTGTAAAAGTCGGCCAAAGCACTGCGCTTTTTGTCCGTGGCAAATCCACGGATGTCCGCCAATCCGTTGGGAAAAAGCTCCGGGTGGCGTATCCATTTTGAGTACGGCTCCACCTGGACTTTTAGTGCGCCGAAAATTTCGAGGAAATCCTCTAAGGCGATCTTCATTTCGCCCTTTTCCCACTTTTGGATCGTTCGCTTGTCACGGCCAAGGCGGTCTGCCAATTCACGCTGAGAGACATCTACGCTCTCTCGTGCTGCAACGATCGCTTCGGCCACGCGTAATCGATATTCCAACATAAGTTTCTATCTCCCCCATCATTACCCGCTTTTGCCGGAAGAAGTAAAAGCAGCCATACATTTTGCGCCGCCAAAATTTCTAGCATTGGTTGTGTACTTTGCACATGGGGCTGTGATATATTGGTAGAAGCACCACGAGAAAAGCCACATAAACCATGTATGTATTTTACAGCAATTTCCATTTATTGTCAATGCGTTTTGTGATGTAACATAATAAAATTGGGTGAGAATCGTGTATATCTATCGTGTCGTTCGTCAACAACTTTCCATACCGGGAACAGGCTGCTATACGACCTTTGGCATTGCCGCGCTGCAGCTTTTGGCCGGGCAGTGGCAAAAAGTGCGCTTTATCGCAGATGTATCGCTCAACCAGCAGCTTGTGGAGACGCTGGCCGCTGCTTGCACCACCTGCCAGTTGGATCCCCGCCAGCTGGCGGATGTGGTAGAGGATGCGATTGTATAATTTAGAGGAAAGTGTGCAAATTTTGAAATAGCACTAAAATTGCCCGAAAACACCAACGGCGCACCACCCTGATCAGGTGATGCGCCGTTATTTTTCTATATAATAGAAGATGCGGATTCAGGTCAAGCCACCTGTCATCGCACCGCAACCCCTTCGTGTTGCAGGTATTATCCCGTACTTCACAAAAAATGTAAATCGTTCCAAAGTATGATGCCGCAGAGCAAAAGCCGCGTTTAAAATTCGTCAATTTTTAGCAAATTTTATTGCCTTTATTAGATAATTGTGGACAAAGCGCACAAACAATGCTACAATATAGCTATTCTGGGTTTTATTGTCCCCCAAAAGTAAGGAGAATCGCCGTGAAGCTGAACAACCGCCGCACCATTCTGGTGGGTCTTGCATTTTTGTCGATCTGCACATTCTGGCAGATGTACGACAGTGTAATGACCCTGATTTTGACCGATACCTTTAAATTGAACGAGACGTTCGCCGGGGCCATCATGGCCGCAGATAACGTGTTGGCGCTGTTTTTGCTACCGTTCTTTGGGGCGCTGTCCGATAGAACACACACCCGCATCGGGCGGCGTATGCCCTTTATCGTGGGCGGCACGGCGGCGGCGGTCATTTTGATGAACCTCATCCCGCTGCTGGACGACCGCTATGCCGCTAACCCCAGCACCGGAACGTTAGTGCTGTTTATCGTGGTGCTGGGCCTGTTGCTGGTGGCCATGGGCACCTACCGCTCCCCTGCTGTGGCCTTGATGCCCGACGTCACCCCCAAGCCGCTGCGCAGCCGCGCAAACGCCATCATCAACCTGATGGGCGCGGTCGGCGGCATCCTGTACCTGGGGCTGGCCGCCGTGCTGTACCCGGCGTCCAAAACGAAGGGCGTGGAGCACGTCAGCTACCGCCCGCTGTTCTTCATCGTCTCGATGATCATGGTCGTGGCTGTTGTCGTTTTGTACCTGACCATCAAGGAGCCGAAACTTGAGGAAGCAAACCAGAAACTGGAGGCCACCCACCCCGAGTGGAACCTTGCCACCGACGACGGCGCAGGCCACGAGGTTTTGCCGACCCCGGTCAAGCGCAGCCTGGCGTTTTTGCTGGTCTCAATCTCGCTGTGGTTTATCGGCTATAACGGCGTTACAACGTGGTTTACCAAGTATGTAGAGGCTGTCATGGGCGAGGGCCTGGGTGGTGCGTCCACCTGCCTGCTGGTCGCCACGGCGGGCGCAATCGTCTCGTACATTCCCATCGGTACGCTGGCCGCCAAAATTGGCCGCAAGCGCACGATCCAGTGCGGTATCGTGCTGCTGGCCACCTGCTTTATGCTGGGTTACCTGCTGACCACGATGTACACCTCGATCCAGCCCATCATGTACGTGGTGTTTGCGCTGGTGGGCCTGGCGTGGGCCGCCATCAACGTGAACTCGCTGCCCATGGTGGTGGAAATGTGCCGCGGCAGCGACATCGGCAAGTTCACAGGATATTACTACACCTTCTCGATGGCCGCGCAGGTCGTCACGCCCATCGTGGCCGGCTCCCTGATGCGAGCCATCGACTACCGCGTACTGTTCCCCTACGCCGCCCTGTTTGTAGCCCTGAGCTTTGTGACCATGTGCTTCGTCAGGCACGGCGACACCAAAGCCGAGGCAAAGAAGGGGCTGGATGCGTTTGAGGATATGGATACGTAAACGACCTTTTCATTATTAACCTTTTAGGGGCCGTTGCACTAACAGCCCCTATTTTGTATGAAAATGCGTAAGACCATTTGCACGCTCCCTATCCGATCCTGGCGCTGCTTCCCCAAAGCGGTACTGCAGAGGACGCTATTCTCTTGTTAGAAGGTTTTTGGCCTTCTATACTATAAGAGATGTAAATTTCGGATAAAAGCACACCTCGAAGGCGTCAAATTTACAAAAAGTTCACAATTGAAGCTTAGCAAGCACACATGCGATTTCCTTGCCTTTTTCCGACATTCTCTTTCCCAATACAGATAAACAAAAGGTTCTATAAGTCGCCCCTGCCAGGGAATTTAAGATGGCAGGGGCGATTAGATGTACAACCAGCATGGTCACCACCTATTACCCATGCCTGGAGCACATACAGCAACAGCCTGCCTGCAACTTGCTATATGTCAAGCAACAGGAAGGCTGTTATATTATTTTGGTCTACGAGATTCCACTAGTAATTGAATCACTTTTTCTTTACCATAACGCAAATGGACGTAGAAGTCCAAGAAAAAAAGCGTTAGCCGATTACTCTCTTATTGTAGCTTAGGTACGAGTTGGAATGGAATATGGCTGGCTGCCATATCCAGTTCCAAATATATTGTAATAGAAGATAAATTTGTTTGTCAGCCCATATCGGCGGCAAGAGCCTGGTCGATGAGCTTTTGCAGCGTCT
>ERZ773241.1944-NODE-1944-length-18120-cov-5.667202_pt1 | contig 18120 bp, 10 predicted proteins | sample MGYA00580989_ERZ773241 | MGnify/ENA primary metagenome ERZ773241 (study PRJEB29015, sample SAMEA2737804) | human gut metagenome | biome: human gut; feature: human-associated habitat; material: faeces | place: China | collected 2012 ... | reverse complement strand
AGAAAGAAGCCTAATAAAGTTTTTGTTTTCATATTTTCAGTGGTATGGTTAAATCGCAGCATATGCCATTGTTTTGCAAAGATATAAAGTATTTGTAAAAAAAGACTATCTTTGTCTGGAAAAAACATAGCTGTCCGTATTAAAATAAAAAGCATGACTTTAAAATACTATTATAGTCTCATTCTCAGTCTACTGGCTACTCTTTCCGTTTCGTCCCAACAAGTCGTCGTCACGGAGCTTCCTACTCAAAGATTGTTACCGGTAGCACATATCCACCGGATTCTTCAGGATAGCGAAGGTTATATGTGGTATGCAACAGAAGGCGGAGGCCTGTGCCGTGACAACGGTTATCAGATTAATGTCTTTCGTTCGGACTTAAATACGCCTCACCTACTATCCAGCAACGATATTACTTGTCTAGCAGAAGACAACGGACATCATCTCTGGTTCGGTACCAAACGCGGTTTATACAGATTGGATAAAGCCAATTATCAAATCAATGAAATAACAGACGGGGAACTCAAGAAGCAAAGAGTCGATGCTATCCGGGCTATTCATGACGGCACCATCTGGACTTCGGCCGAAGGTATGATTTATCACTTTTCCAGTGAAGGCAAATGTCTTGGGAGTTATCCTTCAGAATGGAAGGGCACGAGACGAAACGTTACTGACTTTTACGAAGATGGGAAACACCAACTTTGGGTACTGCAAGGATCGGGAGGTCTTTTACAATATCATCCGTCAACAGACAGTTTTTTGCCCTACCAATGGGCGTGCGACGCACCGCCTGTACAAATGATTGAAGATATACAAAATGAATGTTATTGGGTAGCCACTTGGGGAAAAGGAGTTGTGCAATTAATCCTTTCTTCCAATCCACAGTCGAAAGAAGTAATCTGTAAGTTACAACCCGCCACCTTAGAAGGGTACGAACAAACACCGCATAAGACTCAAATACTGGGATTACTAAAAGACAGCCGACAGGGAGTGTTGTGGGTTTCGGCGATGGACGATTTATATGCTTACCGGATTATAGATGACGCACTTCACCCTATCGATACGGAAAATTTTCTACCTAAAGGCAGAAAAATATTGGATAGAATCATTGAAGACCGTGCCGGTAATGTATGGGTTCCTGGATATTCTCCCCATACGTTCATCCTCTCGTTCGACGCCAACAAAATTAAACGTTACCCCACTTCTGCCATGTCCGCTATCACCGGTTATCCGGTGATGGCAGACAGAACGATTCAAGAAAAAGACTATTATTGGATATGGCAGGGAAGAACCGGATTATCCATCTATCATCCCGCCTCCGAACAGATTTCTTTTGCATCGGATTTTTCCGAAGAAACAGGAAAGTATAATATCATAAAATGTATCGAGAAATGTCATACTCAACCCGGAATCTGGGCTGCATCCGATAATGCGTGTCTATTGCATCTGCAACATGAAGACATGAAGATGAAACTGACGAAAGAGATCCAACTGCCGGATGCCCGACAGATTCGTGTATTAAGCGAAGACAATCGGGGAAACTTATGGATAGGCACAGAAAATGCCATCTATCAATATTCTCTTTCCAAAGGGGAACTCAAAAAGTTTCAGGGCGGTACGAATATGATAAACGGCCTGGCAGTTGCTGCGGACGGAACGATATTCTGTATTACAGAAGCATTGGAGTTCCAATATTTTTCTCCGAAAGGAGAAAGACATACGATTCGGAAAGGAGAAAACTATTCATCTGTCCTCATCGCTCCTGATGGAAAAGTGTGGGTAGCTACTTTGGAAGGAAATGTGTACAGCTATCATCCGCAAACAAAAGTTATCTCCCGGGAAGAAAATGCCTGCAACACTAATGGAGACGCCATCAAAGGGATGGAGATAGACGACTTGGGACATTTGTGGATATTGGCAGACCCATACGTAAAAGAATACAATCCGACGAATCATTCATTTAGAATAATGTATAATTCCGACCGCTTCATTCAAATGGATTATTTCCTTTCCATCCGCAAAATGGAAAACGGGGCGATTTGCCTCGGAGGGATTGGTGCTTTTTGCTTGATTACTCCGTCTGCAGAACTGGATCAATCTCCCAATGATATAAAGCCCGTTATATCCTCCATCAAAATAGACGGAAAAACACAAATAACAGGTATAAATACCCGGCAAATAGAATTGAATCCTGATAATATCAATGTAGAAATCTCCTTTTCTACGCTGGAACACTTGTACGCCGGACAAATCAGTTATGCTTACCGTCTGAAAGGATGGGATGCAAGCTGGAAATCACTCCCTCCGGGAGTAAACACTGCGTATTTCACCAAACTTCCCAAAGGCAGCTACACACTGGAAATTAAAGCGACGGACATTCACGGTTGTTGGGCACAGCCCATATCCTGCCTGCAAATCGATCGTCTACCGGCATGGTATGAGACATGGTGGGCCTACACCCTCTATATACTTTCTTTTATTCTGATAGTGGCAGGAGTCATAAAGATCTACTTCAACCGTCTGCACCGGAAGCAACAGGAACAGTTGGAAGAACAACTGACACAGATGAAATTCCGCTTCTTTACGAATGTCAGCCACGACTTACGCACTCCCCTGACACTGATTATCACTCCCCTAAGCAGTCTGCTGTCGGAGATTCAGGACGGCAAGTTAAAGCAACAGTTAGCTTCCATCTATCGCAATGCTGAAGAGTTGCTGCAATTAGTCAATCAATTACTGGATTTCCGCAAACTGGAAGTGAGCGAAGAAAAACTGAATCTGACGAATGCAGATATTAGTGAATTTGTCACAACCACTTGCGAAGCATTCGAGTCGTATGCGAACAACAAGCAGATTCGCTTTTCAGTCATACCACTGAAACAAACGCTTTATATGTATCTTGACCGGGATAAAGTACACAGGATTCTCTACAACTTACTCAATAATGCGTTCAAATTTACACCTCCTGAAGGAAGAATCGATGTGTTTTTCAAAATGGAGAACAGAGGAGGGATACAGTACGTCTGCATCATCGTGCAGAACACCGGGCAGGAAATAGCAGCAGATGAACTTCCCCATATATTCGACCGCTATTATCAGATCGGGGCAAACACTCACAGACAGGCAACAGCAGGAAGCGGCATCGGACTGCATATTGTGAAAGAATATGTCGCCATGCATCAAGGCTTTATAGAAGTGGAAAGTAATAAGGAAGAAGGAACAGAATTCTGTGTCTATCTTCCGACCAATCTGGTTGATAAACGTTTGTTACCGAGAGAGGAGAATATACCGGATGAATCCGGAGCAACTGAAACGAACTCATCAGATGCCCGAAAGACTATTTTGATTGCAGAAGACAATGAAGAATTCCGTCAATTCATGTATCAGCAGTTATCACAAGAATATCAGGTATGGGAAGCCTCCAACGGAGAAGAAGCGGAAGCCATCGCCAATGAGAAAGAAGTGGATATCATTGTGAGTGATGTCATGATGCCGGGAATGGACGGGTTTGAATTATGTCTCCGGCTGAAAGAGAATATGAAGACTTCACACATCTTCATTATCCTGCTTACTGCCCGCACAGGTGACGAAAACGAACTGGCAGGATATCAGTCGGGAGCAGACTGCTACCTGACAAAGCCTTTCAACATGGATATTTTAAAGAACCGGATCCAGCATCTGCTGGCATTGCAGCAAAAACGGAAACAGATATTCTTGTCAGGTATTGAGGTGAATGCAGAAGACCTCACTTCTTCCAAAGTAGACGAGCGATTCCTGCAAAAAGCAATCGAACTGGTCGAAAAGAATCTGGATAACAGTGATTATAGCGTGGAAGCTTTCAGCGACGACATGTGTATGAGTCGAATGAATCTCTACCGCAAACTGCAAATTATCACGGGGCAGAAACCCACAGAATTTATCCGAAGCATCCGTTTAAAGAAAGCTGCCGGATTACTGACTCATACGGAACTGACCGTTATTGAGATATCGGAAAAGGTGGGATTCGCTACACCGAGTTATTTCAGTAAATGTTTTAAGGACATGTTTGGGGTGTTGCCTACACAATATCACTCACAGGATTAAAGAAAAAAGGACGTCCCCGGGGGAAAAAGGGAATGGGAAATACGGGAACGTCCTCAAAACATAACAATACAGAAATACGGACTTTCACAAGGGCACATTTCTGTCTCTCTTATGCAACATTCCCTTCTATAAAAATATGGAGGAAATATCTGGAGAGAATATTATTATGTGGGAAATTTAGTTTATAGTCTTAAAAGCAATCTGATTGCATCAAAGTGATGAACGATAGGCAGTCCGAATATATTCTCCTACTGCATTGTCATCATTGATTTCTATGTATTTTTTCAATAAATCCGCAAATCCGGATTTTATCTGTTCCGTTTGCTTGTTCTCGCAAGCTGTGGAATATTCATCAACAGCCATGAGAAAATCCTGCATTCGTTCATTCAGCATTGTTCCTCCTGTGCAAACCACATCGGAAATATAGGCTTGGATACTACCATTTTCTATGACAACAGGGAGGCGGTATTCCAGTCCCGATTTGCCGGCACGAATAGAAAGCACTTTTACTACGGGCGACACAATAGTCACCGTATCGGAAAAATCAAACTTTCCGTGGATTATTTCTGCACTATCTACCGGCTGCCCGCTCGAAACATCTTTCATATAAACCATTTTTCCTTCGAATTCGGGCAAAGGTGCACTGCCGTTAATCACGTAACCTTTTATCTGATGCCCGGTGCAAGCCACTATCAGACATATTCCCGGAAGAAAAGATAAAAGTTTCACATATCTGTTCATTAAGCTCTTCATTCTTCTTTAAAAAAGAAAAGCCGTCCGCACTATCAGCTGAACGGCTTTCTCTTTTCATTCATACATTTGTATAATCATTCATCCTTAGAATCTGAATCCCAGTTTCACCACAGGCATTTCAAATATCTTGATGTTATGGTGACTGGCGTTATATTTATCAAATCCTTTCGGGCAAATCTGTATCAAGTCATAGCGGTAAGCCAGAGGGTGCATTTCGAAACCGAAAACAAAACCTTTGGCAATGCTATACTCAATACCTGCTACGGCAGCTACTTTGAAACCGTACATCTGACCGGCTTTACTTCCGGAAACATAGACCTGTGACGGAAGTTCTTCCGAGTCGTCACTATCCTTATAGGTGTCTCCGGTGTATGGTTCGGTCGTTTCAATGCGTGCCATCTGGAAGCCGAGTGCGCCTCCAAGATACGGATGAATACGTTCGTTGCGAGTCTTGAAATAGTAGTTGGAACCGACAGATACATACCAGTTGTTGGTCATCTGCGCATTGATATAACTTTGCGCAGGGATAATCATGTCGGGTACACTGTTGTCTCCTTCTACATAGTCTTTCTTAGGAGTGAGGCTGACGTTCATGCTGAACTGGAAATTTACATCCCAATTGTCAGACACAAAATACTTACCTTCAATTCCGGCTATATTGACCAGACTATTATTATTCAGACTCCCGATGTTCAGATAGCGCTTCAGGTCGCCGGAGTTATCCGTCCCTCCATTTGGAAGTCCGACTACTCCTCCGTCATTGGAGAACTTGGGAAGCAGATAAGAAGTGTTTTCGTTAAAAAACTTTCCGCTACCAAGCAGGACTGAAACCTGCCACTGTCCTTTCTTCGGGGCAAACGACGCATCATCACTGCTGCTGTAACGCTGCGCCATTGAAGGCGCAGCTGTCATACAGGTCAGCAAAAGTAATGTGCATAGTTTTTTTATCATCTTGTTACTTTTACGTAGTTAGGGAATTATTTCAAGAAGATAGCAAGAAGTGCTTTCAACTGAGCGCTTGCAGTATCATAGTCTGCCTTGGCAGCATCATATTCAGCCTGTTTTACTTTGATCTTTTCCTGAATACTTACCAATGATTCAGTAATATAATCTGTATCAGTATAAGTACCTGCCGCTAATTTCTCTATATTTCTCTTAGCTTTAGCAACATCGGCCTTAGCGGCAGTGACATTTGCCAGAGCAATCATGTATTCTTCCTTAACCAAGTTTTTGATAGCTTCCAAGGAACCTAAATCACCATTAGTAAAGTTATTATTCAAATAAACAGTGATTTCCGTTTCAATCTTACCTTTGATAATTTCATTATTGCCGTATTCTTTTTGTACTGTTTCAATATTATCATTTACTTCTTTAAAGACTTTATCATAAGCAGCCTGGGCTTCGTCGTTAGCTTTCTTAGCTTTATCTACAGCATCCGCCAAAGCAGCATTTGCTTTATCTTGAGCAGCCTGCTCTACAGCTTTTTGAGCAGTAAATGCTTCTTTCAAAGCTTTGTAAGTTTCTACCTGATCAATTATAGCCTGTAGACTAGCCGTTTCTGCTGTTGCCCAAATCATCTTACCAAGAGAACCATAATTACCATTCTTCAAAGCGTCTACATGGTTACCACCAGCCGCAGCTATTACTTCGTCCTTAGATACTGGCAATCTTCTTGGATTATTACCTGAATTGAAATTATCGCTAAATACAGCAGAAGAAGCAGATTTCCACTTTTCCAATGGAGTCTTTACACTGGAATCTTGCTCTACATCTATTAATTTTCCAATATTTTCTTTACTAATTTCATTTGCAGTAGCAATGTCACCAGCATCCCAAGTGATAAAGCCTAAATCTACTCCAACAACTTTTTTAAAGTTATCAGCGTCTGCTATCAACCAAGCAGAGATTTTTTTCGTATCACTTCCTTTTGTTGCAGTTGCCTTAGTAACTTGTGCTTCTTTAGCCAATGCATCCTTATAGTATGCAACTAAAGCCGTAGCTACAGCATCAATATTAGCTTCTTTTTTTCTATCTTCTGGTTTAAGTCCATTATATTTCTTTATTGCAGCATTAGCGGCTGCCTCTGATTTCTCCAAATCTATTTTCAGACTTTCATCATAAGCTGCCATTGCATCTTCCCATGCTTTATAATCTTTAGTATAGTTCTCTTCTGCTTCTTTTTGTGCTGCAAGAGCTGTAGCCAATTGTGGTTTGGCCCATTCTATATTTTCCAAATCAACACCTTTAGTAGCCTTATCAATCAGCTTAACCCAACCATCAATCTGACTTTGTGATTCAGTAATTTGTATACCTTTAGCATAGGCAAAAGTACCAGTATTAGAATTATAACCAGCAACAGTTGTTCCACCAGATATTGCATCATTTAATCCTTTCTTTACACTTTCAGCCTCCACTTTCTTAGAATAAGCTGCAGCTGTTTTAGCTTTGTTCTTGTTAGAGTTCTGGTTATTTTTAGCAAACTCTAACTTATTGCTAGTAGCTTGCAAGTCAGATATAAGTTTAGGATTAGCAACTTCCAGCTTACCTTTTTCAATATTATATTGTTGTTCCTTGACTTTTGCAGCAGCAATCTCTTCTTCCAGCTTCTTGACTTCTGCTTCCCAATCTGCAACAGTAGTATACTCATTATCCAAGATAGCTTTCAAGTTATCAGCATACTTCTGCGTCATTTCTAAAGCAAATTCTGCATTTTTCAATGCATTATCCAAAACCGCTTCTAAATTATTATCAGCTACTATATCAGAATAGTTAGCTAATTGCTCCTGAAGTTTTTTTAAGCTACCGGCTTTATAGCCATCCGCAGACTGGGTAGGATCTTCAGTAATAAGATAAACATAATACTTAGTCGTAGAAGAATTAGTCTCCGTGCTTTCATCCGGATTTGTAGTAGTAGTGGAATTTGCAACTTCCGATGACAGAATTCTTTTGATAACAGTTGTTGAATATCCATACATTGCCTTGTCCATTGCTTGTTTTGCATAGGCGACTTGCGCTTGTACACCATTCAAACGAGCTTGTTCTTCATCTGTCAGCAATAACTTAGAAGCTTCAATCTGTTCCATAGCTTGTTTGTAAGCTTCCTGTGCTTTAGCAGTGGCAGTTTCGGCAAGAAGCATTTTTTCCTTATACTGCTCAACAATCAATGCCTTTTCATTTTCCCACTTAGTTTTGTCAGCTTCCGCTTTTGCAATGGCAGCTTCCGCTTCCGCTTTTGCTTGTGCAGTAGCAGCTTCTTCCTTTTCAATCAGGAGTTGCTTCAACTGAATATCCAGTTCATGCAACTGCAAATCAATTTCTGCAGACTTATTCTGAAGTGCCAAACCTGCATTAACTAACTCTTGCTCTGCAACCTGTGCTTTTCTCAATTCAGCCTCTACAAGCTCAACTGCAGCTTGAGCTTTGATAAAATCAGACTTTGCTCCCCTAAGTTCTGCAATGCCTTCCGGTTCATCGGTATCAATACATCCCGTGAATGTCGCCGTCGTACCTGCCATGAGCAAGGTTGCGACTAAATACGTCCATTTTCTCATAAAAGTAAATTAAATGTTATACAATTAATAAATAAAAAATTTGTTTGTACTAATTCATGATTTATTTCGCTTCACTCCCCCTCTTCCCGTTACTTTGTAGGTAACGGGAAAACCCTTGTGCCTGCTCTTTTGGAGTAGTCTATACTAGAAAATAATACGATATATGACGAATCTTCTTACCCCTGCTTATGAGAAAAAGTAGAGGGGCGGGAAATCTATTGCAAAATTTAGACGTTAACAAAGTTCTAAGACAAAGAATCCACGTGTTCTTCTGTGTTTATTCCTATTTTGAGTAGTTTATTAGAAAAAATGTACGATTTTGCTTGGATGTTTTAAGAAATATGCTCATATTTGCAGCGTCTTTTCTTCCCGTTACCTACAAAGTAACAGCACTATCAATCAGCTACTTGCCACAAACATAGTTCCTTTTCAGCGAAGATAGGATCGTCACATTCGCTTCATCAATTTTCTTATTCTTAAAAGGTTTTAGATAAGTCTCTGTGACGATAATGGATGAATGCCCCATCGCCTCTGAAATAATGCCTGGATGTATCTCGCAATAATATGCCATTGTAGCCCAAGTATGCCGAGCCGTATATGAGCTTAAATCAGAAGTCAATGCAAGTACTTGTTTCAGCAACAGAAGCTGATAGTTAAAATTACGCAAAGCTATCTGATATTCCCTGTAGGTAGCTTCGGTACTCTCTCCGCCAGTCAGTATGGGAAAAAGATAAGGAGAAGCAGAATCGGTGTTCATATACTTTTTTATTAGTTTCATAGTTTCCGGCAGAAGCGTCACAGTTAGAAGCCGCCCGGTTTTTCTACGACGATAAGTAAGCACATTCCCCACCATATCCTGCTTTTTAAGATAGGCAAGATCTACAAACGGCATACCACGAAGCATGAACATTAAGAAAAAGTACGCGCGCGTACGTTGTAATTCTTCCCTTCCCTGATGAATTTGTTTGGGAAGCTCTTTCATCAATCGTTCCATATCCTCCTTTTCCAGTGCACGCTTTCTGTCAGCACGCGTTCCTGTATAAACATACCGGAAATGATGCGGTATATAAGATGCCATACGACGGTCAACCGCGCGGTTGTACACCGCCCTCAATGTACGCATATAGGTTGAAACCGTGTTCCAACTACAATCCTTTTCCCGCAAATACGTTTCAAAGCTTTTAAGAAACTCCTGATTCACTTTCTTGAACGGCAGATTCCTGCTCCCGTTAAATGCAATGATAGCATTCATGCTACTCCTGTAAACATGAGCAGTTCCATAATTCCCACTTTTTCGAAGCCCTTCAGCTACTTCCTTCATAAATGAAATCAAATTCCCCATTTTTATTAATTTTAGTTATCACTCAAGCACATCCCTGAAGAAAAGCGCCCTCACCGCAATTCCCCCCAATGCTCTTTATTCCAATTCTCAACGTATCATCATACAAATATAATGAATTATGTTTTCTTTATATACACCCGATGTGTTCCTCTGCCATCAATCCCGATACCGGAACCGGGCGTATACGCCCATTGGCGCAATTCATTGGTAGCCGCCGTGCGCAGCAGACCTGTCAGTTTCCGGTATTCGTAGACCGTCAGAAAAGGATGTTCCTCCAGATATCTAACAGCCAATGCTAGTCGTTGCTCCGGTGTATACTTCTGTGAAGAACGTTGCGACTTCCACGGAGCTCTTTCCAGCAGACATCTTCCATTGATACGCCTCATCATTTTCCTGTCTACACGAAAGTTCACGTTTCCCACCACAATGCTTCGTGCGTTACGATGGGTTTCACCCTCTCCGGTCTTTTCGCGTTCTTTATCTTTGCATAACGCCAACGAAGGAGAGAATGTTCCGATGCCATCCAGCTTCACAGACTTGCCTTCTGCCATCTGATGTGCCATTTCAATACCGATCTGTGTAATTACGCCTTCCACATCTCCGACATTAAAACCACTGCTGGATGCTATCTGGCGTATCAAATCCTCGGTAGATACCTGTTCCATCATTGCAAACCGCGGATAAAGAACCTGTTCGCCCGTTCCATGAATATCGGGCATTTCTTCCATTACATACATTGCCATACTACGAAAGTTTATTTAAAATATTGATTACTAATAGAAAACTTACTCGCTATAGGTAGAAAACTTATTCTCCCCTAGAGGAAAAGTTATTTTTCCTCTAGGGCAAACTAAAACCGCAAGTTCTGGTTTTATAACTGAAACTTCTGATTACATAATCAAAAGTTCCGGTTTTATAATCAGAACTTGCGGTTATAGTTTTCTTACCAACAAAGATACGTTTTCCTGCCGGGACAAACAAGTTTAATCCCTATGAAAAGGAAGTTTGATACATTTGTTGCAGTATCTTGTTACATTTCTATTCCGCACATCACCGCTCTCTCTCCTATCTTTGCCCATTATTAAACAAAGAATAGGAAATGATGAATAACTACTTCAAATCTTCTGTAAAGCTACTCGCTCTTTTAGCGTTAATACCCTGTTTTATCACTGAAAATTTCGCATCGGAACGCAAAGTCAGTATGAATGAGAACTGGAAGTTTTACCGGGGTTGCATTGCCAATGCCGAACAAACATCTTTCAAAGACACTCAATGGAGAGAGCTCGACTTGCCTCATGACTGGAGCATGGATCCTGTGCCCATACAAAGAGAAGGTATAACAATCGGTCCTTTCTCGCGCATGAGTGTAGGCGGAGCAGATACCGGACAAACCGTAGGAGGTGAAGGATGGTATAGAAAAGAATTCACCATACAGCCGGAAGATGCCGATAAGATTATTTCCCTTTATTTTGAAGGAGCTTATAACCAGACAGAAGTCTGGATAAACGGACAGAAAGCCTGTTTTAATCCTTATGGATATATACCTTTCAAAATCGACATCCATCCATATTGTAACGCTCCCGGCGTTCCGAATATAATAGCCGTCAAAGTGGTGAATGAAGGTCTGAACAGCCGGTGGTATGCCGGTTCCGGCATTTACCGACACGTATGGCTAATGAAAACGGACAAAGTACATTTGGATGAATGGGATACTTTTATAGATGCTTCCAAAGTAGAAGGTAAAAAAGCGACGGTTGATCTTCACTCCATTCTACATAACTCTGGCAAAGAAAAAGTGACCGCCCATCTGAAGATTCAGATATTCTCTCCACAGGGGGAAGAAGTTTATTCCACTACTCAACCAGTCAATATATCCGGTGAAACCAATATCCCCATTTCCCTTACTTTTGATATAAAAAAGCCGGAATTATGGTCGGTAGATAGTCCTAGTTTATACACTGCGCATCTATCCGTGAAATCTAAAAAGCTATCTGATGAAATAACCGTTCCTTTCGGAATACGAACCGTCGAATTCTCCGCTGAAAAAGGATTTCTATTAAATGGGAAACCGCTAAAATTGAAAGGTGGTTGCTTGCATCATGACAATGGTTTGTTGGGTGCCGTAGCTATCAACAGGGCAGAAGAGCGCAAGGTAGAGTTAATGAAAGCAAATGGTTTCAATGCGGTCAGATGTTCACACAACTTACCGTCGGAATATTTTCTACAAGCGTGTGACAGATTGGGATTGTTAGTGATTGATGAAGTATTCGATCAATGGCAACAAGCAAAACGCCCGCAAGATTATCACCAATTCTTCGATGAATGGAGTGAACACGATATAGCCACCATGGTACGCAGAGACAGAAACCATCCTTCTGTTATCATGTGGAGTATTGGCAATGAAATAGCTGAACGCGCCGACGAACCCACCGGAGAGATCATAGCCCGGAAATTGATTGCAACCATTCACAAATATGACACAAGTCGCGCCACTACTGCCGCTGTTAATTCGTTTTGGGACAGAAGAGATTTTAGTTGGGAGAAGGATTCGGAAAGGGCTTTTCGGAACCTGGATGTCTCCGGCTATAATTATCAATGGAAGGAATATGAAAAAGATCACGCACGATTCCCGCAACGGATTATGTACGGCAGTGAATCGGTGCCTAAAGAAGCAGCACAAAACTGGAACCTGATCGACAAGAATTCCTATCTGATTGGAGATTTTGTCTGGACTGCCCTCGACTATCTGGGTGAAGCCGGTCTTGCACATACTCTCGAACTTGCTCCGGGAGAACACAGTCCGCAATTTATGGGGTGGCCGTGGTATAATGCATGGTGTGGTGACATTGACTTCTGCGGAGACAAGAAACCGCAATCTTATTATCGCGACATTCTTTGGAAAAGACGTGATATTTCATTGGCTGTACAACCTCCCGTAGCCAAAGGAAAAAGGGAAGATATCAACTACTGGGGATGGAAAAACGAATTCCTTAGTTGGAACTGGAAAGGATACGAAGGTGAAACGATGGTAGTACATGTGTATAGCCGTTCCCCTAAAGTAAGACTTTATTTGAATAACAGGTTATTGGGAGAAAAGGAAGTCAATCTCGATACCTATACGGCTTCTTTCGAGGTTCCCTATGAACCGGGACAATTGAAGGCTGTTAACCTGAAAGGAAAGAAAGAAACGACATCGACTGAACTTTGCACAACCGGAATCCCGGCAATGATACGTTTGACAGCCGATCATACTAAAATAAAGGCAGATAAAAATGACCTATCGTATGTAAAGGTTGAAATATTGGATAAAAATGAAAAATTAATACCTGACTGCTCCGTTCCTTTGGAAATTAAATCTGCCGGAAAAGGGTCCGTCATTGCTGCAGGTAATGGAAGTGCGGATGATATGAGAAGCTTTCGTTCCTTAAAGCCGAAAACGTTCCGGGGAAAAGCAATTGCTATCGTTCAGCCAAATACTGAAAAAGGGACGATCACTCTTACTGTTTCAGCAGAAGGATTGCCGGAAGCGGCTATTGTCATAGAGACTTATTAATAGACCAATCCTTGTTAAAGATGCACAGTTGAGTATACTGTATGAGATTGTTTTAAACAGTAATATAAAAAATATAAGAACAGGAAAAACATGATTAGGAAAACCACCTTATTTAGTAGTCTAGCCATTGCGCTGTCAATGGGTACTATGAATGCGCAATCCTACGAGTGGATTAGCAGTACGGAAAATAGCACATGGCAACAGTCTAAAGTCAAGCTGCAGACAAATACCGGGCATACTCCTCTACTTGAGATCAATGGTTCGGAGAATGGAACTGTCTTCAAGGCCTGGGGAACATGCTTTAATGAACTTGGATGGGATGCACTCAACATGCTTCCACGCAAGCAACAGGAGATTGTTCTTCAACAGTTGTTTGCTCCCGGAGGAGATCTGAAGTTTACCATGGGACGCTTCTCCATGAATGCCAACGACTACGCTCGCGACTGGTACAGTTGCGATGAAGTATCCGGTGACTTCCAATTGAAGCATTTCAATATCAATCGGGATAAAACGACGTTGATTCCTTTTATCAAAGCTGCACAACAGTATAATCCGGATATGACTTTCTGGATGTCGCCATGGTCGCCTCCTTCCTGGATGAAAATCAATCACTACTATTCAGTTCGCAGTGACCGTAATCAAAATCAGATGCCGCCTTTGTCTGATGTGGCTCTCTATGAGGATAGTAAAGAAAAGAACACACAGGTATTTCCACAACAGTTGGCTGTAAATGATTACTTTATCCAGGACCCACGTTATCTGCAAACCTATGCAAATTACTTTTGCAAATTTATCGATGCTTACAAGGAACAAGGTATCCCCATCTCCATGATTATGTTCCAAAATGAATCATGGAGTTACACCAACTATCCGGGGTGTGCCTGGACGGCAGAAGGTATTATCCGCTTCAATACAGAGTACCTCGCTCCTACTCTGAAAAAGCAGCATCCGGAAGTAAAGTTATATTTAGGAACAATCAACACCAACCGCTACGAGGTGATCGATCAGGTACTTTCCGACCCACGTATGCCGGAAACAATAGAAGGGGTCGGCCTCCAATGGGAAGGCGGTCAGATTTTATCCAAACTTCGTGCCAAATATCCGCAATACAAGTACGTACAAACGGAAAGTGAATGTGGCTGGGGCTCTTTCGACTGGAAAGCAGCCGAACACACTTTCGGACTAATGAATCATTATCTGGGCAATGGCTGTGAAGAATATACTTTCTGGAATGCCATTTTATACGACGGAGGTTTCAGCGGATGGGGATGGAAACAGAATGCTTTGATTCATGTGGATTCAAAGACGGGGAGTGCGACCTACACTCCCGAATATTATGCAGTAAAACATTACAGCCATTATGTAACACCCGGCTCGAAAGTGCTGGCATATAAAGATAGAGGGGACAGGATGCCGGTAATGATCGTCATGACTCCACAAAAGAAACAAGTGGTGATAGCCGGTAATTTCGACGAAGAAGCCAAAGAGCTTACCGTGAAACTAGGTACCCGCTATTTGAATGTAACCTTACAACCTCATTCTCTGAATACTTTCATAGAAAAGTAGAAAAACAAAGCTGCCGCAAAGAGTCGTCGATTATAGAATTTAGACTCTTTGCAGCAGTATACAGAAATGTCAGTTCCTTGTCTATACCACTAAAATCTATCCTATTTTTACGATTCAGCTACTATCACCGCTTCTTTACTTTATACCCTTTCAGGGTAAAACCAACTTCAAACAGGTTCAAAAGGGCTATCCGGATGTTATCTTCTATATAGGTCTCCATATTATCATATTTTGCAAAGTTGACGGGAAGCAGCCTGTTATTCCTCCTATAGTTTTCATCCGGTATTTTACCGGTAAAACGTCCTTTCTTCTTCACTCCCCAACGAATGGTTTTACTACAAGGAAGAGGTATACCTATCGTCAGCACTTTTTCTTTAGTTACCGTATCGGTGATTCCATGTTTCCAGATACTGATATGGTTGGCTCCCATGTAAGTGCCGATATAAAGGACAACGGTCAGCGTCCAATCGTCCAAAGCCTCATCGGTTTGAATACCATTCACCAAATCAGAGAAATAGCCTTCAACCATTTCTCTGTCAAAACAGTTTAGTTCAGGCCATTCACATTTCTCAAACAGTTGATGCACATTGACAGGAACCAGTAAGGTGGTTATTTCTAACTGATATTTCATTCATTTCGTTTTTATATCATTGCATCTAAAATCGTCTCAAGTATCTTATCGACTATAAATATACAATTTTACCAGATCAAATGCTAAAGAGTAGAACTTTTTTTAAACCTATTTCTGAAAAAGAAAGGACTGTTTGATACACCCCTCCTATATAAACAGGGTTTATCAGACAGTCCTTTCCGTGCGGAGTATGATTCGTCCGTTATTCAGTGGACGATCCTTGCTTTTCGTCCTTACGGCATTTCAGTTTCCATCTGGAACTTACGGCTTACTTTCATCAAATTGATAGTGTAAGTGACTACGTTCTGTGCTTCCTGAACCATCGTCAGATATACCATGCTTACCCGGATGCTTCCTGATTGGCTTTGGATGCGTTGCAGTTCCTTACGTTTCAATAGTGAAAGCTGTCCGTTGAGGTCGTTGGCACGACGGATTTCTTCTTCGAGATCGTTGTACTCGTTGTTTTCCATTTTCTTACGACATTGCTGAATCAGATAGGTGATATCTTCGGCAACATCGCTGAATTCACCTTTCTGAATGGCATCCAATGGGTTGAAGTTGTTGTCGATATGTTCGAGGCAAGGTTCGCAGAGGCGGGAAATACTGTAGACCAATTCGCTGGCGAAGTCGTTGCCTTGATAGTAATAAAGTCCTTTTTCGAGTACGGTGTTATTGTCGAGACGACACATGGCGACGGTGCCCGAACGTTTCATCTGTTTGATGAGCTGTTTCTCAAATTTAGTGGACCCCATGGCACGACGCAATCCCCGCAGATTTTCATGAAGGAATGAAGTGACAGTCAGTTCGAAATTTGTTTCTGCATATTCCAATACTTTGGAAAGTTCTTCGCGGGTGTGCTTACGCATCAGTTGCAGGGCTTCTGTGCTGTCTGTGGTTTGCATCAGTTGCTTCAGCGTTTCGTTACCTTGTTCTTTCGCTTTGCGTTTCTTGTACATCACCTGGCTACGGATCAAGATGAATACAGCTATACCGATGAGGGCGATGATAGAGATGTTACCTCCATAATGGAGTACGAGAGCTACGAAGAAACAGATGGTGAAGGCGGCTCCGGCGGTGATGAACCAGCCTCCGATGACGCTTAATACACCGGTGATACGGTAAACGGCTGAATCACGCCCCCAGGCACGGTCAGCCAGAGAGGTACCCATAGCTACCATGAAGGTTACGTAGGTGGTGGAAAGGGGAAGTTTCAGGGAGGTTCCCAAGGCGATGAGCAGACCGGCCAATACCAGGTTGACAGAAGCGCGGACAAGGTCGAAAGCAGCTCCGTCGGCAATGATTGCTTCGTCTTTGCGGAAGCGGGAGTCAAGCCATTTTTTGCTGCCGTCCGGCATTATTCGGGAGATTCCGTTGGCAAGTGTCATGCTGATGCGGACTACTGTGCGGGCGATCGGAGTACTTCCGAATGCTTCTTCTCCTTCATCTTGGCGGGAAAGGTCGACAGATGTTTTAATTACGGCGTGTGCTTTTTTAGAGGTGCAGAGGGCGTAGACCATGACGGCTCCGGCTCCGATAAGAAAATACCACGGTGTTTTAGCAGGTCCCAGCAAGGAGGTCATCAGGAAGCCGTTCGGATTTCCTTCTCCGTTGGCGGTGTAATCTAAAAAAGAGGAGAAACCTGCGAGGGGAACGCCAATAAAGTTGACAAGGTCGTTACCGGCAAAAGCGAGAGCCAGAGCGAAGGTTCCCATCAGTACGACGACTTTGAAAACATTGATTTTCATCCAGTGAAGGATTTGCATCAGTACGGTGAAGAATACAAAGAAAACGGTGATTAGCATCAGTGTGTTGTCTTGTATCCAGTGTTTGTTTTCAGAGGTCATGAAGGAACTGTCTTTCAGTCCTTTGATAAGCATGAAATAGATGATAGCGGTAGCGGCTACACCTCCGAAGAGGGCAATGCTGTATTTCATCTTTTTCGTATAGTTGAAAGTGAATATCACACGGGCAAGCCATTGTACAAGCATTCCGAAGAAGAAGGCGATAGCGACGGAGACGAAGATCGCCATGATGACGGAGAGGGCTTTGTCGGTGTTTATGAGGTCGCCCAGACCGAGGGTATCGCTATTATGTACTTTGATAAGTGAGAGGGCAAAGGTACCTCCGAGTAGTTCAAAGACTAGTGAAACGGTGGTAGAGGTAGGCATCCCCATGGAGTTGAATACGTCCAGCAGTACTACGTCGGTCAACATGACGGCCAGCAGAATGCACATGATTTCGGCAAAGTAGAAGTGCTCGGGCTGGTAGATGCCGTGCCGGGCAATGTCCATCATACCGTTGGACAGGGAAGCGCCAATGAATATACCAATACCGGCTATGAAAAGAATGGTTTTAAACGAAGCGGCCTTGGCGCCTACCGCAGAGTTCAAAAAGTTAACTGCATCATTACTGACTCCGACTATCAGATCGAAAACAGCTAGTACAAAGAGGAAGATGATAATGCATAAATAAATAGTCTCCATAATAAATATATGTGTATGTTGTTTCCGGCTGCAAAGGACGGGATTTGACGTTGCAGGGAGGTGTCATACATGTTACATTTATGTTACAATCGTCTTTCTTTTGTCTTGAAACAAAAGAAAGAAGCAAAGAAAAATTCAAGGCTGACTTTTTTCTCCTACTC
>ERZ773241.1927-NODE-1927-length-18207-cov-6.899240_pt1 | contig 18207 bp, 18 predicted proteins | sample MGYA00580989_ERZ773241 | MGnify/ENA primary metagenome ERZ773241 (study PRJEB29015, sample SAMEA2737804) | human gut metagenome | biome: human gut; feature: human-associated habitat; material: faeces | place: China | collected 2012 ... | reverse complement strand
CACGGCTGAACCGGTTGCTCTCCACCTTCTGGATGCTGGTGGTATTCATGCTGTCCCCCAGCAGCGAGCGCATGACAAGACCAATGCGGCTTTTGCCCTCGCCGCCCTTGCCGATCAACATGAGCATTTTCTGCCCCTTGGTAGTCGGCAGCAGGCAGTAGCCGAGAAATTCCTGCAAGGTTGGAATGTCCTCCGGTTGCAGCAGCTCCGATAGGAATTGCAGCCACTTTTTCGGAGTGGGTGCGTCTGGATTATAAGTGACGGTGAGACGATTGTTGCAGTAGCTCCTGTCTGTGGAAAAGCTACCGTCCATGAAGTACGTTCCGTTGGCAACATGGATGCGGTCGGTTTCAATGGGCAGCGGCGGCGAATAGGCTTGCAGCTTGATGCTGGCAAGCAGATTCGCAACCGTCTTGGAAAGATTGGCGGTCAGCACGCCGGAGATTTCCTCCAGAATGAGATTCCCAATCTGCCCTTCATCCTCAATCAGCCCGTCCACGGTGAACAGCCGCCCACGCACACATTTCATGGGGTGCTTGTCCAAAAACTGTTGACAGAACAGCACCTCGTTGATGTGCCTGCCATCGTACCACTCAGGCCACGTCTGCGGTGTCATATCCATCTTCCAATTCCTCCTTGTGAATTTTCTCTAACCTCCGTCGCAGCCTGTCCAGCTTTTCGTCCGCCATCTGCTGCTGAATTACTTCGGCACGTTCGTGAGAATCCCCGGCGCACAGAATATCTAAGTAATACTCTGTCCGGTCGAGTTCGTGGCAGGCTCCTACAAACCGTGCGTGAACAGGCTTGTCAGGTGACTGCGGCGCATACTGCACCTTCCAGTCCCGCAGGACACGGGCATAATCGGACAGAACAGAAAGGCACAGCCGCTCGTTTTCCCTGAGCTGCTGTGCTTCTGTTCGGATGCGCTTTGCGTGGAGCGCCGCTGCGCTGGGCGGTTTGTCCGGGGTAAGGTGAAAGTCTGCTGCCAGACGCTGCGCCGCCTCATAGAGCGGCAAGCCGAACAGCCTTGCAGCAAAGTCGATCACATCGCCATGTTCCCCGCAGGCAAAGCAATGGTAGTGATCGTCTGCCACATACAGGCTGGGATGCCGGTCATTGTGAAACGGGCAGAGGGCCATGCCATAATGGTTGACCTCCACGCCGTACCGCTCCGCTGCCTCCCGGCAGCTTACGCCGTATTTTACAATTTCAAAAAGATTCATTGTTCCTCCATTTCTGCGCAAAAAACGGCGGCCTGCCCATTGAGGGGCAAGCCGCCGTTTGCGTCTTATCTTATGCTGTTTTCGTTTCTTTCTCCGGCACGGCCGGGGTAGTGTCCTTGCCTCTCCGGGCGGCATTTCGCACTCGCTGCCCCTTGAGATGACCCTCGTACCTGCAATCGTCGCTGCAATATTTCACGTTGGCCCTTGTCGTGGGGAACACCTTGCCGCAGTTTTCGCAGGTACACGCCCGGCTGCGGCTTTCTGCCGCCTCCTGCCGGTAGAATTTTGCCCGGCAGTTGGGGCCGCAAAACAGGGTATTTGTCCGCTTGGAGGCAAATTCCTGCCCGCAGCACTTGCAGGTCAGCATGAAAGGCCGACCGACAGCGTGTTCACCAGCCTTGATTTTCTGATACCGTTCCCGGCTTTTAATGCGATGTCGCTTGAGCTGCTCCTGCCGCTTGATTTCTTCCTCGGTCAGCTCCGGCGCGGGAAGCTCAAACTGCCCGATAAAGCGAAGGTGAATTTCTACCTCCTGCACCCGGTCGCCGTCAATGCGCTCCGGGGCATGGACGATGATTTTCTCAATAAACTCATTGATCATGGGCGTGGTCAGCTCGGAAAAATCCGTGTACTTCTTTGCCAGCTCCAGAAACTGCTTGGCCCGGTCGGTGTCCTCCGCAAAGGCAGACATCTGCGTTTCCATTTCAGAGACGGATGCTGTCAGCGCTTTCTGCTCCGCCTCATATTCCGCCAGCAGGCTGTCGAACCGCTCGCCGGTAATGCGCCCGACGGCAAAGGATTCATAGAGCTTCTTGATGATGGTATCCAGCTCAGAAATCCGCTTTTTCTCCTTGTTCAGCTTCCGCTTGGTTTCCTTGGCGGCTTCCGCCTGGCGCAGCTGGGAGGCGGAGCGTACCTTCTCCAGAAAAGCGTCTCGGTCGGAGATGGCAAAGGTGCTGGCAGTCCGGATGGTTTCCAGAATCAGCTCCCGCAGCGCTTTGGTGCTGATATGATGTCCACAGCAAGCGGCGGAGCGCTTTTGACCTGCCAACTTGTATGTGGAGCATTCAAACGCATCGTAGGGATAAGGTTTGCTTTCTGTCCCTCGTGACCGATGGTTATACATCTTTGCTCCACAGTCAGCACAGAACACAAGCCCTGTCAGGGGATTCGCCTCACCCAGCGTGTCATGCCGCCGTGGCGTTTTCCGCAGCTTCTGTGCCAGCTCCCATGTTTCTGCATCCACGATGGCTTCATGGGTGTTCTCGAAAATCAGCCAATCCTCCTTGGGATTCATCACCGCATTCTTGTCCTTATAGGACTGCTTGTGGGAACGGAAATTCACAGTATGCCCCATATACTCCGGCTTGGAGAGAATCTGCCCAACGATGTAGCCGCTCCAGTTATACGGGTTGGGGAACTCCTCCTTGCTTTTCCAGACACCCTTGTTCTGTTTGCCAAAGTAGACCGCAGGCGTGTCGATCTTGTCATCAAACAGGATGCGGGCGATGTCGTAGGGGCCTTTGCCCTCAATGGTTAATCGGAAAATACGGCGCACCACGGCAGCCGCCTCCTCGTCGATCAGCCAGTGATACTTGTTCTCCGGGTCTTTCTTGTAGCCATAGATGGCGCAGTTGGTGGTGGGCTTGCCGGATTCCCCTTTGACCCGAATGGCGGTTTTCTGCTTGCGGCTCAGGTCACGAAGATACCATTCGTTCATGATGTTGAGGAAGGGCGCAAATTCGTTGCTGTTCTGATCGTCGCTGTCCACGCCGTTGGCAATCGCCACAAAGTGGACGCCGTGCTGCCGGAAGAATACCTCCGTGTAAAAGCCGGTTTGCAGGTAATCACGACCGGCCCGGCTCATATCCTTGACAATGATATGGGCAACCTTTCCGGCCTCGATGTCCGCCACCAGCCGTTTCCATGCGGGACGGTCAAAATTACCGCCGCTCCATCCGTCATCGGTATAGTGGCGGCAGTTGGCGTAGCCTCTCTGCTGGGCATAGCTTTCGAGGTATTTTTTCTGATTCACGATGGAGTTGCTATCACCAGCATTGTCATCGTCACGGCTCAGCCGCTCATACAGAGCGGTGATCTTTTCCTCAGTCTGTTTCATGCGCATTCGGCGCTCCTTTCAGACTGACGGCTCATTTGTGGTGCTTCCATTATACCACAAGTACCGTCATTTGTAACCCCCTCATTGCGGATCATCCGCAGAATCTTTTCCTCCATAGTCTCCGCTGCTGTTTCGCTGAATGCGACCCTTACCTTATAGGTGGTGCCGCCGATGCGCCGAATGATGAACTGTTCCTGTTGCGTTTGCTCCATAGGCTTCCTCCTTGCGTAATTTGCTGGTTTTTGATATAATAAATCCGGTTCCGTTGGCTGTAAGCCAACTGCGTCTTTGCGCTGATTTTCCATACTTGTTTCTCCTTTCTTTCCTCTGTGTTTTAAGAAAGTAATCTTAGTAACTTGCGTTTAGATTACCCTTTCACTAATAGGAGAAAAACGGGGTGTAAATCGGAACTGTTTTTGAGAAAAAGAAAAATATTTTTTCGGGGAGGTGAAGCTGTCGTGGAACCATGGGAGGATGAACTGCTGTGGGATGATGATTTTTCCGATGAGGAAGAAGATGCCGAGGAGCAAATAGAGGAAACCGGCCTTGAAATGGATGCGGACGGCTTTGCCGATTGGGAGGATTCGTCTGACACTGCGCCGGTGGATGAGACGCTGGAGGAAGCGCTTGCAGAGGAACGCACGCTGGAGCTGGAGAGCGAGCTGGAGCAGGATGAGCATCCCAGAAACTATGCCGCCGAGCTGGAGGACGAGGAGGAAGAAGCCGCGCCCACCAGTGAGAAACGGCTCAAGCGGGAAATTCGCGCAGAGGCTCTGCGGCGGCTGGAGGAAGCAGCCCGGACGGAATCAGATTTTCTAACTGTAGTAGACGAGTGGAACAAGCTGGACAGAAACCGGGAGCGCCGGGAACGTGACCACGAAAACCTGCGTGGAGACGTGCCGTTGGAGTTTCAGGCTGTACCTGATCCAAAGATCGCTCCCCTCTGGATGAATCTGCCGAGGTTCCGCCAGCTTTGTCAGGGAAATTTTCTCGACATCATCTTCTCCTGTCCCTACGAGCTGCATGAGCTGACAGCAAACCGTTTTCTCTCCAAGCTCTTTTTCACCCTCAGTGATGAGCAGAAGGAGGTGCTGTATTACCTGTTCGTCAAGCAATACAGCACCGCACGGCTTGCCGCCATCCGCGGGCAGTCCGACCGGAACATCCGAAAGCTGCGGATGACCATTCAGAAAAAGCTGCAAAGGCGGATGTATGAGCATCTGAGCGAAAAGCTGGAAAAGGACTACAGCATTACTCTGCGGGAACGCGAGTTCGTGGAGGAATATGAAGCACTGCTGCAAACCATGGGCAAGGATGCCGTGATCCGCCGGGAAAACAAAACCAAACCGAGAAAAATGAAAGCCGCCCTTGACGATGACAAGGACGGTTGATACAATAGTAATATAGTTAATATATAGTTGGATTACGAGTTGAGAGGAACAGCACCATGAAGAATCTCTTTGAGCAGTCCCGCTCCCATTGGGCGCGGTATGACCGCTATGAACTGAAAACCGCCGCAGACGGCAAGCGGTACATCACGCCGGGGAAGAATGCCAAGCCTGACATCTATAATCCCTTGAAGGAAGCGTCGGGAATCGTGCTGGATGCACTGAATGTGGGTATGCTGATGATGAACCGGCAGCCAGAGGACGAGGTGCAGAAGGCTATCTTAGAGTTTGTAACCCATTACGGCCTGCTGGGTCTGATGACGGCGCTACCCACTACGCCGTCCTTTATGGATTATGAGGCAGTCTATCTGCCGAAAAACCATTTCATCAAGGCAGAATCCATGGAAACCGAAGACTATCTGGCACTGTTCTATCCCTTTGACCAGCTGGATGTGGTGAAACAAGGCGTTGAATCCAGTTGGAGCGTGTCCGGCGACCGAACAATGGTGGCGCTGACCATGACCTTTGCGGATGAACCCATGGCGAAAACCATGAGCTTCCAGCGGGAGTATGCGGAAGCCTATGACTGGGTAGCACAGCAGTTCAAGGATTGGGCGTTCACGCTGACCACCTCTGTTTTGTACTATAACGACTACGACAGCATTGACGAGGATACAAGAAATCTTTACCGCAAGGCCATGGCTGCCTTCGGCGGCATTGCGCCTACCTATCATATCGAACTGCTGGAGAAACCGACCATCTATTGGGACTTCCATTCGTTGCTGCTGGGCATCCAGATGATGTTCAGCTTCATGCTGGTGGGCGATGCAAAACCCCTGCGGCTGTGCAAGCACTGCCAGAAGGTGTTCCTCGGCAGTCGGGCCAATTCCGCGTTTTGCAGCGCCCGGTGCAAGAATCAGTATAATGTCTATAAAACACGGGCTAAGAGCCGGGAGGATAAAGAGAATGGATGAGAATATGGCACTTACCCCACACGAGACAAGAGAAATTTTGTTTTATAAGACCGATAACGGCGACGTTAAGGTTGAAATCCTGCTATATCAGGAAAATTTATGGCTGACGCAGGCAAAGATGGCGGAGCTGTTTGAGGTGCAGAAAGCTGCCATCTCAAAGCACCTGAAGAATATCTTTACCTCTGGTGAATTGATGGAGGATTCAGTTGTTTCCGTTTTGGAAACAACTGCGGCAGATGGGAAAAACTATCTCACACGGTACTATAATCTGGACGCGATCATTGCGGTCGGCTATCGGGTGAACTCCAAAAAGGCCACCATGTTCCGCATCTGGGCGAACAGGATACTGAAGGAGTACATCATCAAGGGCTATGTCATGGACGATGAGCGCCTGAAAGAGCCGCAGAACTTCTTCGGGAAGGATTATTTTGAAGAACAGCTGGAGCGCATCCGTGACATTCGTGCCAGTGAACGGCGCTTTTATCAGAAAATCACGGACATATACTCCCAGTGCAGCGCAGACTATGATGTGGACAGTCCTGTTACAAAAGAGTTTTTCGCCACCGTACAAAACAAACTGCATTACGCCATTACAAAGCACACCGCAGCGGAGATCATCTATGACCGGGCAGACAGCACGAAACCGAATATGGGCCTGACAACATGGAAAAATGCACCGAGCGGCAGAATCCGAAAATCTGATGTTGTGATAGCAAAGAACTATCTGGATGAAACTGAGATGGGAAGCCTGAACGAAATCGTCACAATGTATCTGGATTATGCCGAGCGGCAGGCACGCCGTGGAAACATCATGTATATGAAGGATTGGGTCGCACGGCTGGATGCGTTTTTGCAGTTTAACGAGGAAGAAGTGCTGCATCATAAAGGAAAAGTGACAGCAGCCATTGCAAAAGCCTTTGCCGAGAGTGAATTTGAGAAATACCGTGTCATTCAGGATCGACAGTACCAGAGTGATTTTGACCGCCTTGTAGCCAGCACCGAGGAAAAGGATTAAAACGCAGAAATGCCCGTTATCGGCCATACAGCCAATAACGGGCATTTGTCATTCATATACAAGCTCGGTCAGAACGATTTCCTCGGCACGGCTGCGGATGTTGTTCATCCGGCGTACCCATTCCATCTGGTCGGCGGCTTTGAGCGCTTCGGTCACACCCTCTTGCTTTGCCATAGCAGAAACGATGATTTCCATACGCTCATTGCAGGCTTGGTCGATCTCGGCAAGATGCTGGTGCAGCGTTCCGCTCGTAAGATAGTTTGCATAGAGAACAGGTCGATGAGCTTTCAGATAGCTACGGCGCATACGCCCATACTTGCCGATCTGGTAGTCCGGCTCATCTGGCAAATAGAGGTTTGGGATAAGGTAATCGCCCTCTTGCCGGTATGTGCCGCCCATTTGCTCAAACAGTGATTTCATAAAAATTAGCTCCTTTGCGTGTTGATTTCCAGCGGTTATAAGGTGTTTTTACTCCTTTCCTACAACTGCTGTTCCATTCACCACAAATGAGCCGCAGTCATATGTATTAGGTGGCAGAAACCACCCTTTACATATTAACTCTTGATTCAGTATTGAGTTCGATTCGCCCTGCTGCTCATCATCCTTGGACAGCCTTTCATAGAGGGCTGTAACTCTATCAAAACCCCTGATTTTAGGCACTTTCTGACCTCCTTTCCGTCTTTTATTCGCAGCTATATTCAATGGACTGCTTGCAATATATCCTAAAACTTCTTTGCCGTTCGGGTAAAGAATCACGAAGCTGGTGTTTGCCTGCATCAAATTTGGTTTGCAGTAAAAGCGTGTCTTACCGGCACCGGAACCGCCGCAGACAAGGGTGTTCAGCTTGCGGCGGTGCTTTCTTGCCGTTGAGTCCGATACGGACTGCCTGCGTCATCAGCTTGTTTTCGGACGGTGGGTTCTGCCGGTATTTCTTGTTCACGGCTTTGGCATTGTCCCATTTTGCGCTGCCGTGTTCCTCCCGGCGTCGGCAGTTCCTGCGTGTAGAGAAGTAGATCCCGATGCCCATTCCATAGCAGAGAAGCAAAACGAGGACAGCTTTTACGCTGTCCTCGCAAAGCACTATATGAAATGGGTCGCTCATCACATTCATCAAGCTCGGCAGTATCTCCGGCAAGCCACCCTTAACGGATGGTGCAATGAGAAGTCCGAGCCACACGATCGGCAGGATGCCGAGTACGGCGAGAATGCTGGAGGTCTGTCTGTCGTTATCTCGATTCACCACAGGAGCAGCCCTTTCTTTCCGCTACCTTGAACTTTTTCTTTGGGGCATACCCGACCTTGATGATAAGATCGTCCACGGCATCGGTGGATTTACCCTCATTCATCAGTTCGGTTTTGGTATCGTTCAAAGCTCGAATCACTACGCCGTGTTCATAATCGTCCAAGGCGATGTGATAGCGTTCCTCTTTCATCGCTCACACCTCAGCTTTCCTGGTCTTTGCTTCTGTCAGCACGGCGACGGTAGATTTCCTCCGACACACGGGAGCCGATCTCGCTCATCGCAGAACGGGTCCTGGAAAGCTCAGTACGGATTTCCTTGGGGGACTTGCCCGCCAGCTCCTCCGGGATACGGTCAATGGCGAAGTTCTTCACATCCACGCCGAACTTGCGGCAGAGCATATAAGCGGGTGGTTTTGTTTATGCTGCTTTCTGGCAAGAGGACAGATGCGCTCTGTTTTGCGTGCAGCCCGTGCCGTTAGCAGAGCTGCTCCAGTTGAAAGGCCAGCTCGGTGCGGCCCACGACGGCGTGGTGGTTGTTGTAAAGGTTTTTGTCGTGGTAGCGGGGCAGAGAGCAGGCTTCCTCCGGCGTGATGACGCCGAGCTGGGTGAGAACCGAGAGGATGGCATACGGGACGATGGAGGAGGCGCCGTCCTCCATTTTGAGGGCAATGCCGATTCCCTTATCCTTGATGCCCACGGCATAGAATGCGCTGGCGCCTGATTTACAGAAGATTCGGTCGCCGAAGGCGGCCATCAGCTGGGTGCAGATGCGATCGGTTCCCGCCACCATTTCCGGATGTGCTGTCATGGCGGATGTGATGCGCCGGAGGGTAGCGGCCCGGGTGGGGGCGAAAAGCGTGGGGAGGGACATGCGGGCGTAGCCCTGTGCCAGCCGGTAAAGGGGCAGCGCGTGGACCGGAACGCCGCAGCCGTCCACGGCCAACTGGACATCGGAGGTCTCTACGCCGCACATTTCAGCGAACACCGAGAGGATACGCTGCTGGACGGGGTGCTCCAAAGCGGTATAGCCTTCCAAAGACTCCCCTAAATGGCGGGCGGTGATGAGCATACCGGCGTGCTTTCCGGAGCAGTCGCAGTAGATGGGCGCCCGGGGGATGCCGGCGATCTTCAAGGCGTCCTCGGCGGGGACATACATGGGGTATTCCGACCCGCAGCACAGCTGATCGGGGGAGAGACCTGCCTTGTGCAGGATGCTCTCCACGGCCTTTACATGAAAGGGCTCTCCGTTGTGGGAGGAACAGATGACGGCCAGTTCCTGCGGGGTAATACCATAATGCTCCAGCGCACCGCTTTCTGCCACGGGGATCGCCTGAAGGGGCTTGGCGGAGGAGCGGGCAAACGTAAGACGCTCCGGATCACCGAGCTTCCAAAGGATCTTGCCTGTGTGATCCGTTACCGCGATATGTCCCCGGTGGATCTGATCCACCAGATCACCACGGTATTGATAGGCAATAACAGCCATAGCATATACCTCCGTTTCTTAGATCACAAAGTAGAAAAAGCGCAGCACATCACCGTAATCATCGGCATCAAAGGCCACGGTGGTGGGAGAGATGAGGCTGGCGCCGGGATAGTGGGAGCATCCATAGGCGTCATAATGGTGTACATAGGTGACCTCCACGTGGAAGTGATCGGGAAGTACCGGAGGTGCGGCTGTTTTTGCCGCCGCCACAGCCTCGGCCATCATGCCCTCGATCTCCTCGCGGACAAGCTCCGGGGTCTTTGTCAGGACGCCGTAGCCGTGGCCGGATTTGGTTGGCACGGTCAGCAGACCGGGTACGGTGCGCACCGCAGCCGCACACATCCCCTCGTCGCCGCTGGCGAATAGGGTGGGAACGCCCCGGTAAGCGGCGGCATGGGCGTACATCTCGAATTCTCCCCACAGCGCACCATTGACCGTAAGGCGGAAAATGCGGGAGCTTACCATCGTGTGGGACGTGGGATTTCCGGGGGCGGAGGCGGTCGTGAAAGCCGACCATCAGCACACCGTCATAGCTCTCGTCAAAAATACCGGTAAGGCCCACAATATCGTGGGTGATCCCCCGAAGGAGACGGGCATCTCTGGGGAGCAGGGCGCAGTCAATGTTGCAGCCGTCTCCGTGCATATCCTCTATGACGACCCCGTCGGCTCCGCCGGAGAAAAGGCCGCGGGCCGCGGCGGCAGCCTCCAACGCCATTTCCCGCGCCATAGGCGCATAGCAGGCGTTGGCGGAACGTGCCTCGTCCCAGCAGGTCAAAGAAGCCACGCCTTCAATGTCACAAAGAACGTAAAATTTCATGCTTGAGTCCTCCTTTATCAGAAGCGTAATGGTAATAAATGCAGAGCCATAGGGATCGGGAAGTATCAGGGATCCACCAATAGCTGCTGTTAAATGAGATGTTCCTGACCGGCCGCTTTACGCATCGAGACGTCAGCGCATCCCGCCCGCAGGTGAAGCGCCGCGGCGGAAGATCATATTGCTTCGCTGCGGATACGCCGCAGGTAGCGGTAGACCGTGGGTTCGGAGATGTGCAGTTCCCTGGCGACCTGTCCGATGGAGCCCTTGGTATGGAATACGCCCTGCGCTTCCAGAGAGCGGAGTATCTCCAGCTTGTCGGCGGTATGCATGGCATCGGAGGGGATACCATAGCCGAGGATGGTGGAGTGGATCAGATTGCTGGACAGCTCCGGGATGGAATCATCCAGGTTTTCGGTATAGGCGGAGCTCTCCTCCTCTTGCGGAAGAGAAAAGGAATGGAGCAGGCTGGAAAGATGCTCCGAGAGCACCAGAATATCTTCCACATCGTGGTTCACGCAGATCAGCCCCACCAGATGACCCTTTTCCTTAATGAAATAGGTGGAAGAGACGAAACGCTTACCTCCCCGGGTGCGGCCCTCGTAGTTGGCCACATAGTCGTGCTCCTGATAGACTCCGGTTCGCAGCAGTTCCTTGGCCAACTCCGTCATGGGGTCGCCTATGCGGCGGCCGCTGAGATGCTCGTTGCAGGCGGCAATCACCGAGCGCTCCGGCGTGGAAACGTCATGGAGGATGATCTCATAATTCTTTCCGCAGATCTTTCCCATAAATTCCACCAGAGGAATGTATCGCTCAAGACAGGCGTAGTTGCTCACTGTATCCCTACTTTCTCAACAATAATTCTTGCCTGATAAAAAACTGTCACATAGTGCTGCTGAAAGTCAGTATATCGAAAATGAATGGATAAATCAACCCTAATATGCTGGAAAGCGGTGGGGGGATGTAATATTTTTTTTGCAGACCAAGGCGGGAATAGCCTTCGAGGCAGCAATTTAGACAAAAAATTATCAACTTTCTTGGCACTTATTCAAGCTATTCAAGATTGACAAAGGCAGTGTGATAAATTATAATCAGAAAAACTAAAAAGTTGTCAGAAGGGAGGCTCAATGCCATCCCCCCCCCCGCACGTCATATTTTTAAGGAGGCATTTGTAATGGAAGCTGCAAACTATGCGCTGCTGGCGGCGGCAGAGTCCATCATTCCGTGGACCGTCGTTGCACTGGTAGGAGGCGCTGCATGAGATACGATTTTGATACCCCCATCAATCGCAGAAATACCTTCTCCTTTAAGTGGGACTGCGATATGGACTATTTCGGCCGGGACGACGTGATCCCCATGTGGGTGGCGGACATGGATTTCGCCTGCGCCCCCTGCGTCGTGGAGGCTGTACAGAAGCGCGCCGCCCATCCGGTTTACGGCTACGGTATGCGCCAGCAGCCCTATTATGATGCGGTGATGGGCTGGCTGAAAAAGCGCCATGGCTTTGAGGTCAAATATGAGCATCTGGCCTTTGCGCCTCCCGGCGTGATCTACGCCTTGAACGTGATGCTGCGCATCCTCACCAAGCCCGGCGACAGGGTCATGGTCCCCATGCCCAACTACGACCCGCTGTTTGACATGGTCACCCGGGGCGGCCGGAAGCTGGTAGAGACGCCGCTAGTCTGGAAGGACGGGCGCTACACCTTCGACTTCGCCGATATGGAGGCCAAGGCTGCCTCCGGCGTGAAGGTACTGGTGCTCTCCAGCCCCCACAACCCCACCGGTCGGGTATGGACCCGTCAGGAGCTGGAGGGCGTGGCGGAGATCTGTCTGCGGCACAACATCTTCATGCTGGTGGACGAGATCCACTGCGACTTCGTGCCGCCGGAGCATCCCCACACCACCTTTGGCCTGCTGGGCGAGGAGGTGCTGCGCCATTCCATGGTCTGCTACTCCTCCAACAAGGGCTTCAATCTGGGCGGACTGGGTATGGCCACTCTGGTGCTGGCGGACGACGACCTGCGGTGCAAGTTCAACGAGGAGATGTCCATTGCCCAGACGCGGCTGGACAACATTTTCGGCATGGCCGCCCTCATAGCCGCCTACAACGACGGCGAGGAGTGGCTGGATCAGGCCATCGCCTACGTCTCCGACAACAAGGCGTATCTGGATCAGTTCCTGCGGGAGCGCATTCCTCAGATCCGTATGATCCCCTCCGAGGGTACGTATCTGGTCTGGCTGGACTGCTCCCAGCTGCCCTACCGGGGCATGGCGCTGGAGCATTTCATGATCAATGAGGCCAAGGTGGCGTTCTGCGCCGGCTATGAATTCGGTAAGCAGGGAGAGGCTTTTCTGCGCATGAATGTGGCCTGTCCCCGGTGTACCCTGACAAAGGCTCTGGAGCAGATGGAAAAGGCGATCAACGGTCTGTCGCTTCAGTAATACCTGTAAACGACACACCTTGTGAGATAAGAAATTTTTTAAAGGAGAAACAGCTATGAAAAAAAGAACCATCGCAATGTTCCTGTCCGTAGCTCTGTGTCTCTCGGTGGCCTTGACTGGCTGTGGGGCAGACAAACCGCAGCAGAGTGACCCCGCTGATGATGGCAAAAAGAGCCTGACCATCGCAGTGCTGAATGATGTTGTCTCGCTGGACCCCGCAGTAAAGGACAGCAGCGCCGAGATGCAGATGGCGTCTCACCTGTACGACCCTCTGGTGGACTATAATGCGGACATGAGCAAGAAGCCCGGTCTGGCAGAGAGCTGGAAAGTTCTGGATGACGGCGTGACGTGGGAGTTCAAGCTTCGCCAGGGCGTGAAGTTCTCCAACGGAAACGACTTCAATGCCGACGACGTGGTCTTCAGCTTTGAGCGCATCCTCAACGATCCTACTCTGGAGTTGGGCGTGTACCTCATGCGCCTTCAGGAAGTCAAGAAGGTGGATGATTACACCGTGCAGCTGGTGACCAAGATCCCCTATCCCGTGTTTGCCGGCAGCCTGGTCCATATCATGATGCTTGACAAGGAGACCTGTGAGGGCCTTACCAGCGAGGAGATCTCCGCGAACCCTGTGGGTACCGGTCGGTATCGTCTGGTGGAGCACGTGAAGGAATCCTATATCAAGCTGGTCCGCAACGACGAGTATTGGGGCGAGCTGCCTGATGCAGAGACCGTGGAGTTCCGCGTGATCGCCAATGCAGCCACCCGCACCACCGCTCTCATCAACGGCGAGGTGGACTTTATCTCCAACATCCCCGTGATGGACGTGGATCGTCTGAAGGACGCCTCCAACGTTCAGGTCATTACCAATCCCAGCCTGTCCTGCAGCTACATGGGCTTTGATCTGCTCAATGAGCATGGCTCTGCCGGCACCGACGATCCCAACCCGCTTCTCAACGTGAAGGTTCGTCAGGCTATCTACCACGCCATTGACATTCAGACGATCATCGATACCGTCATGAACGGCTACGCCACCGTGGCTAACTCCTATATGCCCAGCATCTGTGTGGGATATAATGCCGACGCAGAGCGTCCCGCCTACGATCCCGAGCTTGCCAAGCAGCTTTTGGCGGAGGCCGGCTATCCCGATGGCTTCTATCTCCGCATCGACGCCCGCAGCGACAGTGACATGAACGCCGATCAGGTGTCTCAGGCCATTGCCAGCTATCTGGAGAAGGTGGGCATCAAGGCCGAGGTAAACCTGCTGCCTCGCGCCTCCTTCTATGAGAAGATAGACGCAGAGAACCTCCAGTCCTCCTTCTTCATGTCAGGCTGGGGCGACGGCTCCGGCGAGGGCATGGTCATCTTCAACGATATGCTCTATACCTACGACGGCAAGGCCGGCATGGGCGAAGGCAACAGGGGCCATTACAGCAATGCCGAGGTGGATGCGCTGCTGGATCAGGCATCTGTTGAGACCGATCAGGCCAAGCGCGCAGCGCTGGTGGAGCAGGTAGATCAGATTGCCCGGGACGAGGCCGCCTACATTCCCCTGTTCTTCAAGGAGAATATCTTCGGCGTGCGCGCCGGCATTCAGTACACCCCCAGTGCCGATGACCATATTCTGGCTTGGGACTTCACCTTCTAAGCGCACATAAGAACAGTCAATGGGAGGAGGCAGAAGGGGATCTTCCCTTCTGCCTCCCACCAAAAGGGTGTAAGCCCGTAAATGAGGTATTACCATGTTCAAGTATTTCCTGAAGCGGCTGGCGCAAATGGTAGTTACACTGTTCATTGTGTCCATTCTGGTATTTGTTCTGGCCAACTTCATTGGCGATCCCGTCAATATGCTGGTCTCGCCCAAGGCTCCGCCTGAGGTTCGAGAGCAGGTTCGAGAAGAACTGGGGCTCAACAGACCGATCCTGGAGCAGTACGTATCGTTTATCACCAATGCGTTCAAGGGAGATTTCGGCAAGTCCTATATCTATAAAGTGGACGCACTCTCTCTGATCGCCCAGCGGGTGCCTGCTACGCTGGAGCTGGTTTTTGTATCCGCTGTGCTGGCGCTCGGTATCTCTATCCCACTGGGCGTATATGCGGGCGCTTTCCCCAAACGAAAATCCAGCACATTGGTGATGGGAGGCTCCATTCTGGGCATTTCCCTGCCCTCCTTCTTCATCGGCATCATGCTGATCTACATCTTCTCTCTGAAGCTGCACTGGTTCCCCTCTTCGGGACGGGGCGCGACCGCACCGTTCCTGGGGATGGATTTCAGCCTGTTTGCGCCCGGTGGACTTAAGTACATTATCCTGCCTGCTCTGACGCTGTCTGTGACCAACATCGCATCTCTGGTGCGCCTTACCCGTGCCGGTGTGATGGAGAATATGCGGCAGGATTATATCAAATTTGCCCGAGCCAAAGGTGTGTCCACCCGAAAGGTCCTCTTTGGACACGCCCTGAAAAATGCCCTGATCCCGGTTATCACGGTGTTCGGTATGGAAATCGGTTCCCTTATCGCCTTTACGACGGTGACGGAGACCATCTACTCCTGGCCGGGACTCGGCAAGCTTCTTATTGACTCCATTAACTCGGTGGATCGGCCGGTCATTGTGGCCTATCTGATCCTGACTACGGTGTTGTTTGTGTTTATCAATTTTGTGGTCGACCTTCTGTATACAGTCATCGACCCGAGAATCAAGTTCAGGTGATGCGCTATGGGTGAAATGAAAAAAAAGGGCGCGGCCCCCAACAAGAGCTTTTTCCGGCGCATCGCTGAGTCTGAGTTCTTTCACAATTACAAGCGCAGTCCGTCCGCTATCGTCGGTACGGTGATCGTGGTACTGGTACTGTTCATTGCCCTTTTCGGGCCGTTGTTTGCTCCGCAGAACCCCTATGATGTAGCCTCTCTCTCCCTTACGGATTCCTACAAGCCGCCTGCATGGGAGGCGGGAGGTGACGCCCGGTTTATTTTCGGTACCGACAGTCAGGGACGGGATATTTTCAGCTCTCTTATTTACGGAAGCCGTATCTCCCTCTTTATCGGCGTTGTAGGTACGCTGCTGGCCTGTGCCGTAGGTATCACGCTGGGACTGATCTCCGGCTATTTTGGTGGAAAGGTAGACGCTGTCATCATGCGTTTGGCAGATATCCTGCTCTCTTTTCCCGATATCCTCGTGGCACTCTTCATCATGACCATGTTTGGACGGGGTGTAAGCAAGCTGCTGGTCGTATTTACGATCATCGGATGTGTCACATACATCCGTACCGTCCGCGCCGAGGTGCTGACGGTGAAGCAGATGGAATATGTAGATGCGGCCAGAGTCATTGGCCTCCCCAATATCCTGATTATCGCCAAGCATGTGCTGCCCAACGTAATGACCACCGTCATCGTTCTTTCCACGATGAAGGTGGGCGGCCTTATTCTGGCGGAAGCCACGCTGAGCTTTCTGGGCGTAGGTGTTCCGGTCACGGAACCCTCTCTGGGCATGCTGGTCAAGAACGGCTTCGACGTGCTGTTCAGCGGATACTGGTGGATCGCGGTGATGCCGGGTCTCTACATCATGCTGATTGTGTTCGGAATCAACCTTCTGGGAGATTTCCTGCGCGATGAGTTCAATCCTAAGCTGAAGTAAGGGGGGAGCGAGATGAGCGAAACACTGCTGCAGGTGGAAAACCTGCGGACCTATTTCCACACCTTCCGCGGTGTAGTCAAGGCGGTGGACGGCATTAGCTTTTCCCTGGATGAGGGACAGGTGCTGGGCATCGTGGGCGAGTCGGGCAGCGGTAAATCCGTTAGCAGCTTTTCCATTCTGAAATTGATCGAGCCGCCCGGTGTGGTGGAATCGGACGGGATTCTTTTCCAGGGCGAGGACATCAGCAAAAAGAGCGAGCGGGAAATGATGAAGATCCGAGGCAAGGCGATCTCCATGGTGTTCCAGGATCCGATGACCTCCCTGAACCCGCTCTATACCATTGAGAAACAGATCACCGAGATGCTGGACCTCCACCAGAAGCAGATGACCAAACAGGAAAAGCACGCGCGCTGTGTGGAATTGCTGCATATGGTAGGTATCCCCAATCCTGAGGATCGGCTGAAATCCTACCCCCATCAGTTTTCTGGCGGTATGCGGCAGCGGGTCATCATTGCGATCGCCCTGGCTGCCAATCCGAAGCTCATCATCGCCGATGAGCCTACCACTGCCCTGGATGTGACCATACAGGCGCAGATCCTCAAGCTCATGGATAAGCTGGTGAAGGAGCAGGACGCTTCTCTCATCCTGATCACCCATGACTTGGCGGTGGTTTCCCAGATGGCGGATCGCATCATTGTGATGTACTGCGGCAAAATCGTGGAAAGCGGCTCCCGGGATGACGTGATCCGCCGCCCCAGCCATCCGTATACCGAGGGACTTCTTAACTCCATCCCCAGAATGGGAGAGGAGCAAAAACGTCTGGAATCCATTCCGGGTATGGTTCCCAGTATGCTGGATCTGCCCCAAGGATGTTATTTTGCTCCCAGATGCAAATACTGCCAGGATATTTGCCGTACCGTGGCGCCTGAAAGCCATGAGGTTGGCCCGGGGCATTGTGCGGTGTGCCACTTTCCGCTGACAGGAGGCGAGAGCCATGAGTAAGATTCTTCAGGTGGAGAATTTGGTGCAGGAGTTCAATCTCACCAAGGATTTTCTGGATAAGGTAAAATTCAAAAACGGCCATTTTTCACTGGAAAATCGAGTGGTTCATGCGGTCAACAACGTCAGCTTTGATGTGGAGGAGGGCGAGGTGTTCAGTCTGGTGGGAGAGTCCGGATGCGGAAAGTCTACCACGGCCCGCACCATCATCAAGCTGATCGAGCCAAAGTCCGGCAAGATCGTATTCGACGGACGAGATATCACCCGGCTCAAGCCGCAGGAGATGCGCCCCATCCGTCGAGAGATGCAGATGATCTTTCAGGATCCCTATGCCTCTCTGAATCCCCGGCAGAAGATCATGGAGATCCTCACCGAGCCGATGCTGTTCCACAAGCTGTGCAGCAGCAAGGTGGAGGCGGAGGAGAAGGCGATTCATCTGTTGGAGCGTGTTGGACTCAGCTCTGAGCAGGCCAACCGGTATCCGCATCAGTTTTCCGGCGGTCAGCGTCAGCGCATCGGCATAGCCCGGGCGTTGGCGGTCGAGCCTAAATTTATCATAGCGGATGAGCCGGTATCTGCTTTGGATGTGTCCATTCAGGCTCAGATCTTGAACATTCTTATGGATCTGAAGGATGAATTTCATTTCTCCTATCTGTTCATTGCACACGATCTGAGCGTGGTCAAGCACATCAGCGACAGCTTGGGTGTCATGTATCTGGGAACTATTGTGGAGCGGGCTCCGAAGAAGCTGCTGTTCTCCAACCCGGTCCACCCCTATACCAAGGCGCTTTTTTCCGCTGCGCCGACGATTGATGAGGGCAGTATTGCCGAATCTCAGGAGCTGCGTGGAGAGATTCCCAGCCCGATCCATCTGCCCTC
>ERZ773241.1909-NODE-1909-length-18317-cov-3.936644_pt1 | contig 18317 bp, 13 predicted proteins | sample MGYA00580989_ERZ773241 | MGnify/ENA primary metagenome ERZ773241 (study PRJEB29015, sample SAMEA2737804) | human gut metagenome | biome: human gut; feature: human-associated habitat; material: faeces | place: China | collected 2012 ... | reverse complement strand
GTCTGTAAAGACACGCTTGCTCAACCTCATGAATGAGACAGGCTATAAATACATGGTATCTTCTGGCAAGATACTTCAACGAGAGACTGCTTTGCAGGGCTTCTGTAAGCCTGTACAAGGACAATTTCTTGTTGAAAGGCGGTTCTTTGCTTTATGCCATGAATGGACTTGAGGCTCGTCCTACGGTTGATGTGGGTTTATGGCGGACAGGATCAGTTGTGGCTGGGATTTCCTGGCTCGTGTCTTCCAAGAAATCCTGGGTATCGTATGCCATGAAGATGGGGTATCTTTTGACGCAGGAAGTATCAAAATAGAACCGATTACAGTCGAAAAGAAATATTTTGGTACAAGATTCTATTTTACTGCCCATCTTGCTGATCGAACACGGAGGCTATAGCAATATGTATATGGATTCAATAAAATACAACGAAATCACCCAGGTTAACCGTGCTTCCCGTAAAGCATACGAGCAGATTCAGTCCGAAGGAATTAAAGATGTATATTATTTGTCCCGCGAAGACCTGAACATACCATCCTGTGGTTGGGTTGACTATGTGCACCCGTCCGACTTCGGAATGCAGCAACAGGCGGCAGCTGTAGAAAGAAAGGTCCGGGAAATCCTGCATATTCCTTTAGGCAGCCTGACAACAACCATTCCCGTCACCCAACGCCGGGAACCGAACATGTATGAATGGCAGGCTCGTCACCGCGCTTTTCTGGAGCAGGTACGCAACCATCCGCCTAAAGCTGTAATCTTAGGCAATTCGATCACCCACTATTGGGGTGGCGAACCAGAACACCGCAACAAGAACGGACGAGAGGCCTGGGAAAAGGTCATGAGACCTGCCGGTTTCCAGAACCTAGGCTGCGGATGGGATCGCATCGAAAATGTGCTTTGGCGTGTATACCACGGAGAACTGGACGGCTACAAAGCAGGAAAAGTCGTCTTGATGATCGGCACGAACAATTGCGGCCTGAACAACGACAAAGAGATCGTCGAAGGTCTCCGCTTCCTCCTTTCCGCCATCCGTCAACGGCAACCGGAAGCCTCCGTCAAAGTGATCGGCATCCTTCCCCGCCGCAATCAGGAACAATGGGTAAGGAACATCAACTTCGATATTAAAGAGATGGTGGAAACGGAAGGTTACGAATTTGCCAATCCGGGAACAGCCCTATTGCTGCAAGACGGCAAAATAAACGAAAGCCTGTTTATCGGTGACGGTCTCCATCCAAACGACAAAGGATATGAATTGATTGCCGGAGAGATCGCATCCTCCAACAAAAGTTATTGAAAAATAATCCTTCATTCCTTTATCTGTATACCGGAATATTTCGCATTCAGGGTATTACGGATGAAGGAAATGACATAATTCATTTTTCTGCCAGCAACTTTTAAGACCAAACAACCCAAGTCTTAACACAAAACAAACTGCTTCTTTTTCTTCCGCCAAATGTCAGACACTTGTTCGACATTTGTAAAACGCTTGTTAGACTATTGAGAAACAAGCGTTTTACAACTGTGGGACAAGAACGATCATATTACTTACGAAATAAAAGACTATGAGACAAGGCGGTAGAAACGTGTAATCCGTCGTAGGCCAGATGGACATGAGGCGGCAACTCCTTCTCTACCTCCGCATGCAGACCAATGCGATGACTCATGTGGATCAGATAGGTTTCCTTCGGTTTTATCCTTTCGATATTAGCAAGGGCTTCTTCCAGCGATTCATGCGTAGGGTGGGCTCCCCGGCGGAGAGCTGTCAGAATCAGCACATCCAGGCCTTCCAGTTTGGCATACTCTTCTTCCGGAAGATATTTTACATCTGTCAAGTAAGCCATATTACCGATACGATAGCCGAAGATCGGCAGTTTCCCGTGCATCACCCGGACCGGCGTAACCGGGATTCCGGCAACCACAAAAGGCTCGTTTCCGATCCGGTGAAGTTCCAGGTTCGGAACTCCGGGATATTTATGGGCACGGAACACATAAGGGATACGTGTCTCGATAGCTTCCGCCACATTATCTTCCGCATATACATCCACTCCCTTTTCACGACAAAAAGGGCGTAGGTCGTCCAATCCGCCGACATGATCGTAATGTTCATGCGAAATCAGGACCGCATCCAAACGATACGTCTTGTTGCGGATCACCTGCCAACGGAAATCCGGGCCACAATCCAACAAAATCCGTTTACCATCCGTCTCCACCAGTACGGACGTACGCAGACGCCAATCCCGTTTATCCGAACTGGTACACACCTCACACTGACAACCTATTTCGGGAACTCCGGTAGAAGTCCCCGTCCCTAAAAACGTTATTTCCATTTATCCTACATATTTTACCTCAGGCATAATCTCGATACCGAACCGGTCATGAACAGCCGTACGAATACTTTCGGCAACCAGTGCGATCTCGTGTCCTTTGGCTTCACCCAAATTGACCAATACCAATGCCTGCTTTTCATATACGCCGACTGCACCATGCGACTTGCCTTTAAAACCGCACTGCTCGATCAACCAGCCTGCAGGGACCTTCACCTTCCCCTCTCCTGCCGGATAGGACGGCATGTCCGGATATTGCCTCTTCAACTTTTCGTAATGGACAACCGGAATAACCGGGTTCATAAAGAAACTTCCGGCATTTCCCAACTCATCGGGATCAGGCAATTTTTGACGACGGATCGAGATCACAGCATCCCGCACAGCTTGCAACGTTATCTTTGGATATTTAGCCAGTTCCTCTTTCAAATTGCCGTAATTGACAGAAAACCGAGGCTTTTTGCTCAAACGTATATTTACATAAGTAACAATGTGCGGGTCGTTATGCTCATTCTTGAAGAAACTATCCCGATAACTATAAAGACATTCTTCATTTGTAAACATACGTTTCTCGAACGAAAGCTGGTTATATGTCTCCACCGTCTCGACCACATCCTTGATTTCCGTACCGTATGCCCCGATATTCTGGACAGCGGCTGCTCCGACTTCGCCCGGAATGCCGGACAGATTTTCTATCCCTCCCCAACCTTTGGAGACGGCATAAGCGACTACATCGTCCCACTTCTCGGCAGCTCCGATACGAAGCAATACCAAATCCTCTGTCTCTTTCGCAACAGAGATACCTTTTATCTGCGAATGCAAGATAACCCCGTTAAAATCATTTATAAACAACAGATTACTGCCACTTCCGATATGCAACGACAAACATTCCTGAAAATATTCGTCCCGGAAGATCCGCCCCAGTTCTTCTTCATTCGTATATTCCATAAACCAACGGGCCTTCACCGGAAGGTGAAAAGTATTATGTTTCTCCAGCGAGTAATTCTCTTCTATTCTCATTTCGCGTATGTTTTATTTTGCAGGACAAAAGTAACGATAAATATCAAATCAATCAGCAGGTATATAAAAAAGCCTTTCAAATATAGCGACCAAAGGTTATTTAACATTTTTTGTTTCGCAAATCGTAACAAATGCATATACGTGTTGTTAAATAAGAAATGAACGCTGATTTCTTTATATGCAAAAAGAGATACAACATATCAATGAAAAGCGTACATTTGCCTTGAATATCATTAATTAAATAAAAACATTCATGAACAAAGCAGAATTGATTGAGGCCTTGGCCCAGAGATCGGGATTACAGAAACAAAAAGCGAAGAAACTATTGGAGGCTTATGTAGACATCGTAACAGAAGCTATGTCCCACAACGAAGAGATCGTATTGATCGGTTTCGGAACATTGATACCACGTCCTCAGACAGAGCGTTTAGCTCGTAACCCCAAGACAGGAACACCGGTTATGATTCCAGCCAGAACGACAGTAAAATTCAAACCGGGTAAATATTTGCTGGATGCAATTAACAAACCCGAAGAAAAGAAGTAAGACTTTTTACCTGACAAAGGGAGGCAATCTGAAAAAGGTTGCCTTCTTTTTTGCGACCTGTCCAAATTATGAGTAATTTCGGCGCCGGAAAAATGACAATTCAATCATGAAAATAGTTAATCTTGGAGAATCAAACTCGGTGTTAAACCGGTTTGTCGCAGAACTGCGCGACGTCAATATACAAAAAGACAGTATGCGCTTCCGTCGTAACATCGAGCGGATCGGTGAAATCATGGCTTACGAGATCAGTAAGGATTTCACCTACAGCAAAAAAGGTATTCAATCTCCTCTCGGGATAGCACCAATGAACACTCCCGACGATTCAGTCGTCATCAGTACGATCCTGCGTGCCGGCCTTCCCTACCATCAGGGTTTCCTCAGTTACCTGGATAATGCGGAAAATGCATTTGTTTCCGCTTACAGGAAATACAAGGACCGTCTGAACTTCGATATTCATATCGAATACATCGCATCTCCCCGATTAACAGACAAGACATTGATTATAACGGATCCGATGCTGGCAACCGGCAGTTCTATGGAACTGGCCTACGAAGCATTGCGCACCAAAGGCCACCCGGCGCATATCCATGTCGCTTCCATCATTGCCAGCAAGCAGGCAATCGAATATCTCCAGCGTAAAATGCCGGACGACATCACGACTATATGGGTCGCGGCTGTCGATGACGAACTAGATGATCATTCTTACATCGTTCCGGGACTGGGAGACGCCGGCGATTTGTCCTATGGTGAAAAAGAATAAGATATGAATCTAACGGGGTAAAGTAAACCAGAAACGGGACCCCTTCCCTATCTCGGACTCTACCCCGATTTTACCGCCGACCTGTTCTATTATGCTCTTACAGATCGAGAGCCCCAAACCTGTCCCCTGCTTGAAACTGTTTCCTTTATAGAAACGGTCGAATACATGTCGCTGCACTTCCGGCGACATACCGTCACCGGTATCCGTCACAGAAAACTCAATCTCATCCCAGCGTATCTCGTAACCAAGCAGGATCGTTCCTTTGCTGGTGTGTTTGATGGCATTATTAATAAAGTTGGATATGATCTGTGTCAGCCTCACCTTATCACAACGCATGACATAGGAAGGCAAGTCCGGAACCACACAGAGCGCGACTTCAGCCGGTACTTTGATACGCATCGAAACGACCAGTTCTTTACATAGCTCCCGCAAGTCGACCTCGACAAGTTTCAATTCGATTATACCAGATTCTATCTTCGCCAGATCCAGCACATCGGAGATCAACTGTAACAACAGTTCATTGTTTTTTTGGATAATCTCGACAAACTGCTTCTTTTCCTCCGGATCGTCCGTATCGACCAACAACGTGGAAAAACCGACAATGGCATTCAGCGGAGTCCGGATCTCATGGCTCATATTGGCAAGGAATGCAGATTTCAAACGGTCGAGTTCTTCGGCTTTCTCACGCTGCTTCTGCGTTTCCTTCAGTTCGGTTATATCATAATTCACACAGATCATTTCAAGTCTGTCCGGATTAGTCGACTGGGTGTTCCGCATTACATTCACACGAGTCCAATGCCAACCTTCTCCATACTTCACCCTTAATTCCCGCCGAATACTATCACACTGTCCTTTCTTTACCTGTTCAAAGAAATTAAACATAACCTTCCGGTCTTCAGGATGGATCTGGCTATAAACACCTATGACTTCCGATAGCGGCACACCTTCTTTTTCTCCTAAATTCTGATACCATTGGTCGATAGCATACCCTTCACGAGTCAACAAATCAAATTTGGCATATCCAACTTTTGCAAAACGGCTGACCAGGCTGAAGAAATGTTCAAACTCCTCGATACGGTTATATGCGACCGCCTTATCTGTATTATCAAGATTAATAAACATATAATTAATCAGATCTCCATATATGTCATACAACATGCAGACTTTTGTGAAAATATCGATCGTACCATTCTTCATTGTCGGATAGAACCCTTTGTCCTCAATTGTGTTAAATGAATAATCCATGTGAAAAGAGACTGGCTCCCGACTAATCAGTTTTTCTCGTATTTCATCATTAATCATAGGATTTTCAAAGATATTAAGCCCCAAAACAGACTCTTTGGAAGGAAGGCCGAATATCTCGACATCCATATTATTCAAATCCACCAGATAGCCCTTCTTATCATACAACTCTATTCCGACCGGTATGTTGGTATAAATATTCCGAAGTAACTTTTCACTATGGTCCAAAGCTTCATTGGTACGGGCCATCTTCGTTATTATACTAATGATATTGGAAATAGACGACAACCATTGATAATCCTCCAAGCTCCACATACGATACTTATCTACTATATCGATTCCCATATACCCCCAAGACTCACCTTTGATTATTAATGGAATTAAAATCAGAGAACAGGTTCGACGCGCTTTCAGGTAGCGCTTCTCCTCAACCGCTTCAGGAGGTAATTCATCCAGATTATTAATTAGGATAGGATATAAATTCCGTATTTTATGTGTAGACCAAGGTAACGTAGCAACCGGAATGTTTTGCAAAAACGGACGGACAGGCTCAACTCCCTCACTACACACCTCATATGTGCAGCCAATCTGCTTCTCATCCTCATATTCCATAATGTATACACGCCCCTTCGTATCGATCGAAAATAGAACCTCCGTAAGAGCCAAATGGATCGATTTATGCAAATCATTTGTCTGGATAAAAGAATGTAAGGCATGGGACAAACTCCCCAAATGCCTGAGAACACTATCAACCTGTCCATTCACGACAGGTCTATTCTCCTCCATTTCACTAAAAGGAATCAACTGTAAAATACCCAATACGGTCAACTTGCCATCGGAAGCCTTTTCACGTTTATAAATTTTTGTACGGACGAACCTATAACCATAGCAAGTCTTTATAGGGAAGATCTGTTCGTATATACCAATACCTTTAAAGAAAGCAAATTCGTTAGCGATACGATCCCGATAGTCTCCACGGATCAACAAAAAGAAATCTACTATGGATATTTTCGGACCATCCAACTCCAAGAGACTAATCAAATAGTCAGAACAGATATAACATCTTTCTTCAAAATCAGCTTTCCACCAGCCAACCTGAGCATTGTCTAATATTAATTGATACTGGTCTACATCCATGAATACGACTTCTTTATTATCCTTCATACAAAAGTCGTTATAATAAACCGAACTAACAAATTTTATTTTCCTTAATATTCAAGGATTTTCCACACACATTAATCATAAAAAAATAGCAACATAAGCTAATTTCTGCTTATGCTGCTATTTAACTATAGATAAAAAAACGTTATTTCAACTCTTTAATGCGAATATTACGGAACTTGACAGGAGAGCCATGACCTAAGAAACCGATATGTCCTTTCTTATTGAACAGGCCCGGATGTTCCTTATGATCGGCAGTACCGTTCTTTGTCGCTTCGCGGATATTGCCTTCCATGATTACCACCCCGTTGACCGTTACCTTGATGTTATCCCCATTAGCTACAATTTCTTCATAATTCCATTCACCCGCAGGTTTAAACGCACTATGATGTTCCGCCTTAGCCGGGATAATTCCATAAACGGAACCGTGATGCTGCAAAGGAGTAATATCCTTATAAATCGGATGTTCGCAATCCAGAATCTGGATTTCCATACCAACATAAGCGGCATCCCCTTCCATCGGGGTACGGATACCGACACCGTTATTAGCACCCGGCGTCAACTGGAATTCGAAACGGTACACGAAGTTGCCATACTCGTCTTTCGTATACAGGTTTCCACCATAGCTCTTGCTCGGTATCATGGAAATGCAACCGTCTTCCAGGGTATAATCAACCGTGTTACCTGTCCATTCATGCATATTCGTACCGTCAAACAGAACTTTAAAACCTTCCTTCTCTTCTTCGGCTGAAAGCTTGAACGGTTCCTTGCGTTCGAGTTCTTTTACATAAATATTCCGGTAATAAACCTTGCTGCCATGAGCCTGCAATTCAATCTGTTCGACCGGGAAGATCGGGAGCTTGCGATCCCAATAGTTTTCCAGAATCACATCATCCACCACTTTCTCTCCGTTCAGTACGACTGTCACACGGTCACCGACCATCTTGATGTAGAAACTGTTCCATTCACCCAACTTATTATCGGCCACTTTCGTCGGCTTGCTCTCGTTCATCTGGTTGTTGTATAATCCACCGGAACCGACTTGCGCTCCTACGTTTACACGCGAAGTATCCCATATCTGCACCTGAGGCGTACCACGCAAGTAAATACCGGCATCCGCTTCAGGACCGGCCGGATCAAGCATCCAGTCCACATACATTTCAAAATCACCGTATTGTTTTTCCGTGCACAGATTGTCACCCTTGCCATTGAATATCAGCATACCGTCTTCCACGCTCCAGCCTTTACGCATGACCTCATCGGCTTTCGCCTGCTCTTTGGCCAACTGTCCCGGTTTCATCTTCGCACGGGCAATCGGATTCTGTACCAAACCTTTCCAGCCGGTCAAATCCTTACCGTTAAACAAAGAAACGAATCCTTCGCCTTGCGGCATCTCGGCCAGATGTTTCTTGATCGCTTCTTTTTGATAGCCGGCATCCGGATTGTCAAGCACCTCCATTACCTTATTCAACAAAGCACGGACATTTGCCCCCATATACTCCTTATTACCCAAAGCAATATTCATGACTGCATTGGCGGCAGCCTGCTGTACAGGTTTCTGATCCAGAAATTCACCGGCATACAGCATGCCCAAGAATGTTCCGGTATTTTCAATCTGTTGTAAAATCGTGATCTTCTGTGCATCCGTTTTGGCAATTTCCATTACCTTACGCAAGCTTAACAAACGGTTTTCACCTGTAAATGCCGGATTGGAAACCAGTTTCACATAAGTAGTGAGAGCCGGATCAAAATAGTTGGACGACGGGCTTTCCTTACAGATCGTATATAATTCGTCCGCCACTTCAATACCCTTCCAGTTCAACAGGGCTTCGAAGGCTGCATCCCTTTTGACACCCGTATTAGAACGGAAACCTTTCACGACTGTCGCCAGCGCATCCGGTTGTCCGGTAGAAGCCAACACCAGATAATACAAATAATCTTTATTGCCGGCCTGCAACATACGACGTGTCACCGTTTCGACCCGGTCGGCAACCGGAAGAGAGGACAATGCTGAAATAACAGCCCGCTGCATGGGAGGAACAGCCAATGCGTCAGCCGTTTCCAGCATACCGCACATATTGGTTATATCACGTTCTCCCACTACATCCTTCAAAGCCACATAAGCCGCGGCTTTCACTTCTGGAGAGCCTATCTGTATCTGATCAAGTACGGTATTGATATTGGCAGTAGCTTTGCGCATGGCCAACAATTCAAGTCCGGCTATTTTTCCCGCATTAGCAGCAGAAGAGACGGCCTTTGCCACTGCCCCGTCGATATCTCCAGGGAAGGCAGCCAAAGCATCCTGTCCCAACAGGACGACTTGCTTGTCATCGCTCTTCAGCAATTCGGCCAACGAAGGGATATAGGACTTATCGCCTATCTTCACCAATGTCCAGGTTGCAGCCTGCTTCACGTCAAAGTTAACATCATCGAGCTGCTCCAACAGGATCTGCTTGGCAGGAAGATCGAAACGAATTTCCAGATTCTGGATAATGTCATGTTTGACAGGTTTCTTGGCCTCGCGTCCGATCCAGTTCAAGATGTCTATTTTCAGTTCCGGTTTGGCTTTAGGAACCATTTTCATAAGTTCTATATACAACTCCTTATCTGCAAAACCGGAAGCATAGCTCAAAGCCGCATTCCGGTAGTTCTTGCTCGGATCTTTCATGGCAGCGATAACCATCTTAGATACTTTAGCCGGTTCCTCGGCTGCTAAAAGTATTTGCAAGGCAGCTTCCCGTGTCTGCTCCTGTCCGGCTTTAGCCGCTGCTTTCTGCAATTTCTTTGCAGCTTTCATCACCGCATCACGATCACTCTGGACCAATCGCTTCAACAAAGCGATATAAGCTTCGTTAGCACCAGTCACTTCCATCGTGTAACCGGCATTCTCGGCCGCTTTTGCTAACACTGGCAATGAATTAGAACTTCCGACACAACTCAAGGCATACAATACCTCTTTCTGCATATTCGGATCAGACGCTCCCTGCAATACCAACAAAACAGGTTCAGCCCCATCCACCCGGGCATCGGCAATCGCACGGATCACATCCTTTTGTGTTTTAGAGGAACCGGTACGACTCTTCAAAGCAGCAACCAATGCCTGACCTGCTTTTTGACTGCCATTAGAAGCCAGCGCACGAGCGGCGGGACCGCTCAACGACTCATCGTTCAGATAAGAAGCCAGTACATCTATACATTCGTCTTTCCCCAACATCTGAAGTTGGCGGATAATAAACGCTTTTGTTTCACGCTCGTTCACCATTTCCAAAGCCTTCAGATAAGCCTTTGCAGTCACTAACCGGGCATTCTCCTCCCCTTTCGCCATGACATAATGCGTAAGACCGCTCAAAGCGTAGTCGACATTTACGTTACTGCCTTTGCCCGGAGCATTTATCATGTTTACCAGCATCAGAACACCTTCTTCGCCGGTAGAACTCAAATCACCAATCAATTTATTGTACGCCGCTTGTTTCGCCGCAGGCATCTGAGCCAACACATCGGCAGCGGTCGTTTTGGCCGTACGGTTGGCCGGAGTCTGCGCCATCAGCATGCTTCCGCAAAGCAACAGGGCAGCTATTGAAATATATGCTTTTCTCATATTATTATCTATTTATGTAATTGTCAATTGTTAATTATCAATTGTCAATTCGTTATATATTCCAGGGTGCTCTCATCGGCTGGTCCAGCAAACGATTTGCAGCCTCGTCGTCAATAAATTCAAGTTTTACAGGATCGAAATTCAGCGTCCGGTTCAAACGCAGAGCCACTGCTCCCATATTGACAATAGTAGCCGAACGGAAACCATTCTTTTCGTTCAGGGCGAAAGGCTGGCGTGTCTTCACACATTCTATAAAGTCCGTAACCTGAGGTTCGGGTTCGGGGAAATCGGCAAGTTTCCTCTCCCAATCGGGAATATCGCATACAAAATTTTTATAAACATTACCCTTCGGTCCGGCAATATACGGCGTATTCGGATCACCGAAGTCCCCCCCCCAAAGGACAATCTGACAACCATCGTCATACGTGTAGGTAATGGAACGCCAAGTACCGACAGCATCCGGATGCTGTTGCGGGGCATCAACCTCCACTTTAATAGGACTGGTATCGTCTTTACCTAGTATATATTGTACGGGGTCGATGTAATGCTGCCCCATGTCTCCGAGCCCTCCACCGTCATAATCCCAGTATCCGCGGAAAGTCTGGTGTACGCGATGCGGGTTATAAGGCTTGTAAGGAGCCGGGCCGAGCCACATGTCGTAGTCCAACTCTGCCGGAACCGGTTGCGGTTCGAGATATTCTTTTCCTACCCAGAAAAACTTCCAGTTGAAACCGGTATGCGCACTGATCGTCACCTTCAACGGCCATCCCAACAATCCGCTTTGCACCAGCTTCTTCAACGGTTTGACAGGAGTGCCCAGTCCATAGAACTGGTCTGTAAAACGGAACCATGTATTCAGGCGGAACATACGTCCGTATTGCTGTACGGCCTCCATCACACGCTTTCCTTCACCGATCGTACGCGTCATCGGCTTTTCACACCAGATGTCTTTCCCGGCTTTAGCGGCCTCGACAGACATGATACCATGCCAATGAGGTGGAGTGGCGATGTGCACAATATCAACATTCGGGTCCAGAATCAAATCGCGGAAATCATGATAAGCGGCTATTTTTTCCTTCACCAGTTTCTTTCCCAATTCAAGGTGATTTTTATCAACGTCACAAACGGCAACCAAACGTGTACCGGCATAATTGACATGGCCTCTTCCCATCCCTCCGGTACCAATAATACCTTTAGTCAATTGATCACTCGGAGCGATATACCCATTTCCCAATACGTGACGCGGCACAATCGAAAAGAGCGCAACCCCTCCAAGAGTTTTCAGAAAACCTCTTCTGCTTGTTCTCATAGTAAATTATAATTTATATAGATTAGCAACCTATTATTTTAATAATATAAATAATATCTGACAACCAGCTGGCAAGAACAAGTTTGCAGATATTCACGTGTTTTTATCACATAATCATGTCTTGCACCATTCAATTCACATTCAATAGTCAATGCTCCTTGAAATCCTTGCTTCTTCAGTTCTGCGATGACAGCCGGGAAATTCACCTCTCCGGTAGGAATGGGTACTTCAGCTCCCAATTCATACGGATTGTTCGGGTCCGGATATCTACCGTCTTTAGCATGGAATTCCTTGATAAGGCTGCCGAACTGCTTCACGGCATCAAGAGAATTCGCTTTTCCGTACATCAATAAATTAGCCAGGTCGCAATTGATAAACACATTACCAGTAGCGATGTCTTTAATGGCACGAATCAAAGTCGTCGGCGTTTCCTGTCCGGTCTCAAAATAGATCATCACACCGCGCTGCTTGGCATAATTCGCCAAATCCTGCATGACCTTGATAAAATCTTTATATTGTTCGGAAGAGGGATCTTCCGGTATAAAACCGAAATGAGAGTGCATAGCGGGAATTTCCGCCATTGCACAGAAATCAATCATTTCATGATATACTTTAATTTTTTCTGCCCGTTCTTCTTTTGGCACCAGACCAATCGTAGCCGGTCCCTGGCGAAAATTCCAAACACAATGGCTTCCGGGCACACCGACAACCGTTGTTACCTTTATATTATGTTTCTTGGAGGCTGCCTTTACTTTTTCAGCAAAATCTTTTGTAAACTTGTTTTTCTGATAATTAAGTTCACAAGAACCAAATCCCTGATCATGCAGATCCTTAAAGCTTTTATCTACATCGCCCAAGTCATATTGGATAACCCCAATCGTTATCTTATCCTGAGCCATCATTCCGGAACACACAAACAGCAATGCAAAAATCAATAAAGAGAATTTAGCTTTCATCATCTGATATAGATTAAGTTATAAATAAAGAAAATTAAAAAGAGGGACAACCAAAGGGTTGTAAGTCTTTTTGGCCTCCCTCTTCATTTATGAAAAAACAAAAGTAATAATTTATTCCATTGTCGGATTAAAAGTTCCGCCCCAATTATTGTTTTGTTCGAGATTCGGATTTTCCAATATTTTACTTTCTTGGATTGGAAAGAAATAATAGGATTCTTGAATTAAGAATTTATTTTCAGCAATAGCACTGATAGGAACCATTCTAAGAACATATTTGAAATTTTCAGGAGTCAACAAATAGGAATTCGCTTTTCTCTGAGCCTCTGTTATCGTCATTTCAGATCCATCTTCATTAATAGCAATCGCTTCAATTCCATATTTTTGTAATCCATTTAATTGCATCATATTACGAGTTCTTCTAAGATCCATAAAACGATGCCCTTCAAAACAAAGTTCCACATTACGTTCATCCAAAATTGCCTGTCGAATTTCTTCTCGACCACCAACTTTTAATCCATACAATCCATCCTCTCCGGCTTCGATCCCTGCACGCTTCCGGATTTGCTTCAACATATCAACTGCAACATCCCGGTGCCCCACTTCATTAGCCGCTTCTGCATAAATAAACATAACTTCTGCTAATCTCATAAATGGATAATCATGATCAAAAGTAGATACCAAATCTTGACTCAAAGAAACATCAGAACCTTTACGGACATACATCCCACTAATAACGTCATTTTGCGTAGCTGTACTTCCTACATTCGGATTAATTCCATATGAATCCTCCCGAACAGCAATCCCAACAGATGTATATTGACGGTATCCAGTCGATGTACCAGATACGGGATACAAAGCTGCGTTATATAAAATACAATCTTCAAACCGAGGATCTCTATTCATCCAATATCTCTGTAAAAAAACATCCTCATTTCCTACATAATACTTGCCAGTTGGATCATCAAAGCTTTTACCATCTAACATTGGAAAAGCTTTTACCATATCCCAAGTTGGCGTGTTATTAGCATTACTCCGACTCAATGAAGCCGGTCGAATCGTATTCTCCCAACCTGCAGTTTTATCAGGATTACTATATATAATAGGAAATACAACCTCCGAGTTCCCATCCACAAGCCAATTGTCACTATATTTATCGGTCAATTTAATTCCTTGAGAGATACAAAAATCATAAGCTTCTTTTGCTGCCTCATATGCTTCATTCCAATACTTATTATCATATCTATTTGAAGGATTAAATTGCGGAGAAGCTTTATAAAGTAACATTTTCGCCTTATAAGCCTTTGCAAAGCACTGATCTATACGTCCATAATCATTTCCTTTCGCTTTTGCAGGAAGCAAACTAATAGCATCATCCAGATCTTTTATAAGCAAATCAAAACACTCAGCTGTAGAATTTCGAGTCACAAATAAATCGTCCTTATCTTTATCCTGTACTTTTGTAATATAAGGCATTCCCCCATGATAAACAATCATTTCACCATATTGATAAGCTCTCATAAAAAGCATTTGTCCTGTCAAGCTATTTTTTACAGACTCAGAACAAGTACCTTCAGCAAGATACTCTATTCCTAAATTTATATTACGTATATTCGTATAATTCCAACGTTTATAGCCACTACCAGAAGTCGTAATCGTGCTTAACATAAAAGGAATACCTGTCTGTTGTTCGGCCGTATTATCTGCACCAGTATCCCAACCTTTAAAAATATCTCCATAAAGATCTGTAACATATGCAGTTGCCAAATTATCATCATTCCAAACCAATTCAGCATCATAATTCCACAAATTCGATATATCTAAGCTATTGCATCCATTAAAAAATAGAACGATAGCCAAACCGACTAATGAATCTTTTAATTTATTCAGTTTCATAATTTCAACTTTTAGAATGAAAAATTAAGTCCAAATGTAAATGATCTCATCAAAGGAAATGAATCATAATATTTTTGCTCCGGATCCATGAATTCATTCATGGCCGATATAGAAAACAAATTTGTTGCATTCATAAACACCTGAGCATGAAGTAATCCCAGCGGACGTAAGATCGAAGCTGGCAAATTATACCCTATATTCAAATTTTTTAAGCGAACATAAGCTCCATTACGCATCCAAAAATCTGTATTTCCATAACCCGACTCATACTGATTTTTACCGATCACCCGGGGATAAACACCATTTGGATTTTCAGGACTCCAACATTTATCACTAGTCCAAATTGGATAATAAGGACGAGTGTTTCCGCCATATTGCGGAATACCTTTAGTTGCATCACAACCAACTAGACGATCATAGCTACCCACTCCTTGGAAATGCATGTCGATTGTTATTCCTTTCCAACTAAAACTTCCCCCAAAACCATAATTAATACGAGGAGTTCCATTTTCACTTAGTAAATTATAAGCGTCATTTCCATCAATCTTTCCATCCGGTCCTAAAGAATAACCATCACCACGAGTATCTTGGAACAAAAGTCCACCCAAATAAGGATCTCGTCCATATTGTTTAAAACCTTTAGCAATCAACTCATCAACTTCTGCTTGATCTGTCAATAAATGATCTACCTTCAATCCTGTAATACGACCTGCCGACATACCGACCAAAGATAAATCCTTTAGATTTCCCGTCATGTAAATAACAGATTCGTCTAATACATCCCAACGATCTTTAGAATATCCGATATTCATATACAAAGAATAATTTATGCCATGTTGCACTTTATCTCTCCAAGTCAAAGTAAACTCCCCTCCTCTCCATGAACGTTCTGCATAATTTTCAGGGGCTAAAGAAGCACCATAAGTACTAGGCAAAGTAGTAGTTCGAGACCCCAAAATATCTGTTTCTTTCCGATAAAAGCCATCGATCGTTCCGCTCAATCTATTACTCAACAGAGTAAAATCTATTCCTCCATTAATTGTTGCCGATGTGGCCCAAGTTAAATCAGTAGTAGGCATACTACCCGTTTGAATACCATTTGCCAATCCTTTTCCAAACATATAACTACTTCCGGTAGTATACCTTTCTATGTATTGAAAATACCCAATCGATTTATTAGAAGTATTCAAATCATTACCAGTCGTACCATAAGAAGCACGTATTTTCAAATCATCAAGCCAATTCTGGGTCTTCTCCATGAACTTTTCTGAGGAAATACGCCATGCTACGGCAGCTGAAGGGAAATACCCCCAACGATTGCCTTTAGAGAATTTGGAAGAACCATCGGCACGCATTGTAGCAGACAATAAATATTTGCCTTTATAATCATAAGATACACGACCGAACCAAGAAACACCACGATAAGTCGTACCGTCATCGCCAGTTTTACGTCCATCCGCATTACCTTGATTCAAATAGTAATATTCCTCGTGTCCGCCCGGAACACCTGTAGCTTCTCCCCATAGGTTACGCCAGTTCTCTTCACGTACGGATTGACCCAACATCGCGGTTAAACCATGATCACCGAACGTATCTGTATAGGTCAATGTATTATCTAAAATCCAACTGTGATAAATATCATTCTTCTTATTCAAAAGGGGAGTCGAATTCAACTGAGTTCCACCAACCAAAAATTCTGGAGTATAAGCTCTTGTCTGGATAACATTGATATCTTGACTATAAGCCGTTTTAAAGAATAACTTATTCTCCGGCAAGAAGTCGAATTGCGCATAGAAAGAAGGCATTACGCGCAACATTGAATTTTTAGAATCATAATACTCCGCTTGAGCAACCGGATTGTAGTAATACTCACTCAAACCGATTTGGGCAGGAGAACCATATTTCGTAGGATACGGATTCAAGGAGCTATTTTCATCATATACAGGAATAATACCCGGTGTACGGAAAGCTGCTAACCAAACCTCGCCGTTTGGCAAGTTTTGCGTAGAGTTGCTCAAAACAACGTTAGCTCCTACTTTCAACCAATCAAAAGCCTTATAATCCGCTTTCGTACGCAAATTGAAACGAGAGTAATCATTTTTAGAATCCAAGATACCATCTTGATACAAATAAGAGGTACCCACAGAATAAGTAGCTTTTTCAGTACCTCCAGAAATGTCTAAAGAATGGTTGTGAGTTAAAGCTGTATGTAAGATCTCATCATACCAGTTTGTATTCGGAAGTGTTCCCCAAACATTTTTAGCGTTATTTACAACAGCCTGTAAGGTTTCATTACCCATCTCACTGATCATAGTCGCATATTGCTCACTATTAGCCATTTTCAATACATTCGTAGCCTTTTGAAAGCCAACATAACCATCATAAGTAACCGTAGCAGGACGATTCAACGCACCTTTCTTTGTCGTAACCAAGACTACGCCATTCGCCGCACGTACACCATAAATAGAAGCGGCAGAAGCATCTTTCAAAATAGACAAATCTTGAATATCACTATTATTCAAGAAATCAATATTATCAAAGAACATTCCATCTACAACATACAAAGGTTGGCTATCCGTATTCATAGAACCGATACCACGAATACGTACGGAAGGACCGGAACCTGGCTGGCCACTATTCGTAATCTGCACACCCGGCACTTTTCCTTGCAAAGCACTCATCGGAGATGATGTCGCATGTTTCGTAATCTCATCAGCCTTGATCACGGCAATTGGAGCTGTCAAATCCTTAGCCTTACTCGTACCATAACCGATAACAACTACCTCTTCCAAGTTTTGCGTATCTTCATTCATAAGAACATTTACTACAGTCTGTCCGTTAACCGGGACTTCTTGTGTAGTCATACCTACATAACTAAATACTAAAGTTGCGTTCTTGGGAACATTACTCAAAGTATAGTCTCCATCCATAGAGGTTATGGTACCATTCGTCGTACCCTTAACCAAAACACTTACCCCGATAGCCGGGTATCCTGTGGCCTTTTCAGTTACCACACCAGTAACTGTCAGATTCTGCGCAAACATAGTAGTCGCAGCAAGTAACAGGCATAAACAAAGCATTAATTTAGCTTTCATTCATTCTAGTTTTAAAGTTGAACATTTGTTTTTACACTCATTATTAAATTTGAAGCAAATGAACACCCAAACCTAAAAAAGGGCAAATTTTTGTATACTTCAACACTACTGCAAGCCTTGCGCAAGCAGAAAATTACTACTTTTATACTACTGCAATACATATTAATTGTCTTATTTTCAGTTATAATACATTTGTTAATTCAAAAGGAGAACATTATATGTTACTAAACACATTTCACTAAATATGGGAAAACAAAAATGACAAGGAAAACTCATAGTTATGATTTTCTTATTTCATAGTTATGATATTTTTCATTCATAACTATGAAATATCTTAGTGGAACTGGATCATGAAATCTACCAAGCTTTGGCCCTCCGGTAGATTTAGTTTTTTACGCAATCGATAGCGCGCCGCCTCGA
>ERZ773241.1892-NODE-1892-length-18461-cov-11.372270_pt1 | contig 18461 bp, 11 predicted proteins | sample MGYA00580989_ERZ773241 | MGnify/ENA primary metagenome ERZ773241 (study PRJEB29015, sample SAMEA2737804) | human gut metagenome | biome: human gut; feature: human-associated habitat; material: faeces | place: China | collected 2012 ... | reverse complement strand
GCATCAACAACGCAGTTCGTCCTCTGGGCATGAACTACTCCACCTTCATGGCTGGCCTGAAGAAGGCAGGCATCGAGCTGAACCGCAAGATGCTGAGCGAGATGGCCATCAACGATCCTCAGAGCTTTGCTGCTCTGGTCGAGACCGTGAAGAACGCCTGATAAAGACCTGAAAGACGCCCGCGCGTAGTAAAATACGCGGGCGTCCTTTTTGTATATTTTTGTATCTTCTGGAGGACCGCATGGAAAAGATCACCAGCCGGGAAAACGCAAAGATCAAATATGCCTGCCGCCTTGCTTCCAGCGGGGCGTTCCGGCGCAGTGAGGGGAAATTTCTGGCCGAGGGCCGCAAGCTCTGCCCGGAGCTCTGCCGCGGTGCGGCGCTGGAGACCCTGTTCTGCACCGAGGCAGCGCTGGAAAAGTGCCCGGAGCTGGCCGGGCTGCCCGGGGAGCACTATCTGGTGGAGGACCATGTGGCCGATAAGCTGGCCGATGTGGGCACCCATCAGGGCGTGTTCGGCATCTTCCGCACCCCGGTGCACACGCTGGACGAGGCAAAGACCGGCGGGCGGTATCTGGCGCTTGAGCGGGTGCAGGACCCCGGCAATGTGGGCACGCTGCTGCGCTCTGCCGCCGCGTTCGGCTTTGACGGCGTGCTGCTGAGCGATGGCTGCGCCAGCGTGTTTGCCCCCAAGACCCTGCGGGCCTCCATGGGGGCCGCTGTGCGGGTGCCGGTGATGGAGGTGGGGGCAATGCCTGCCGCCATTGCCGCCCTGCGGGCAAAGAACATCACCTGCCTTGCGGCGGCACTCTACCAGAGCCAGCCCCTGAGCGCGGCCCGGCCCGGTTACCCGGGCGGTGTCTGCGTGGTCATCGGCAGTGAGGGCCAGGGCCTGACGGAAGAGACCATTGCCGCCTGCAGCGGCACTGTGCGCATCCCCATGACTGACCGGGTGGAAAGCCTGAACGCCGGCATTGCGGGCAGCATCCTGCTGTGGCATTTCCGGGAGGAGAGCCTGTGACCGGGCCCGGCTTCGGCCAGACCAGTCTTTTCCCGCCCGAACCGGCCTCCGATCCGCTGCTCTGCTGGCTCTGGCTGGCAAACACGCTGGGAGCGGGCAGCAGCCATGCAGGCCGGGTGCTGGATGTGTTTGGCGGGGCGCAGGAGGCCTGGGAGAACCGGGATTCCGATGCGTTCCGCAAAGCGGTGGGCAGCCCGGCCTTTGCCCGGGCCAACCTGCCCGACAACACCCCGGCGCATTACCGGGCCTTTGCGCGGCGGTGTGCGGCGCGGAATATCCGCATCCTGCCCTATGACGACCCGGATTACCCGCTGGCTTTTTCCCGCATTCCCGATATGCCGCTGGTGCTCTACTGCACCGGCGACCCCCTCTGGCTCAATGAGCCGGGGGCTGTGGGAATGGTGGGCAGCCGCAGGCCCACCGAGTACGGCCTGCAGGCGGCGGCAGACCTGGGCAGCGGTCTGGCCCAAAACGGGGCCATCATCGTCAGCGGTCTGGCCGATGGGCTGGACAGCGCCGGGCACCGGGCCGCAGTGAAGGAAAACTGCCCCACCATCGGGGTGCTGGGCGTGCCTATTGACCGCACCTACCCGGCCTCCAACCGGGAGCTGCGGAAAAAGATCGAGCAAAAGGGCTGCGTAATCAGCGAGTACCCGCCCGAGAGCGGCCCCGTTGGCCCCAATGGCTTTTTGCAGCGCAACCGGCTCATTGCGGCGCTGTCCTCGGCGCTGGTGGTGGTGGAAGCGCAGGAAAAGAGCGGCACCATGTCCACAGTCAACCATGCCGAGCGGTATGGCAAGCCGGTGTTCGTGGTGCCGGGCAGCATCTACTCGCCCAACTCAGCAGGCACCAACGCCCTGCTGCGGGAGGGCCGGGCCAAAGCCGTCTGCAAACCCGGCGACCTGTTCGGGGTGCTGGGCCTGCGGGGTGCGGCGGCTCCGGCGGCGGTGCGCTCTGCGCCTGACCCCATGAGCGAGACCGAGCGCAGAGTGCTGGCCTGTATCGGCCCCAAGGCAAAGGGCGTGGAGGAGCTGGGTGCGGCAAGCGGCCTGCCCACCGGCCTGCTGCTGGGCACCCTGATGAAGCTGGAGCTGGCGGGCCGTGTGACCTGCCTGCCCGGAAAGCGGTATATTCTGCGCTGAACTGCGCAATTTAAGTTGAATGAAACCTCTCAGTCTCGCTGACGCTCGCCAGCTCCATTTCGTTGGGTTTTACTACCACTGTCAGGCTGGGAGTTTATAATATAGGAGAAGAGAACCATGGCAAAACTGGTAATCGTGGAGTCGCCGGCAAAGGCGAAGACCATTGGCAAATATCTGGGCAAGGATTACGAGGTCACGGCCAGCATGGGCCACATCCGGGACCTGCCCAAGTCCCAGCTGGGCATCGACGTGGAACATGACTACGCCCCCCAGTACATCAATATCAAGGATAAATCCAAGCTCATCAAGGAGCTCAAGGCAAAAGCCAAGCAGGCCGACGGCATTCTGCTGGCAACCGACCCGGACCGTGAGGGCGAAGCCATCAGCTGGCATCTGGCCAATATCCTGGGGCTGGACCCCCACGAGCCCAACCGCGTGACCTTTGACGAGATCACCAAAAAGGGCGTGCAGAAGGGCATGGCCAATCCCCGTGCCATTGATGAGGACTTGTTCAATGCCCAACAGGCCCGCCGCATCCTCGACCGTCTGGTGGGATATAAGCTCAGCCCCTTCCTGTGGCGGAAGGTGCGCCGGGGCCTGTCGGCGGGCCGTGTCCAGAGCGTGGCGGTGCGGCTGATCGATGACCGCGAGAAGGAGATCGAGAACTTCAAGCCCGAGGAATACTGGAACGTGGATGCCACGCTGGGCACCGGCCACAAGAGCTTTACCGCCCGCCTGGCCTCTGACAGCACCGGCAAAAAGCTGCTGCCCAAAAACGAGGCAGAGGCCCGTGCCATCGAAAAGGGTCTGGAGGGGGCCGAGTACACCGTGGGCGAACTGAAAAAAGGCAAGCGGGCCAAGCAGCCCACCCCGGCCTTTATCACCAGTACCCTGCAGCAGGAGGCCTCCCGCCGTCTGGGCTTTACGGCCACCCGCACCATGCGTGCCGCCCAGACCCTGTACGAAGGCGTAGACATCGCGGGCCACGGCACCATGGGTCTGATCACCTATATGCGTACCGACAGCCTGCGCATCTCCGATGAGGCGGTCGCCGCTGCAAAGGAGTATATTGCGGACGCTTACGGCGAACAGTATATCTGCCCCTACAAGCGCACCTGGAAGACCAAAAGCGCGACCGCCGCGCAGGATGCCCACGAAGCCATCCGCCCCTCGGTGCCGGGCCTGACCCCTGACGAGGTGGACAAGAGCATCAGCGGCGATACTGCCAAGCTCTACCGGATGATCTGGAGCCGCTTTATGGCCAGCCAGATGGCAGACTGCCAGCAGGATACCGTGAGCGTGACCGTGTACGCGGGGGACTACCGCTTCAAGGCCAGCGGCTACACTGTGACCTTTGATGGCTTTACCGTGCTGTACGAGGAAGCCACCGATGAAAAGGAAAAGAAGGAGACCAGCCTGCCCCCGCTGGAACAGGGCCAGCTGCTCAAGCTCAAGGAGCTGAAGAGTGAGCAGAAATTCACCCAGCCCCCCGCCCGCTACACCGAAGCGACCCTGATTAAGGCGCTGGAGGAAAATGGCATTGGCCGTCCCTCGACCTATGCGCCCATCATCACCACCATCATCGACCGCGGCTATGTGGAGCGGGAGCAGAAAAAGCTCAAGCCCACCCTGCTGGGCCGCGCCGTGGACGGCCTGATGCTGGAGCAGTTCCCCCATATCGTGGACGTGGACTTCTCGGCTGAGATGGAGAAGAACCTGGATAAGATCGAGAGCGGCAAGGCCGATTGGCACAAGACCGTGGATGATTTCTATCAGGGCTTTGCCGCCAGCCTGGAACAGGCCGAAAAGAACATGGAGGGCAAGAAGGTCAAGGTGCCGGACGAGCCTTCCAGCGAGGTCTGCGACCTCTGCGGCCGCCCCATGGTCATCAAGGTGGGCAAGTACGGCAAGTTCCTGGCCTGCTCCGGCTTCCCCGAGTGCCGGGGCACCAAGCGTCTGGTCAAGGACACCGGCGGTGTCTGCCCCAAGTGCGGCAAGGGCCGGATGCTGGAACGCAAGAGCGCCAAGGGCCGCATCTACTACGGCTGCGAGCGCTACCCCGACTGCGACTTTATGACCTGGGATACCCCGGTGCCCACCAAGTGCGAGAAGTGCGGCTCCACCCTGTTCCGCAAGGGCTCCAAGCTCTACTGCGCAAAAGAGGGCTGCGGCTTTGAGATGCCGGTGCCGAAGAAGGATTGATCAAACCGATAAACTGTCTCGCCCTCTCCGGCATCGCCTGCGCGATGCCACCTCTCCCAAAGGGAGAGGCAATGGCGGCAAACGGGCAGCTGCGGCTGACCGGGATGCTGCACAGGCTCCCCCTTTGGGGGAGCTGGACGCGAAGCGGCCTGAGAGGGCGAGGATGCTGAAGGATGAAATTATGAGTTACAAAGTTACTGTACTGGGTGCCGGTCTGGCAGGCTGCGAGGCGGCGCTGTGGCTGGCAGGCAAGGGCGTTCAGGTAACGCTCTACGAGCAGAAGCCCACCCACTTTTCCCCGGCTCACAAGAGCGCGGGCTTTGCGGAGCTGATCTGCTCCAACAGCCTGAAGGCCGAGCGTTTGGATTCTGCTTCCGGCCTGCTGAAAGAGGAGATGCGCCGGATGGGCAGCCAGCTGCTGGAAGCCGCCGAGGAGGCCCGTGTGGCCGCGGGCGGCGCATTGGCCGTGGACCGGGATGCATTCAGCGCCGCCGTGACCCGGCGGGTGGAGGAATGCCCCAACATCACCGTGGTGCGGGAGCAGGTGGAGCACATCGATGAGAGTGCACCCATTCTGGTGGCCACCGGCCCCCTGACCGATGGTGCGCTGGCCGACGAGATCGGCCGCCTGACCGGCGATGAGCGGCTCCATTTCTATGATGCCGTAGCTCCCATCGTCACGGCCGAGAGCCTGGATTACAACAAGGTGTTCGCCGCTTCCCGGTACGACCGAGGCGAGGCCGATTACCTGAACTGCCCCTTCAATAAGGCAGAGTATGAGGCTTTCCACGCCGCGCTGGCTTCGGCAGAGCGTGCCCCGCTCCATGCCTTCGATGCCGGTGCGGAGCAGGGCGCACAGCCCGACCCCGATGCCCACGGCAAAAAAGCGGATACCGTCACGGTCTACGAGGGCTGTATGCCCATTGAGATCATGGCCGCCCGGGGTGCTGATACCATGCGCTTCGGCCCCCTGCGCCCGGTGGGTCTGGTGGACCCCAACACCGGCCACCGCCCCTGGGCCAATGTCCAGCTCCGTGCCGAGAACAAGGAGCGCACCCTCTATAATATCGTGGGCTTCCAGACCAACCTCAAGTGGGGCGAGCAGAAGCGGGTGTTCAGCATGATCCCGGGCCTGGAAAATGCCGAGTTCGTGCGGTACGGTGTCATGCACCGCAACACCTTCCTGGATGCGCCCCGTGTGCTGGATGCGGGCCTGTTCCTGAAGGAGCACCCCAACGTGTTCTTTGCGGGCCAGATCACCGGCTTTGAGGGCTATATGGAGAGCGCCGCCTGCGGCCTGCTGGCAGCCCGGAGCATCTACGCCCGGCTGGAGGGCAGGCAGCTGCCCCCGCCGCCGGTGGATACCATGTGCGGCGCGCTGATCCAGTATCTGACCACTGAGAACAAACATTTCCAGCCCATGGGCGCGAATATGGGCATCCTGCCCCCGCTGCCGGCCGAGAGCCGCCCCCGTGACAAGCGCCTGCGTTACATGGCCGTGGCCGAGCGTGCCGTGGCCAGCTTCCAACAGTGGCTGAACGAAACTGCTCTTTAAGAAGGGAGAAACCCTATGAAAATTATCGTTGATATGATGGGCGGCGACAACGCCCCGCTGGCTGTGCTGGAAGGCACCGCGCAGGCTGTGAAAGAGTACGGTGTGCAGGTCATCGGCGTGGGCAGCGAGGAGCTGGTGCGCAAGACGGCCGCCGAACACAATATCCCGCTGGACGGCATCGAGCTGGTCAACTGCAGCGAGACCATTGAGATGTGCGATGAGCCTGCAAGGGCCATCCGCAGCAAGAAGGATTCCTCCATCGTGGTGGGCCTGAACCTGCTGAAGGAGGGAAAGGGCGATGCCTTTGTCTCTGCCGGAAGCACCGGCGCGCTCCATGTGGGTGCAAGCCTCATCGTGCGCACCCTCAAGGGCGTAAAGCGCCCAGCCCTGGCCACCATGGTGCCGGCCAAAAACAAGGCCTATCTGCTGCTGGACTGCGGCGCGAACGTGGAGTGCCGCCCCGAGATGCTGGCCGCCTTTGCTGTGATGGGCAGCTGCTATGTCAACAAGGTGGAGGGCCGTACCGCACCCACCGTGGCGCTGGCAAACAACGGTGCCGAGGAGAGCAAGGGCACCCCGATGCTCCGGGAAGCCCACCAGCTGCTCAAGGCAACACCGGGCATCCGGTTCGTGGGCAACATCGAGCCCCGTGACGTGCCCAACGGTGATGTGGATGTGGTGGTCTGCGACGGCTTTACCGGCAATGTCATCCTCAAGCTGACCGAGGGCGTGGCCAAGATGCTGCTGGGGATGCTCAAGGAGATGTTCCTGGCAAACCTCGGCGGCAAGATCGCCTACCTGCTGCTCAAGAGCGGCGTGGGAAGCCTCAAGCACCAGATGGACAGCGAGGAGTACGGCGGCGCACCCTTCCTGGGCGCAAAGCAGCCGGTCATCAAGGCACATGGCTCCTCCAAGGCCAAGGGCATCAAGAACGCCATCCGGCAGGCCAAGATCTGCGTGGAAAACGACCTGTGCGGCACCATGCAGAGCGCGCTGGATGAGCTGACAACCTCTCAGGCCGACTGACATCGGCCAGCTCCCCTGGCAGGGGAGCCAAGAAAGAACGATTTTTGACATAAAGGGAGTAAGAAATCCATGAGCCATCAGTTGGAAACAATTATTGGTTACAAGTTCAAGAATCCGAAGCTGCTGGAGACGGCGCTCACCCACACCAGCTACGCCAACGAGAGCCGCACGCCGGTGCAGCACAACGAGCGGCTGGAATTTCTGGGCGACAGTGTGCTGCAGATTGTCTCGGCAGATTATCTGTTCCATGCCTACGCCGACCGGCCCGAGGGCGACCTGACCCGCATCCGTTCCAGCCTGGTCAGCGAGGGCGCATTGTTCCAGTTTGCGCAGGAGATCAATCTGGGCGAGTATCTGCGCCTGGGCCGGGGCGAGGAACGCTGCGGCGGACGCACCCGCCCCAGCGTGGTGTCCGATGCCTTTGAAGCCGTCATCGCCGCCCTGTATCTGGACGGCGGCATGGAGGTGGCAAGGAACTTCATCCTGCCCTTCATCACTGAGGGCAAGCACGCTGAGGCCGATTACAAGACCCGCCTGCAGGAGATCGTCCAGCAGAACCCCGAGGAGCGGCTGAGCTATGTGGTGGAGCAGGAATCCGGCCCCGACCACGACAAGCATTTCGTGGTGGCTGTCCGCTTCAACTCCGATAAGGTCGCCCGGGGCGAGGGCCGCAGCAAGAAGATGGCCGAACAGCACGCCGCCCGCGAAGCCCTCAAGCTCCTGGGCGTGATAAAGGAAAAGTAAATGGTATTCAAGGAACTGGAGATCCAGGGCTTCAAGAGCTTTCCCGATAAGGTCAAGATCACCTTTGACGAGGGCGTGACCGGTGTGGTGGGCCCCAACGGTTCGGGCAAGTCGAACCTGTCCGATGCCGTGCGCTGGGTGCTGGGCGAGACCAGCGCCCGCCAGCTGCGCGCCGCCGGAAAAATGGAGGATGTCATCTTTGGCGGCACCCGGCGGCGGGGGGCCATGGGCTTTGCTCAGGTGCGCCTGACGCTGGACAACAGCAGCCACGCGCTGGATGTGGAAGCGGACGAGGTGACCATCGGCCGCAGGTATTACCGCTCCGGCGAGAGCGAGTACAGCATCAACGGGCAGATCTGCCGCCTGAAAGATGTGTATGAACTGCTGCTGGATACCGGCATCGGCCGCGATGGCTACTCGGTCATCGGGCAGGGCCGCATTGCCGAGATCGTGGCGGCCAAGAGCAGCGAGCGCAGGGAGATCTTTGAGGAGGCTTGCGGCATTGCCAAATACCGCTACCGCAAAAACGAGGCCGAACGCCGCCTTGCCGCCGCCGCCGAAAATCTGGAACGCCTGCGGGATATCCTGGGCGAGCTGGAGGCCCGGGTGGGCCCGCTGGAAAAAGAGAGCGAAAAGGCCCGGAAGTTTCTGGAACTGAGCGCCCGGCGCAAAACGCTGGAGGTGACCCTGTGGACGGACGGCGTGCACCGGGCCAAGGAAGCCGTGCGCCGTCAGGTGCGGGATTACGAGACAGCCCAGGCCGATTATGAGCGGTTCGACCGCCAGACCAAAGCCGCCGAGAGCGAGGCTGAGGAGATCCGGATGCAGGCACAACAGCTGACCATTGCGGTCGAGCGCCTGAATGGGGATATCCGCAGCATCACCGAGCAGATCAGCGGCAGCGAGAGCCGGATCGCCGTGCTGGAAAACGATATTGCCCGCAACGAGGAAAGCGCCGCAGACCTGCGGGCAGAGATTGCCGCCGGGCAGCAGGACAGCACCGAGGCCGCCGCCGCGCTGGAACGCCACCGCGCCGTGGCAAAGAGCATGGAGCTGGCGGGCCGGAAACTGGCCGCAGAGCTGGATGCCCTGAACGATGAGCTGGTGCGCCTGACCCGGGAAAACGACCAGAGCGGTGCCCGCCGGGATACCCTGCGGGGCGAGGTGGCGGCCCTGACGGCCCGGCACACCGAAGCGCAGGTGGCTCAGGCCGCCGCCAAGGCTGCTGCTGAGACGGCCCTGAGCCGTCTGCCTGCGTTGGAAGAAGCTGCCGAGGTGCTGGTTGTCCAGCGGGACGACGCAAAGCAGGATCTGGAGGATACCGTGCGGTACCTCACGACGCTGGCCGAGAATGAGCAGCAGCTCAAAAATATCCGGGCCGGTCTGGAACTCAAGCTGAAGAGCCGCCGCGCTGCGCTGGAGGAAGCCGACCGTGCCGAACAGCAGCTGAACCGGGAGCTGGATGCCGCCCGTCAGCGGCTTTCCGTGCTGCGGGAGCTGGAAAAGAACATGGAAGGCTACCAGAACTCCGTCAAGACTGTGATGCGGGCGGCATCCGCCCGGCGGCTGCGGGGCATCATCGGGCCGGTGTCCTCCATCCTGCGGGTGGAGCCGGGCCGGGAGGTCGCCATTGAGACCGCGCTTGGCGGTGCCCTGCAGAACATCGTGGTGGAGAACGAAGCCGCTGCCAAGGCAGGCATCGCCCTGTTGCGGAGCGAGAACGCGGGCCGCGCCACCTTCCTGCCGCTGGACACAGTCCAGCCCGGTGTGTTCCGGGGAAAACTGTCCGGCTCGGCAAGGCTGGCAAGCAGTCTGGTCCAGGCCGATGCACGGTACAGCGACATCGTGTCCAATCTGCTGGGCCGCATCATCGTGGTGGATGATATCAACGAGGCCTCCCGTGTGGCCCGGGACAACGGTTTCCGCAGCAAGGTCGTCACGCTGGATGGTCAGGTGGTCAATGCGGGCGGCAGCTTTACCGGCGGCAGTGTCCAGCGCAGCGCGGGTTTGTTCACCCGCAAGCAGGAGCTGGAGGAGCTGCGGGTCAAGGCTGCGAAATTGCAGAAGGAGTGCCTTGCCGCTCAGGAAAAGACCGACCAGTGCAAACAGCAGGCAGATGCCCTGAACGCAGAGCTGACCGCTGCCAGCAGTGAGCAGATCACTGCCGCCAACGACCGTGTGCGGGCCGAAGCAGAGCGCAAGCGGCTGGAAGCCGCCATGGAGCAGGCCGGGACGGCCCTTGCCGCGCGGCAGAAGGAGATCGACACCCTGAACGCCCAGCTGGCTGACAGCCGGGAAAAGGCCGCGCAGGCCGAAGCACAGGAAGCTGTGCTGGCCGGGGAGATCGAAGCGAGATCGGGCGAGCTGAACCGCATTGCCGAGGGAGACGATGCGTTTCTGACCCGGCAGCGGGCGCTGGCCGAGCAGGTGAGCGCCAAGCGGCTGGAACAGGTGAGCCGCCAGAAGGATGCCGAGCTGGCGCAGGCACAGATCGAAGCGCTGGAACAGCGCACCCGGGATGCCGAGAGCCGGCGGGCCGCTCTGGAAGAGAGCCTTGCCGCCCTTACCGCCCGCAGTGGTGCCTGCCGGGCCGAGATCGAGGCAATCCGTAAAGCCAAGACCGACAGCCGGGCGGAGATCGAAGCGAAGGAAGCCGAGATCCGGAAGGCCACCGAACAGCGGCTTTCCTGCCAGCAGGCCGAGACCGAGGCACTGGCCCGGGCCCGCACTGCTGCCGACAGCCGCGAGGAGATGGGCCGGGAGATGGCCCGTCTGGCCGAGCGGAAGGCGGCCGCTGAGAGCGAATACGATGCCACCGCCGCCAAGCTCTGGGATGAATACCAGCTGACGGTGAGCCAGGCCGAGGAACTCTGCGTGGAGTTCGACAGCCTGCCCGCCCTGCGGGCGCAGGTGGCCGATCTGCGCAATCAGATCCGGGCGCTGGGCAATGTGAACGTCAGCGCCATTGAGGAATATCAGGAGGTCAGGGAGCGGTACGATGCCCTGAGCGCTCAGGTGGCCGATGTGGAAGGCAGCAGGAACGAGCTGACGCGGATGATCGCCAGCCTGTCCGGCCAGATGAAGGAGATCTTCACCGACAGCTTCCGGGCCATCAACGAAAATTTCGGCCGCATCTTTGCCGAGCTGTTTGGCGGCGGCGAAGCCAGCCTTGTGCTGGAGGATGAAAGCGATGTGCTTTCCTGCGGCATTGGCATTCAGGTGGCACCGCCGGGCAAAGTCATCAAGAACCTGGAAGCCCTTTCCGGCGGCGAACAGGCGCTGGTGGCCATCAGCATCTATTTTGCGATCTTGGCCGTCAACCCGGCACCGTTCTGTATCCTGGACGAGATCGAAGCCGCCCTGGATGATGCCAATGTCAGCCGCTTTGCACAGTATCTGCGCCGGGTGAGCGATAAGACCCAGTTCATCGTCATCACCCACCGCCGCGGCACCATGGAGGCCGCCAATGTCCTGTACGGTGTGACCATGCAGGAGGACGGCGTGTCGAAATTGCTCAAGCTGGATCTGGAACAGGTTGACGCGACGCTGGTTTCGTAGGTATAATAGATTAAACCTCTCAGTCTCGCTTCGCTCGCCAGCTCCCCTAGTAGGGGAGCCCTTGGCAAAACTGTCAACTTTGGTAGGAGCCAGGTTCACGTCCTCGGGTTCACCGCTGGCGGCGGTCGTCGTTGTTGCCCTAGTAGGGGAGCCCTTGGCATTCCGTTGTGTTTGCATCGTTACTCAGTAACTGTTCTAGTACATGCTCCCTTAACTGTGGCAGATCTATTACATGGATCCCCATTTGTTCCATCCGATACAAGACCAGAGCCGGGCTCTGGTCTTTTTTTGCGGCAGAAGCCATAACGCTGCGTGTAAAGGCGAGAATCCTGTCCTTTTTGTAGAAAAAGATCAGCTGCACATGGCCGGTGAACAGGGCAAACAGGGCCGTGCGCAGCTCCCGGGAGCCGAAGAGGAGGAGCAGGTCGCTCTCCTCTAAAAAGAGAACGTCTGCCCGGTCAAGAAACTGCAGGGCGGTCTGGCACAGAGCCTCCCGCTGCGGCCAGTAGGGCGCGGCCTGCGCCAGCCGGGGAAGATAGCAGCAGAGCGCCCCGGCATCCCGGGCGGCGGCAAGGGCCTTGAGGTGGGCCAGCCGCAGGGGGCTGTCCACCAGCCCGGCGGAGGAAAAGCAGAAGGCAGAGGCTCCCCGGAACGGGGCGGCCTCCAGCTGCTCCGGCCCAAGGGCCAGCCCGGCGGTGTGGGCACGGTAGGGCAGAGCGGTGTCTGCTCCGGTGAACACCACCGGTGTGGGGAAGGCATCCGTGAAGCAGAGCAGGGAGCAATCCACACCATCCCGGGCAAGCTGGGCCGCCAGCTTGCGGCCAAAGGGGTCGGCTCCCAGCTGGGCCAGCAGAGCCGCCTGCCCGCCCAATGCGGCGTATCGGCGGCAGAAGCCTGCACCCCAGCCGCCGGTCTGCGCCCGGAACGTCTCCGTCAGCTCCGGAGCCGTGGCAGCGTTCAGCTCCAGCCAGACTTCGCCCAGACACAAAACGGACATGTGCACCCCTCCCTCCGCAAATAAAAATCGGGTTACAGTATACACGATTTGCCCACCGGATGCAACCGATCCGGGACAAATCCTGACGGAGTGGAAGGGCCCGCGGGCAGGAACAATCCGATTTTACAAAGACCACCTGTTTTTTACCAATGCCTGTTTTTCATTGCCCAAGGTTTACCTAAGATTTGCCTTACCATGGTTTCTCCTCTTTCTCTGAACGGGTACAATAGAACCGTTCCCAAGAAACATTGCAACAGGGCCCGGGAGGGCTCAGGATAAGAGAGGAATTATCGTATGAAAGAACATAAAATGTCCCGCCGCAGCTTCCTGAAAGTGGGTGCTGTGGCATCTGCCGCCGGTCTGATGACTGCTGCCCCTGTGGCTGCAAACGCTGCCGCTCCGGCTGCTTCCACTGCAGCTGACGAGGAGAACTGCTTTGGCCTGTTCCAGAAGAAGCCCAAGTACATCTTCCTGTTCATCGGCGATGGCATGGGCACTGCCCAGATCCAGTCTGCCCGGTTCTATCAGGGCACTGTCACCAATAACGGTGCCATCACCGAGGCAGAGCTGAGCTTTACCCAGTTCCCGGAAGTGGGCAGTGTGACCACCTACGACAGCACCTCCTTCTGCCCGGACTCCGCTTCCACCGCTACCTCCATCGCTTCCGGCAAAAAGACCGAGAGCGGTGTCATCAATATGTGTCCCTGGACCCGTGATGTGCCCTATGAGACCATTGCGGAGAAGCTCCATAAGCAGAAGGGCTACAAGGTTGGCATCGTTTCCACGGTGAACATTGACCACGCCACCCCTGCTGCCTTCTATGCACACCAGAAGACCCGCAAGAGCTACTATCAGATCGGTGTGGAGCTGGCAAACTCCGGCTTTGAGTATTTCGCAGGCGGCGAGTTCCAGAAGGTGAACGGCGATGGCACCGGCCCCAACAACCACGAGGTGGCTGCACAGGCCGGTTACAACGTTGTCACCACCCAGGCCGGTGCTGCTGCCCTGAAGGCCGGGGCAGGCAAGACCCTGATCATTGCCGAGAATCTGGCCGACGGCAAGGCCATGAACTACGCCATGGACGCCGCTGGCGGCGAGTGGCAGCTGACCGACTATGTGAAGAAGGGCATCGAGCTGCTGGACAACCGCAAGGGCTTCTTCCTGATGACCGAGTCCGGCAAGATCGACTGGGCCTGCCACGCCAACGACGCCGCTGCTTCCATCCACGATGTGCTGGAGATGAGCAACGCCGTGCAGGCTGCTGTGGACTTCTACAACGCCCACCCCAACGAGACCCTGATCCTGGTCACCGCCGACCACGAGACCGGCGGCCTGGCCATCGGCTACAAGACCACCAACTACGACACCTTTCTCACCAACCTGACCCACCAGAAAATGTCCTACGCCAAGTTCGACACCGACTATGTGCAGAACTACATCGCCAACAAGACCCCCTTTGAGACGGTCATGCAGGATGTGAAGGCAGCCTTCGGCCTGACCCTGCCCACCGACCCGGATGCCGCCAACGCCGGCAAGCTGCTGCTGACCGACTATGAGGTGCAGAACCTGCGCACCGCCTACGACCGCACCCTGGAAGTGGGCTCTGCCAGCCAGAAGGACATGACCCAGCAGGATTATGAACTGTACGGCACCTACATTCCCTTCAGCATGGCCATCTGCCACACCATCAACCACAAGTCCGGCATGGACCACACCACCTATGCCCACACCGGTGCCATGGTCAACCTGTACGCCATGGGCGTCGGTGCCGAGAAGTTCAGCGGCGTGTACGACAACACCGAGGTCTTCCACAAGCTGGCCGAGCTGACCAGCGTGCAGTGATTGCTCCACTCCATCCAAAAAGCCCCGCTCTGTGTCGCACAGAGCGGGGCCTTGCTGCGTATTGGGAAACGGGATCAGGAGACCACGGCGTTGGTTTTCAGCCACTCCATCACAGCCGTCTGCAGGGCGGTCTGATGGACGAAGTTGTCGCCGTAGGAGCTGCCGGAGTAGGAAGCGGCAGCGGCATCCAGCTGCTCCTGGGTGGGCTCGATGCCCTGGCTCTCGGCAATGGCCTGATACAGCAGGTCCTGTTTGGCCAGGTGAGTGATCACGCTGTCCGAAGCGCCCAGCATGGCGTTGGCGTCGGTATAGCCCTGTGCCTGGGCGATGGTGTCCAGATCGCTGCTGTAGTAGCTGGCCAGCTGGTAGTAGTAATTCAGGAACATGCAGGCGTAGTAGCCGGGCACCTCGCTGGGCAGATCCTGAAAGGCGGCGTTGTCCAGCAGGCTGTCCATGATGGCATCCTCCAGATTCTGGTCATACAGCGCATCGGAGAAGTAGGTGCGCAGTGCCTCCACGGTGTGCACGTCGTCGCCGGTGCCGAAGGTGCTGTCCACCCACTCGTCGGTCAGCTCCGGCGTCACCGGCTCGGAGATGGAGTTCACGGTCACGCGGAACACGGCCTCCTTGCCGCTGAGCTCAACGGTGTTACCGTCGGAGTCGGTGGTGGCGTCGTAGCCGTCAGGGAAGGTGACGGTCACGTCAAAGGTGTCGCCGGTGTTGTGGCCGACGATCTGGTCCTCAAAGCCGGCGATGAAGCTGCCGCTGCCCAGCGTGAGGTCGTAGCCCTGGTAGGTGCCGCCGTTGAACGCCACACCGTCCACGGTGCCGGAATAATCAATGTTCACGACGTCGCCGTTCTGCGCGGCGCGGTCGGTCACGGCCTGGGTGGTGCTGTACTGGCTCAGCAGGCTGTCGATGCGGGCCTGGACGTCCGAGTCGCTGGGGGTGACGTCTGCCTTCTTGATGGGCAGAGCGGCCACATTGTCCGGCAGGGTGACATAGTCCTGTGCAGTGATGCCGGTGCGGTAACCGTTTGCATCCAGACCGTCGCTGTAGGTGAAATTCTGGTAGTCAAAGCTGTCCACCGTGCCGTACTCCGACTGGGTGGGGGCGGTGGAAGCGGCAGAGGAACCGGACGAAGGATTCTGCTTTTTGGTCAGCGTGAAGATGGCAAAGATCACGCACAGGGCGGCTGCTGCCGCACACAGCACGCAGAGCAGGTTTTTGGTTGAATGTTTCAAGAATAGACCTCCTAAATAAAAAGACCGTTTGCACGGCCGGATCGGATCGTGTGCTTTCCTATTATATCGGATAAAACGCCAAAAGGAAAGTTTTTTGCCAAATTTCCACAAATCCGCTCCGCCGCAGCGCCGCACTTTTGCCCGCCTGCCCCCTGCAAAAGGTGCAAAACCGGTGGAAATGCCCCGGCGGTTCTGCTACAATAAAATTATGTGACCTGAACCGTTTCCCTCTCAGGGGGAGCCTGATAAAAATGGAGGAAAAACCCATGGATTACAACAAAGCCGCTCTGGAAATGCACGAGAGCCACAAGGGCAAGGTGGGCATCGTGAGTAAGGTGGAGGTCGCCACCCGCGATGACCTGTCCACCGCTTACACCCCCGGCGTGGCCGAGCCCTGCCGCAAGATCAAGGCAAACCCGGAGGACGTGTACAAGTACACCTTCAAAGGCAACATGGTGGCCGTTGTCTCCAACGGTACTGCCGTGCTGGGCCTGGGCGACATCGGCCCGGAGGCCGGCCTGCCGGTCATGGAGGGCAAGGCTGTGCTGTTCAAGGAGTTCGGCGGGGTGGATGCCTTCCCCATCTGCATCAACGCCCACAGTGCCGAAGAAGTGATCGCAGCCTGCAAGGCCATTGCGCCTACCTTCGGCGGCATCAATCTGGAGGATATCAAGAGCCCCGAGTGCTTTGAGATCGAGCAGACGCTGGAAAAAGAGCTGGACATCCCTGTGTTCCACGATGACCAGCACGGTACCGCCATCGTGGTCACCGCTGCCCTCATCAACGCCCTGCGCGTGGTGGGCAAGAAGATGGAAGATGTGCACATCGTGCTGAACGGCCCCGGCGCCGCCGGTACGGCCATCATCAAGATGCTTATGACCGCCGGTGCAAAGGACATCATCGCCGTGGATCAGTTCGGCACCCTGTACAAGGGCTGCAACAGCGCCGAGGCCCACAAGAACTGGCTGGGTGAGGTGACCAACCCCCGCCAGGTCAAGGGCGGCCTGAAGGAGGCACTGGAAGGTGCCGATGTGTTCATCGGCGTGTCCAAGCCCGGCATCCTGACCACCGAGCTGTGCAGGACCATGAATAAGGACGCCATCGTCTTTGCCATGGCCAACCCCACCCCGGAGATCATGCCGGACGAGGCCAAGGCCGGCGGCGTGCGGGTGATGGCCACCGGCCGCAGCGACTTCCCGAATCAGGTCAACAACGTGCTGTGCTTCCCCGGCCTGTTCAAGGGTGCCCTGAGCGTGCGCGCCCGGGATATCAACGACCAGATGAAGCTGGCTGCCGCCTATGCTATCGCGGACCTCATCACCGACGATGACCGCAGCGAGGAGAACATCATCCCCGGTGCTTTTGACCCTCGTGTGGCCCAGGCTGTGGCCGACGCTGTGGCCCAGGCTGCCCGGGACACCGGCGTGGCCCGCCTGTAACCGGAGGAACTGCCCATGAGAACGATTTCTGCACAGGAGATCACCGATACCGTTGCACGGCTGTGCATCGAGGCCAACACCCGCCTGCCGCAGGATGTGCAGGCCGCACTGGACAAGGCCCGGCAGGAAGAGCCTTGGCCGCTGGCCAAGAACACCCTCGACCTGCTGTGGTCGAACCTGAGCGCCGCCAAAGAGAAGGACCTGCCCATCTGTCAGGATACCGGCATGGCCTGCGTGTTCGTGGAGCTGGGCACCGATGTGCACATTGACGGCAGCTTTGAAACCGCCATCCATGAGGGCGTGCGCCGGGGCTACACCGACGGCTATCTGCGCAAGAGCATCGTGGCCGACCCGCTGCGCCGGGGCAACACCGGCGACAACACCCCCGCCGCCATCACGGTGCATCTGGTGGACGGCGAGGGCTGCCGCATCACGGTGGCCCCCAAGGGCTTTGGCAGCGAGAACATGAGCCGCATCCAGATGCTCAAACCCGCCGACGGCGTAGAGGGCTTCAAGAAGTTCGTGGTGGAGACCGTGAAGCTGGCCGGTTCCAACCCCTGCCCGCCCATCGTGCTGGGCATCGGCGTGGGCGGCAGCTTTGATAAGGTGGCGTATCTGGCCAAAAAGGCCCTGCTGCGCCCGCTGGATGTACCCAACCCCGACCCCTACTACGCACAGCTGGAACAGGAACTGCTCACCGCCATCAACGGCTTGGGCATCGGGCCCCAGGGCTTTGGCGGCCGGACCACCTGCCTGGGCCTTGCCATCGAGCAGATGCCCACCCATGTGGCGGGCCTGCCGGTGGCCGTGAACGTTTCCTGCCACGTCACCCGCCGCGCCAGCGCGGAACTGTAAGGAGGGAGAAGCATGGAATACAGACTGACCACTCCCTGCACCGCGCAGGACCTTGCCCCGCTGAAGGCGGGCGATACCGTGCTGCTGTCCGGTGTGGTGTACACCGCCCGCGATCAGGCCCACAAGCGGATGATCGAGGCGCTGGACAAGGGCGAAGCGCTGCCTTTTGACCTGACCGGCAGCGCCATTTACTATGTCGGCCCCACCCCGGAGCGTCCGGGTGAGGTGATCGGCTCGGCCGGGCCCACCACCAGCGGCCGCATGGACGCCATGAGCCCCCGCCTGCTGGATCTGGGCAACAAGATCATGATCGGCAAAGGCAAGCGGGACGCCGCCGTCAAGGAAGCCGTGGTGCGCAACGGGGCCGTGTATCTGGCGGCTCTCGGCGGTGCCGGTGCCCTGATGGCAAAAAGTGTCGAGACGCTGGAGGTCATCGCCTGGCCGGACCTGGGCTGTGAGGCGGTGCGCCGCCTGACCGTGCGGGATATGCCCCTGACCGTGATCCTGGACGCCCACGGCGGCGACCTGTACCAGTCCGGCCCGGCGGCGTATCTGGAAAGCGAAAACTAACGGGGTTTTGTCCCCTTTGCACAAAACAAAACCGGCCTGGAATTGGCAAACCCGCTGTTTTGTGCAGAAGAAAGTTGGTTTGTTTGCACAAACTTCCTGCGAATTGCTTGCATCAACGGCAAAAGTGTGATATCCTGTAACATACAAACCGTGGTGCTTTGCATCCCGGCAGAGAACTTCCCGCCGTGGGGCGGGGCAAGGCAGGAGGCAAACAAACCATGCAGATCCACCAATCCGCAGAAGATTATCTTGAAACGATCCTGATG
>ERZ773241.1887-NODE-1887-length-18514-cov-4.730700_pt1 | contig 18514 bp, 16 predicted proteins | sample MGYA00580989_ERZ773241 | MGnify/ENA primary metagenome ERZ773241 (study PRJEB29015, sample SAMEA2737804) | human gut metagenome | biome: human gut; feature: human-associated habitat; material: faeces | place: China | collected 2012 ... | reverse complement strand
CGGCGTACTTTATTCTGGCCCGATTGGGAATTTTAATCCTGCTGGAATATCTGGCAATGCTGTTGCTTTCGGGGGAGGAAAATCCATTGCGGGGTTTTTCACAGAGTGAGCCTTCGGAATGGTTTTCCCTGTTGTTTGCGCCGATTTACGGTGTGGCATGTTTGATTTTTCTGTTTATCATGTGTAATACAAGAGTACGGTATTCGGAAGAAAAAATGATGATAAAACATCCTATACGAAAGGAAACGGAGTTATACTGGCGGAACATACAGAGAATCGAAGCAGTTACAGCAGTAAAGCAGGGGAAAAGAACCTGGAAAAAGCTGCGGATTTATACAAAGGAGGGGGTATACAAAATTAGTTTTGCATACCTTACCCATGGAAAAGACGATTTTATGGCTGAAGTTCTGAAAATGGTTGAGAAATATGAAATTATAATCAGTGAATGACAGAAAGTTTAAAGTATGCTATATTTAAAACACCGTTTTAAAAACGGTGTTTTAAATTGCAAGGAATTATGGCAAGCCGTATTGAGGAATTTGATGAAGTGATTTTATGTCATGCAAGGATATATCAGGGAGCTGCGTTCCTTTTATTATAACGGCTGGAAAGAGTATTTCTAGGAAAAAGCGGTCAGATGCATGGATTATCAACCGATAATTTGTGAACACAGGAATCATAAATTGTCGGTTTTTTTATGAAATATGGTTAGTTAAAACTAACAAAAGGAGGACAGATATGGATACAAAGAAACAAAATCCGGTTGCTGTCTGCCGTATGCATCAAGAAGAGTGGAATCCAGATCCAGAATAACAGCCTGTGGCATCTGAATACTGTAAATTTTCCTCCGAAGTACTCTGGCAATCGCAAGGAACTGGTTTAAAGTGTCTTCATCCATACGGTTAAAGAATCTTGATACCGTAGGCTGTGATGCAAGCGCATCTTTTTCAAGTACAGACTTGAATACAGGATCATTTGTCAGTTCATCAGAGGCATCATCCTCGAAATAACCGGCAATAATCATATATATCATTTGGAGCAGGTTTTTTGGATCCGAATGATATCGGAATAAAGCAGGATCATTGGTTTTAAACGCTTTTTCTAAAAGCGTATCAATACCAAGTTTGCTTATGAATTCTTTGATAAGAAGCAAGCCTGCATCGGATGAGAGATCTCCTCCATCAAAATTTATTTTAATCTGTCTATTGCTTTCTAAGGCTAAGGTGTTTACAATACTCATAAAGGGCTCCTTTGTTTGGGATTGTTAAGACTTTGAACACCTTAATTTTACCACAAATGGATGCTCTTTTTTCATTCACTTGATAGGTGAAAAGCAATATTCAGTTAAAACGTAGTAACTATGCGGATTTCAAGCACTTTCATGGCACAGCTGTGAATAATTCAGGTTAATTTATGGATAAAGAAAAAGCAGATATGATTATTTATACGACAGAGGATGGTCTGACGAAAGTTGAAACTACTTTTGATGGTGATACAGTTTGGTTGTCTATTGATCAGATGGCAGAATTGTTTCAGAGAGATAAATCAACCATTTCCAGACATATAAAAAATATATTTACAGAAGGTGAATTACAGAGAGATTCAGTTGTTGCAAAATTTGCAACAACTGCTTCTGATGGAAAAGTTTACAATGTAGACTATTATAATCTTGATGTTATTATTTCTGTTGGCTATCGTGTAAAATCAAAACGAGGAACACAGTTTAGAATCTGGGCAACCGGAATTTTAAAAGAATACATGAGAAAAGGTTTTGTACTTGATGATGATCGTTTGAAAAATCTAGGTGGCGGTGGATATTTCAAAGAATTGTTGGATAGAATTCGTGATATTCGTGCATCCGAGAAGGTATTTTATCGTCAGGTTCTGGAAATTTATGCAACGAGCATAGATTATGATCCGAAAGCGGAAATATCCATTGCATTTTTCAAAAAAGTGCAAAACAAAATTCATTACGCAATTCATGGACAAACTGCAGCAGAAGTAATTTATACCAGAGCCGATGCAGAAAAAGAATTTATGGGACTTACTACTTTTAAAGGCAATCAGCCAACCTTAAAGGAAGCTGTAGTTGCCAAGAATTATTTATCTGAAAAAGAATTGCGTGCAATGGGACAGCTGGTATCGGGATATCTTGATTTTGCAGAACGTCAGGCAGAACGAGAACAGGCTATGACAATGAGGGACTGGGCAGAACATTTAGATAGGATTCTGACAATGAGTGGTGAACAGCTTTTACAAGGAAACGGAAGTATATCGCACAAGCAGGCTGTTGATAAAGCAATGGATGAATATAAAAAATATAAAGCGCGAACACTAAGCACGGTGGAAGAAGATTACCTGAATTCAATAAAAATATTGGAGAAAAAAACAGAAAAAAAACAGTGAGAGCATCAGCGGAATTAGTGGTCTGGCATTTCCGGTGTATTATGAAGGTTTTGAAGGCGAAGTAATTCGGTTGCTCAATGAAAACACAGTCGAGACGGTGTACTTGTTGTCCTTTTCCATAGAAAAATGCTCCACCCACCAAAAAAAGGTTTCAGCTCCGTACAGAGTTGAAACCTTTTTAAAATTCAAATAAAAATGCCCAGAACCGGAATCGAACCAGTGACACGAGGATTTTCAGTCCTCTGCTCTACCAACTGAGCTATCTGGGCAGGAATGCGGAATTCTCCGAAATCCGTGTTCTATTGTACATGGAATTGTCAGAATTTGTCAATCTTTTTTAAAAAAATTCGCTTCTCGAAACTATCTTGACGAAAGTGGGAGGGAAGAAGATAATGATAACATGAGAATAACCCTGAAAGGGCAAAAAGAGGAGGATGAAAATGGCACTTTTACATGTGGATTTCTTTTCTGATGTACTGGGGATGTGTACGTCAGCGGACGTGATTCTGCCGCAGCAGACAAACGGACAGATCGGAATGGAGGGAAAAGGTGCGGAAGGAAAGTTAAAAACCATGTATCTTCTGCACGGAATGAGCGACGATCAGACAATCTGGCAGCGCCGAACCTCTATCGAGCGTTATGTGAGCCAGCTTGGTATTGCAGTTGTTATGCCCACCACACATCTTGCATTTTATACAGATACAACCTATGGAATGCGTTATTGGACTTACATTTCCGAGGAACTGCCCAAAATCTGCAGAGAATTTTTCCCGCAGATGTCGGATAAAAAAGAAGACAATCTGGCAGCAGGCCTGTCGATGGGTGGCTACGGTGCATGGAAGCTTGGTCTTGGTGCAAGTGAGACATTTGGAGCAGCAGCATCTCTGTCCGGCTGTCTGGATATTATTGAGGATGTTGGAAGACATCTGGAGGGCGATAGCCGGGATGCAGCTCTGTTCAGAGGAATTTATGGTTCTCTGGAACAGCTGGAAGGCTCTGATAACGATCTGATGGCACTTGCAAAGAAGCTCAAGACCTCCGGAAAACCGATTCCCAGACTCTACAGCTGGTGCGGTACGGAGGATTTCCTGTACGAGGGAAATAAGAGAGCATGGGAATATATGAAAGAGCTTGGCTACGAGATGAAGCTGGAAGAATCCAGCGGCGATCATCAGTGGAAATACTGGGATGCAAAGATTCAGGATGTCCTGCGCTGGTGGCTTGACATCGATCAGGATCTGACCTGACGGAGGAACCATGGAACAGAAAATTATGCTGCTTTGCAGCGGTTACGGTGCAGAAACGGGCAGTGACCTGCTTGCGGTAAAGCTTTTTGAAAATACGGAAACCGGGGAAGTGCATACAGAAATAACCGGCGGAATCCGGCAGGGAGACAGTCCGTCCTTTAGCCTGCTGCATGGAGGCTTCCTGTATACAGTTGCGGAACTGGTCGGAGAAAAACACGCTTACATTTATCAGTACCGCCTTTCGGAAGATGGGATTCCTGTCCCGACCGGCAAAAAGATTTTCCTTCCGGGTGGAGAACTGTGCCATCTGTATGCCGGGAAAAAGGCATTGTATGCGAGCTGCTATGGAACCGGGGATTTCTTTGCAGTGGATTATGATCTCGAAAAAATCCGTTGGCATCGCAGTCCGGGTGCTGGCGTGATCGATGCACAGACAGAAAAAATCTGCCCGCACGCACACTGGGTCAGCGAGCAGGATAACATTCTGTACCTTGCAGATCTTGGCTGTGACCGGATTTACCGTTATGAGTTAAAAGACGGACTGCCGGAAAAAGAACTGGAAGCGCTGGTTTTACCGACCGGTGAGGGACCGCGTCAGCTGCTGCCGGAGAAAGAATCCGGAAAGCTGCTCAGCGCTCAGGAGCTGGGAGGCACGCTGCGCCGCTGGGAAAACGGTGGCTGTAGCGAGTGTGTAAAGACGAGCAGATTTGACGGAACAAACTATCCGGGAACAATCTGCATGGCGGATGAGAAGACGGTGATTGTCTGCAACCGCGGCGCGAATACGTTGTCTGCATTTTCGACAGACGGAAAGCTGCGTTACCTCGGCGAATGGGCAACGGGCAACTGGCCTCGGCATCTTCTGCAGATTCCGGGGACGGATCTGATCGTCAATGCATGCAATAAAGAAGGCACGCTGGTTATTTTTGCCTGGAATGGAAAAGAACTGATCCGTAAAGACGAAATTATCCTGCCGGGCGCATCCTGTGCGGTTTATTTATCCGGAAAGTAAGAGAATGCACAAACGTGCGGCATTCGGCGCTTCGGTTGCGCTCTCTGCTTCAGATCAGCCGCAGAAATGCCAACAGAATCAGCAGGGCTCCGGAGAGCCAGTCAACAGGAAAATGAGTTTTTTGTGCAAGGCGGTTTCCAAGCAGGAAGCCGCCTTGTATTGCTGCAAATCCGAATAGGAGAGAAAAGAAGAGAACGGCAACAGGATTTAGATTCCCGAGGGCTGCACCGAAGCCTGCCGCAGCACCGTCTAAGGACATCGCGAGGGCAAGACAGACGGATTCCGGGACAGAAAGGCTCTTGGAGGCGTCGGCATCCGCCTTGCAGGGATCGGCGTAGACGGAGAGAAAAAACTGGAAATGCAGGGCGCGGAACATGAAATTTCTGGAAAAGCCATCGTGACGGCACAGAAAGGATTTGATTGCTTGATCGAGAATCCGAAGGGCGCCCATGCAGACAAGCAGGAAAAAGCAGATCAGTCGGGCTGCGATAGGGGAAAGAAATGGACGGACAAGGGATCCGGCAAGCATGGAAAGGCAGAGGACGCCCGAGCAGACCAGGCTGACAGTGACAGCGCAGATCAGGGGAAGACGGATTTTGCTGCTTCCGTAGGAAAGCCCGGCGACAAATGTATCCAGGGAAAGGGAGAGGGCGAGAAACGCGGCTTCGGGGATTATCCATAAGAAAGTCATAAGAATCGGCTTTGGCGGCAGGTGATTTGCTATTAGAGTATGCCTGCCGGGTGGCAAGGGTGCGCAAAAGGGCCGGGTTCATAAAACGAACCCAGCCCCATAGTACGGAGAAGGAGGGATTTGAACCCTCGCGCCTGTTACAGCCTACCGGTGTTCGAAGCCGGACCCTTCAGCCACTTGGGTACTTCTCCATCTATTTTTACAACATCACCATTCTATCCGAAAAACCTCTAATATGCAAGCGAAAATTTTACAGTCCCTTGTACATATTTTTAAAATATTATATAATTCTAGATAAATGATGGCTGCAGAGGGCGCAGCACAGAGAAGGAGGACTTTGGGATGAAGAGAATAGGTATGCTGACCAGCGGCGGCGACTGTCAGGCACTGAATGCAGCGATGAGAGGCGTGGCAAAGGTGCTTTATAACAGCACGGAAGACGTTGAAATCTATGGCTTTCAGGACGGTTATCAGGGACTGATCTACGGAAAGTTCCGTCTGATGACGTATGACGATTTTTCGGGTATTCTGACAAAGGGCGGCACAATCCTTGGCAGCAGCCGTACTCCTTACAAGCTGATCCGTGAGCCCGGCGCAGACGGTGTCGACAAAGTGGCGGCGATGAAACAGACCTATTATAAGCTGCAGCTGGACTGCCTGGTAATTCTCGGCGGCAACGGCACACATAAGACAGCGAACCTGCTGCGTCAGGAAGGCCTGAACATTGTAACGCTGCCCAAGACCATCGACAACGATCTCTGGGGAACGGATATGACCTTTGGCTTCCAGAGCGCGGTCAACATTGCAACAGACGCGCTGGATTGCATCCATACGACGGCGGCATCCCATGGACGCGTATTTATCGTAGAAGTTATGGGACACAAGGTTGGCTGGCTGACCTTAAATGCCGGTATCGCGGGCGGCGCGGACATCATTCTGGTCCCGGAAATTCCTTACGATATCGACAAGATTGTGGAAAAAATCAACGAACGGCATAACCGCGGCAGCAGATTTACAATTCTGGCAGTTGCAGAGGGCGCGATCTCCAAAGAGGACGCCAAGCTGTCGAAAAAAGAATATAAGAAAAAACTGGAAAACTATAAATATCCTTCGGTTTCCTACGAGATCGCAGAGCAGATTCAGGAAAAGAGCGGCATGGAGGTTCGTGTAACCGTGCCCGGACATACCCAGAGAGGCGGAAGCCCCTGTGCCTATGACCGCGTATTTGCCAGTCGGCTTGGCTCGGAAGCAGGCAAGATGATTCTTGCGGGAGAATACGGCTTTATGGTGGGCTACAAGCACCGTGAAATCGTCAAGGTTCCGCTGGAAGAGGTGGCAGGTAAGTTAAAAATGCTCGATCCCAACGCATCCATCGTCAGAGAGGCGAAGATGATGGGCATCAGCTTCGGAGATTAAAAGACAACGGACGGCGCCGCGTATATTGCGTGACGCCGTCTGCTTTGCGGAGAACATAAGGAATAAGGAGGTTCGTCCATGTCCTACACGGCGATGTATCGACGGTTCCGTCCGACCACCTTTGAAGAGGTCAAGGGACAGGATGCGATTGTCACAACACTGAAAAACCAGATCCGGTCGGATCGTATCGGTCATGCCTATTTATTCTGCGGTACAAGAGGTACCGGTAAAACGAGTATTGCGAAGCTTTTTGCAAAAAGCGTCAACTGCGAGCATCCCGTGGATGGAAGCCCCTGCGGGGAGTGCGCATCCTGTAAGGCGATTGCAGAAGGCAGAAGCATGAATGTAGTAGAAATAGATGCGGCATCTAATAACGGCGTCGATAATATTCGTGAAATTGTGAACGAAGTGGCATATTCCCCGACGGAAGGAAAATACCGCGTTTATATCATCGACGAGGTTCATATGCTTTCTGCGGGAGCATTCAACGCACTGTTAAAAACCCTGGAGGAGCCGCCGTCCTACGTCATCTTTATTCTGGCGACAACGGAAGCCAATAAAATTCCGGTTACGATTTTGTCCCGCTGTCAGCGTTATGATTTCAAGCGCCTGACGGTCGAACAGATCGAAGAGCGCATGAAGGAAGCCCTTGCCGCGGCGGGCGAAGAGCTGCCGATCGAGGAAAAGGCGTTAAAATACCTTGCAAAATCTGCAGACGGTGCGATGCGTGATGCCTGGAGCCTTCTGGATCAGTGCCTCGCGTTCCATTTCGGACACGAGCTGACCTACGATATGGTGCTGGACGTGCTGGGCGCGGTGGATACGTCAGTGTTCAGCAAACTGTTGCGCTGCGTGATTGTGCGGGATGTGGCGGGCTGTATCGGTGTACTGGAAGAGATCGTGCTGCAGGGACGGGATATGAGCCAGTTTGTTTCCGATTTTACCTGGTATCTGCGCAACCTCCTGCTGGTGAAAACTTCCGGGGATTCTTGTGAAGAAGTGATTGACATATCCAGTGAGAATCTGGCAAGATTGAAAGAAGAAGCGCAGCAGATCGAAGTAGACGCGATCATGCGGGATATCCGGTGTTTTTCGGAGCTGTCCGGTAGGATTCGCTATGCGGGTCAGAAACGTGTCCTGATTGAAATGGCGCTGATTCGGCTGTGCAGGCCGGAGATGGAGACGAACGAAGATACACTTCTGGAACGGATTCGAAAGCTGGAACAGACGGTGGAACAGATCGAAAGCGGCTCGATTGCAGTCGCAGCGGTGCCGACAGGACAGCCCGCAGTGCAGGCAGCAGCGCCGGTCAGAAAGGCAGAGCTGCCCAAGGCAGTTCCCGAGGAAATCAAAGAAATCGTAGCCAAGTGGCCGCGGGTTGCAGGAAGTGCACAGCAGCCGATGAAGTCGTATCTCAAAAATGCGCGCCTAAGCCTTGGCGGTGACAATCGGCTGTTGCTTGTGGTGGAAGACGGGCTGGCGTCCGATTATTTTACCAAAGAACCGGCAAATAAGGGCGCACTGGAACAACTGTTGGCGGAGCTGACGGGCAAGCAGATCGAGGTTGAAGTCCGCAGTGTGCGCAGCAAACAGGAAATGGAAAGTTCTTATGTAGACCTGACAAGGGTCATTCATATGGACATAGAAGAAGAGTAACAAACAGAAAGGATGCAATAAAATGGCAAAGAGAGGCGGTTTTCCGGGCGGCATGGGTATGCCCGGCAACATGAATAACCTGATGAAGCAGGCACAGCGCATGCAGCGTCAGATGGAAGAAGGACAGAAGGAACTCGAGGTGAAAGAGTTTTCTGCAAAATCCGGCGGCGGCGCGGTTGAGGCTGTCGTAAACGGCAAAAAGGAGCTGGTAAAGCTGACCATTTCCGAAGAAGCAGTAGATCCGGAAGATGTGGAAATGCTGCAGGATATGATCGTTGCGGCTGTGAATGAAGCGATGAAGCAGGCGGACGAAGCGAGCCAGGAGCTGATGGGTAAAATGACAGGCGGACTCGGCGGAGGCTTCCCGTTCTGATATGGATCTTTACAGCGGCTATATCAACAAACTCATTGACGAGCTTTCGGGGCTTCCCGGAATTGGCAGTAAATCTGCGCAGCGTCTGGCGTTTCACCTGATCGGGCTTCCGGAAGCAAAGGTGAACAGGATTGCAAATGCGATGATACAGGCTCGGCAGAATGTTCGCTATTGTAAGGAATGTTTTACCCTGACCGATAACGAGCTTTGCCCGATCTGTGCCAACACAGAGCGGGACCATTCGACGATTATGGTTGTGGAGAACAGCCGGGATCTGGCTGCCTACGAAAAAACCGGAAAATACAAAGGAGTCTATCATGTGCTGCACGGGGCGATTTCCCCGATGCTGGGCGTGGGACCCCATGATATCAAATTAAAAGAGCTGATGGAGCGCCTGAGTAGAGAGCCGGAGGTAAAAGAAGTCATTATCGCAACCAACTCCAGCCTTGAGGGTGAGACGACGGCGATGTACATCGGCAAGCTGATTAAACCTACAGGAATCCGTGTGACGAGAATCGCGAGCGGCGTACCGGTAGGCGGCGATCTGGAATACATTGATGAAGTAACACTGCTTCGTGCGCTGGAGGGGCGTACTGAGCTGTAACAGACAAAATTTTCAGACGAAAGAGATGGACGAACCTATGAAAAAAGAGTTATTCGGGGAAGTAAACGGCAGAGAGGTGTATTTGTATACACTGGAAAACAGTCATGGTATGAAGGTGACGGTCAGCAGCTTCGGTGCGCTGATCATCCGCATCTGGGCGCCGGATCATAACGGAAATTTTGCAGACGTTGCACTTGGTTATGACAGGTTGGAGCAATATCTGGAAAACGGTAAATTTTATGGTGCAGTCGTTGCGCCGAATGCGAACCGGATCGGCGGTGCAAAATTCACCCTCGAAGGAAAAACCTATGAGCTGTCTGTCAACGACAATGGCAATAACCTGCACAGTCACAGAGCTCTGGGTGGGCATAAGCGGATCTGGGATGCCGAAGAAAAAGAAAACGGCATTTTATTCACGATGTCTATGAAAGATGGGGAACTTGGCTTTGGCGGAAACAGGGACTTTTCGGTTCTGTATGAGCTGACGGAGGAGAACGGACTGCGCATTACCTATGATGTGGTAAGCGATGCAGATACGATTCTTAACCTGACAAACCATTGCTATTTCAATCTGGATGGACACGGTGCCGGACAGATTACCGACCATGAGCTGCAGTTGTTTTCCCATGCGTATACCCCGGCCGATGCAGAATCGATTCCGAATGGAGATATTTTACGCGTAGAAGGTACACCGATGGACTTCACAGAGCCGCATCTGATCGGCGAACGGATCGATGCAGACTTTGACCAGCTTAAAATGGCAGGCGGATATGACCATAACTGGGTTCTGGACAATTACACCGGGCAGGTTCGTAAAATTGCAGTTGTCAAGAACTCCGATAAATCCCGCACGATGGAGGTTTATACAGATCTTCCGGGCGTTCAGTTCTATTCGGGCAACTCCAGGGATCTTGAAGCCGCAAAGGATGGGAAAACCTACGGCTACAGAGCGGGCCTGGCACTGGAAACCCAGTTCTATCCGGACACACCGAACAAACCACAGTTTCCTTCTTCGGTATTCGGACCTGACAGACCGTATCACACCGTAACAGAATATCGGTTTGTATAACACTGTCCACGCAGGACATAGAAAAACCGGCAGCAGCGAAGCGATCAAAGCTTTGCTGTCTGCCGGTTTTTATTCATGACAATAGAATGTTGCCGTCTTTGCTTCCCTTATCTTTTGCAGGTCAGAGTCTCGTCCCCGCCAACGCCTTTACAAAGCTTTTCTCCTCGGATCCATGCTTCATCCATGCACAGATATTTAATACGCTTACGATAGCCCCACGCATAAGCGACATGAATCCTGCCGTCTTTTCCCTGAATCAGGCAGGGATATTCGTAACGGCGGTTGTTGACGTCGTTCCACGGACCGATAAAGCCCTCGCCGTGCTCGATGATACGCCGCCAGGGCCAGCTTTTTCCTCCGTCCTCGGAAATGGCGAGTACGACAGGACAGCGCTGGTCGGGCCAGACGGTGCGCTCGGGCTCGTCATTGAAGGCGACGTCATTGTATACAACGCAGACTGCGCCGCTTTGAAGACGGATTGCGGTAATGCTTGCGTTGTTGTTGCGCAGCACAGTAGGCTCCGGCACGCTCCAGGTCTCGCCGTTATCATGGGATTCCGAACGGTAAATATGGTCAGCAGAGCGGCTGCGCAGCAGGCAGATCAGATTTCCGGGAGAAAGCTCCACGATATTGCCGTGTACGCGCCCGCGGCTGCCGGGCATCATGACGCTGCGCCAGGTTTTGCCCTGGTCGTCTGAAAGCTGCAGGACGGTGTAATCGTCTCCCATGCAGGAATCGTTGATCGCACAGCGGAAATTGTTGAAAATAAAACGTCCGTTGGACAGAATCTGAATCTTTTGCCGGCAGAACGAGCCAGGAGCGGAAAACATTGTCTCGGTCGTCTCCCAGGTGTGCCCGTTATCGCGGGAAATTTTCCGGCGGATTTCAGCAGTTCCCTGTAAATTGTCAGAGGTTGGATTGTTGGGATCACGGGAAACCTGTGCGGTATACATCAGCCAGATTTCTCCGTTTGGATGCAGGAAGAGGGAAGGATTCTGCTCGCTGCGGGTTGGATCATCGGAAACAATTACCGGTGTTTCCCACTGGGAACTGTCCTCTGACAGACGTGACACAGCGATGCTGACGTCCGCGTTTCCCTCACAGGAGCCTGCAAACCAGCAGCAAAGCAGATCGCCATTTTCAAGCTCTAAAAGATCGGGCGCGTGACAGCTGTTCCACGGATTCGGAATCAGGGATTCCACGAAATTCAAAGCGGTATCGCGGTAAAGCCTGCCGTCGTCTCCGACAGGCGGCAGGTCAATAATTGTATGTGACATAAGTCCCCTTTCTTTTGACATTGCGCAGGACGATGCCCACTCAATATGAAACGCATGCGCGAAAGATCCTTTTGTGAATCTTTTTGCGCATGCGCATAACAGGTATATACAAATTTACGCGTGCATTGTTGCAGCTGTGTGCAGCGCAGGCATCTCGTCGCAGTTTTCTACGCGGATCGTCTTTGCCTCTCCGGGATAGAGCTTGAAGTAGTTATCACTGTAATGTACTCTGTCGTCGCTTGTCATCAGATAAGCGAACGGTGTAAATACGTTTGCACGGACGGTTACGAGCAGATCGCTGCCGTCTTTTTCAACGGATTCGATCACCGCATCGCTTTCCGGAATGGTGTATTCGCGGTAATAAGCGCGCAGACTGTCAGCTGTTTCAAAGCCGTCTGCACTTACAACGAAATATCCGTCTGCGGCAGGCTCTTCAGCGTCTACATGGAATTGCTGCCAGGAATGCGGAGCAACGGTCAGATCCTTTGTCAGGAGAACACTATTGTGTGCGCCATTAAAGGCCTGTGTGCCGACGCAGATAGTTGTCCGGATTTCATCAGGGGTTTCGTTGATGACGGTTACAACCGCGCCGCCGTCTGCCTTCCGGATAATCAGTTTTTTCGTATCAAAAGCGCGTTTTAAGAAGTAGAACGAAACCTTTCTGGTCAGATAGTAATCGATAATAGTCCAACCGGTTTCCGGCCAGCAGTCATTGTACATCCAGATCAGATCGCCGGCACCATAAGATTTCTGGCGGAGCGCCTCTGCCATTTCGGCATATAAAAGTCCCTGCATGATACCGCTGTAAAGCAGATAGCCGCGTTCGTCCAGCGTGGAAAATTCAGTCAGATGGCGGTTGATAACGCCGTCGATGGCCCCACGCTTGCGTTCGAACTCGCCGTGATGCTTCCAGGACGGATTGTTGAAGGACATCTCTTCCCCGTCCAAATACCGGCGGACGGTGCTTTCCATCTGCGCACCGAAAAATCCGTATTCACTGGAAAAACGCGCCGGAAATCGATCAAAAGCTTCCAGCTCGTAAGAAAATTTGAATCTCGTCTTGGAATCGCGTCCAAAATAGGTCCATGCATGGACGTCTCCCTCTTCAGTGGTATTGGAACGTTCTCCAAAGTACGGGGTGGAGGGCATGTAGGGAATCAGCGGGCTGTTGTGCTGGACCGCGCGGGGCTGGATGTAGTTGAAAATCTGATCGCCCCAGTAGCGTTCGGGCTGCAGCATTCCCGGGAACCAGTCGGTGTAGGACTCGGCGATTTCGTTGTTTCCGGTCCAGACTGCCATACAGGGATAATGCGCCAGACGCTTGGTCTGATATTCTGCCTCGCGTTCTGCTTCGTAAAGGAACGAATCCTTCTGATCGGGGTAAAAAGCACATGCATACATAAAATCGTGCATCAGTAAAATACCGTATTCGGAGCAGTAATCGTAGAAGCAATCCGGTTCATAAGTGCCGCCGCCCCACATACGGAACATGGTAAAGTGTGCTGCTGCACCTTCGCTGACCAGCTTTTTATAGTTTTCATCAGGCGTCCGCAGATAGATAGAATCGGTAGGAACCCAGTTGCCGCCTTTGCAGAAAATACGGGTGCCGTTGATTTTGAAGAAGAAGTTGCGGCTTTCATCCGGCAGCTTGGAAAAGTCGATGGAAAGCGTGCGGATACCGATTTTCTTCGGTTTTGCTTCATGGGTGATGCCGCGTGCCGTGCAGCGTGCGGTAAAGGTATAAAGGTTCTGAGCACCGTAACCGTTCGGCCACCAGAGCTTTGCATCCTTTAATACAACGCGTTCCTGTGCAAAATTGATGCCGCCGACAAGCATCAGGGTCTGATGACCGGTATACGCGGTCTTGCCGTCGATGGACAGCTCATATTCCAGCTCTGTTTCAGCGCTTTGCACCATGTTGGATTTTTCGATTTCAAAATGAAATTCGATTTCTGCATCATTTCCGGAAAGGCTGAGCGTATCGACGCGGGAAGCGATTACCTGTGCACCGCTGAACGCTTCGATTTCGATCGAACGTCCGATACCGCAGGTAGGAACGGGCTGACACCAGTCCCAGCCATAGGTAAACTGTGGCTTACGCGTGTATACACGCTGGTCGCAGATCGCATTGTCACTTGCACAGTAATAGGAAACGGTGTCATGTGGATAATTTAATTCCATGCCGGAGGTCAGACGGATCACGATCTGGTTGGTACCGACATGCAAAAAGCGTTTGATATCTGCAGAAAAAGCACAGAAGGTATTTTCCTGATGTCCGGCGGGAATGCCGTTAACTAAAATATCGGCATTAAAATCGAGCATTTCAATGTTCAGGCGGACAATATCTTCGTTGAGCATTTCTTCGGTGATATCAAATTCTTTGACAAGCCACCAGGAAAGCTCTTTAATCCAGATGCTTTTTTTTGTGTTGTCCTTTAAAAAAGGCTCCTCGATAACTCCGTTATCGATCAGGGCGGTTGTAACGTCGCCGGGTACAGTCATAGGAATATATCCCGTTTTGGAAGGATAGGGGTGCATGGCGAGGGCGGTATTTACCGTAAATTTCGGATCGGGTTCTTTCAGATACAATTCCCGCTCATCCTCGGTCATATTTTCTTCGGTCAGATAACCGGGTATTGTCGGCTTGGGAGGCATGGCGTTGAGGTGGGCGAGCACCTCTGCACAGCGATCTGCTGTTACGTCCATAAACTCGCCGCGAAGTTTCCATTCGCCTGCAAGAGAAAGTTTGCTCATTTTCAGTACCACTCCTTTAGTATATTCTGCAGAAATTTTGGTATCTACTAAAAAATAGTTTAGAAGAGCCCGGAAGGAAATACAATGTATTTTATTGTGCTTTTTATATCGAACAGAAGTGTTTGACAGAATAAATATGTGCAAAAGTTCCAGAACGGGACTCTGCTCCAAACCGCCAAAAAAGAGCGCATAAACAGACAAAATCTGCGGCAACGGTCTGCTAAGATTAGGGAAAACGGGGTGCCCGGATGGAAAGGAGCAGAGGTAAAATGTTGAAAATACCCAAAAATGTGATGCAGATCGGGACAGGCAGTCCGAATGTAAAATTGTACATGGAGGATTATGTCCATACGTTTCTGGAACGATGCCAGGGAAAAGAGACGTGTCTGGCATTCGGGCAGCAGGAGGAAAAGGACGGCATCCGCTATTATTTGATTTACGGGGTGGAAAAAGAAACGGACTTCAGGCGCGGAAATTTTTCGTATTTTCAGAAGCTGGAGCGGATTGGAAAAATTGAAAAAAAGGAAGCTGCCGTCCGGTTCTGGACCGTGCGGGGAGAAGAAATCCAGATCGGAGGCTATTTTATTTTTTATGAACAAAACGAAGAAATGCAGGCATATATGATTGCTGAACGGGAGCAGAACCGCCCTGCAGCTGTGGAGGAAGAACGGGTGATGGAAGCGATCAGTGCCCGCCGGGAAAAAAGAAAAGCGGAAGCTGCAGCGGACGCAGCGCGGGGGATAACCGCCTCCAGGGCGTCTGCGTCGAATACAGCGTCTGGCAGGAAAACGGTGCTGTCAAGGCTGGGTGCGCTTAAAGCTGCAGCACCTACGCTGAACGCAGCGTCGAGGAAAACTGCTTTTGGGACAGCTTATCAGGCCCGCTTGGGCAGTACCGGCGCCCTCTTCCCGAAGCTTTGCCGGATTGGCTGCCTGGTGCTTTTGTTGGTTCTGGTCGGAACGGCGCTGACGTCCGTCAATCAGTACCCGGATATGAAAGCGGTTTCCGCCCTGTTGGCAGGAGCTGTCCGGAATACAAAAAATGAGACGGAAAATACATCTCCCGGACTGATTGTAGAAGAGACTGTTGGCTGGAATTCATCGGACGAAATGGCGCAGTCTGCCGCCTTGGACGAAGCTACACAGGCGGACGATGCAACCGGTGCGGCCAATACGGCGATGGATGACGAAGTGACAGACAATAGGGCGGCGGACAACGTAACAGCAGATAGCGCAACAGCGGACAGCCAGAATGCGGTCGCGACCGACGCAGACGCTGAATCCTCGACAGCCCGGCAGTCCGCATCAGCCTCCGATTCCTTTCCTCAGGTTCAGGAAGCCCTGGCGCACCCGGAAAGCTATCAGGTGCAGAAGGGAGACAGCCTCATCGCTATTTCCAGGAGATTTTACGGAACAGATGAAAAGGTGATAGAAATCTGCCGCCTGAATAATATAAAAGACCCGAATCAAATCCAGCCCGGACAGAATATTTTACTACCTTCAAAATAATGAATGTGTTATGATGGAATGAGCGCACAAGAAAAACAAGCGACGCCGAAGGCGACATTTGTTTTTCTTGCGCCATTAGAGAACGAGCAGCCTGCATAGCAGGCGGTAAAGCGCGTCAGCGCGGGCTCGTGATGGAATGAGCACACGTGAGTCAACATGCTCGCAAAGATGCTGCAAAAGAAATGGGGACTTATCTCATATGGTAGATATTAGGGAATACCTGCGAAAAAAAGAAAAAAACGAGAAAAAAGACAGCAAGAATTTTAAACGGGAAATCCGGGCGCATCGTCTGAAAGTGATCCTTCGTTCCTGCTGCGTAATCGGCGTGATCGCAGCGCTGACGGTGACGGCGGTAACACTGCTTAAAAATCAAACCTACTCCGGCTACACGGTCGTGTCCGCAATTGACAAAAACCAGGTGTCCGGTTCTACTCTGTTGAGCTACCAGAATGGCTTTCTGACTTACAGTAAGGATGGTATCAGCTATACGGATTACAAGGGCAACGCCATGTGGAACCAGACTTACGACATGCAGTCGCCATGCGTCTCCGTGCGGTCGGGCTGGGTCGCAGTTGGGGATTATAACGGCAACCTGATTTATGATATCAGTCAGGACGGGACATCCAAACAGATTGATACGAATCTTCCGGTGAAATCGCTGTCCGTGGCAGCGAACGGCGTTGTGGCAGCGATTCTGGAGGATGGGGATGTGACCTGGATCAACGTCTATAATCCTACTGGGGAAAAAGCAGTCGGAATCAAAACGACGATGCAGAAATCGGGTTATCCGGTTTCCGTGTCATTGTCGGACAATGGAAAACTGATGATGGTGGCATATCTGAAAGCAGAAAGCGGCAGTATGAAATCGATCGTCAGCTTTTACAATTTTGACGAAGTCGGACAAAACTACACCGACACGATGGTAAGCTCCTACGAATATTCGGATACGGTAATCCCGCTGGCAGAGTTTACGGGGACGCATACGGCGTATTCTGTGGGAAATAATCAGTTCATGTTATATGAAGGAAATGAAATTCCAAAAAATATCTTCCAGAATTTCATGCAGGAGGAGTTGCAGGACGTCCGCAGCAGCGGCAATTATGTGGCGTTTATTTTTAATGGTACGAATGGAAACGGAAAATATCGGATTGACATTTAAAAGATGAATGGAACGCAGGTGCTGTCGTTGCCGTTTGCAATCGAATACCGGGATGCTCTGATTTCGGATCAGGAACTGATTATATATAATGAAGCAGAGTGCCTGATTTATAACCTGAACGGAAAAGAAAAATACAGCGGACCGATACCGGAACAGACGCAGCTTTTAAAAACGCTGGGCGGAAACCGGTTTCTTGCGGTTACTGTAAACAGCATAGATATGATAGAAATGAAATAAACGGGAGAAAAAATGAACGTACTGCTGGTTTGTGTGATCTTATTTGCCCTCTGGCGGGGATATGCCGGAATGAAAAAAGGAATGGTGGATGAAATCAGGATGCTGCTGTCTCTGATCATTTCTCTGTTCGTCCTTTCGCTGGCTATCCTTTTATATAGCAGTGTGAAAGAAAAAAACAATACCAATATAATACTGTCGGTTCTGATGCTACTGATTACCGGACTCGCAGCCAGACTGGTGAACCTGATTTTCAAGTCCCTTTCGGCAATCGCGCACCTGCCGATTTTGAAACTGCTCAACAGTGTACTGGGAATCGTGGTCGGCATGGCAGAGAGCATTGTAGTTTTATGGATTATTTATATTGTAATCGCCAGCTTCGATACAGGAAGAGTCGGCAGCCAGATCGCGGCGTGGACCGTTGAAAACGAATGGCTGACGAAGCTTTATCAGATGAACCGGTTCGCCTACTGGCTGGCGGGATTATCCTGATGTTACGGGATTGTAAAAAAGTAAGAAAAAAGCGAAAACTGGTTGACAACTAAAAAAGGATAATGCTATACTGAAGTTCCACCGCAGGGAATGCGATGGGACTTCTTCTTTAAAAAAGAAGAAAAAGTGCTTGACATCGACGAATAGTCTTGGTAAAATTTATGACTGTTGTGGCAATCGAAAGCAACACGGATTTCTGAAAAGAAATTCAAAAAAATAAAAAATGCTTGACACGAGCTGAAAGTTCTGATAAACTAATGAACTGTTGCTGCGAGTGATAAGCAACCAGGTTTTGAAAGAGATCTGAAAACAAAATGAAAAAAGTTCTTGACAAACAGAACTGCTTATGATAAACTCAATAAGCTGTCTGAACGACAGGAACGAAAGTTCTTCTGGAAATACTTCCAATAAGAAGAACAGCACCTTGACAAATAAACAGTAATGCAACCCTGAAAATTCCAAACAGAACAAAAAGTTCTGAGAGAAATTTCAGAGAACAAAAACCTAAAACAACAGTAGAACGGTAAAATTAGCCAGACTGATTTTGACCGGACAAACTTAAACATGAGAGTTTGATCCTGGCTCAGGATGAACGCTGGCGGCGTGCCTAACACAT